>Ga0105048_10008219_pt1 | contig 16726 bp, 15 predicted proteins | sample MAT05_FD_78382 | JGI IMG/M metagenome (GOLD analysis project Ga0105048, IMG submission 78382) | Freshwater microbial communities from Lake Fryxell liftoff mats and glacier meltwater in Antarctica - MAT-05 | ecosystem: Environmental > Aquatic > Freshwater > Ice > Liftoff microbial mat | place...
CTCCTCGAGGGCAACCCGTAGCCGCGAGCGCTTGCGTCGCCTGCGCGCGGTCGCCTGGGCGACGTCAGCATCCGTGCTGTCGACGAGAGGCCTCGTTTCACCGTCGCAGCCATCGAGCCACGTTCGCACACATGCCTCCAGGTAGCCGACCGTCCGGACACAGCTTGGCCACTCAGGAGCTCCGGATGAGATCGGCCGCCTTCTCGCCGATCATGATGATGGGGGCCATGGTGTTGCCGCCGATGATCTCCGGCATGACCGAGCCGTCGGCGATGCGCAGGCCGGCGAGGCCGCGCAGGCGCAGCTCGGGATCGACGACCGCGCGCTCGTCGTTACCCATGCGGCAGGTGCCCACGGGGTGGAAGCAGGTGTTGACCAGGCGGCGGATGCTGGCGCCGACCTGCTCATCGGATCGCGCCGCAGGTCCGGGTGCGACCTCCTCGCCGAGGATCGCCGCGAGCGGCTTCGCCGAGGCGATCTCGCGCGCCAGCTTCACCCCGGTGATCAGCTGGGCGAGATCCTCTCGCTCCGACAGGTAACGCGGGTCGATGCTGGGCGGCACGCGCGGGTCGGCGCTGGCCAGGCGCACGACGCCGCGGCTCTTGGGGTACATGAGGGTCGGCACGATGGTCAGGAATGCGCCGGTCTCGGGCTGCGGCCGGCGGTCCCAGTTGCGGGTGAAGCCGCCCCACGGGGACACGTGAAACTGCAGGTCGGGGCGGGGCAGGCCCGGCGTGGTGCGTACGAAGCCGCCGGTGCGCACCGGCGGGGCGTCGAGCGGCCCGGTACCGCGCAGCACATAGCGGCCGAGCCAGGCCAGCGAGCGGGGAAAGGTGTAGTGCGGCGCGGTACCGGCCCGCGCGCGCCACTGCACGCCCATGAAGAGGTGATCCTGGAGGTTCTCGCCGACCCCGGGGAGGTCGAGCACAACCGGAACGCCGAGACGCCGTAGCTGCTCGGCCGGCCCGATGCCGGAGAGCAAGAGGAGGTGCGGCGAGCCGATGGCGCCGGCCGCGAGGATGACCTCCTGCTCGGCCCGCGCCGTGCGCTCCTGCCGGCCAACGCGGTAGCGCACTCCCACGACGCGACCGCGTTCGACCACCAGGCCGAGCGCGTGCGCGCCGGTCTGCACCTCGAGGTTGGGGCGCGCGTGTGCCGGGTGCAGGAAGGCGTCGGCGGCGCTCACCCGGCGACCGTTACGGATGGTGAGCTGGTAGCGGCCCACGCCCTCGGGTTCGGGGCTGTTGAGGTCGTCGTTGCGCGCGACCCCGCAGCGCTCCACGGCCGCCTCTACGAACGCTTCGCAGGCGAGCGACCGCGTGTCGAGGTCGCGGACATGGAGTGGGCCCTCCTGCCCGTGGAACGGCGAGGGCGGGCCGCCCCAGTTTTCCGAGCGCTTGAACAGGGGCAGGATGTCGTCGTAGCCCCAGCCGGGGTTGCCCTGGTCGCGCCACCCGTCGTAGCTCGAGCGATGGCCGCGGATGTAGATGAGGGTGTTGATGCTCGTCGAGCCGCCGAGCATCTTGCCGCGCGGCCAGAACATACGTCGGCCGCCGACCTCGGGCTGCGGCTCGGTGCGAAAGCCCCAGTCTCGTTGGGTGTGCCACAAGAAGTGGTACAACCCGGGGGCGCGAACGAGGAGCGTGTCGTCATCGCCGCCGGCTTCGAGCAGCAGGACCCGCACCGCCGAATTCTCGCTCAGGCGGGCGGCGAGCACGCACCCCGCTGCGCCGGCGCCGACGATGACGTAGTTGTGCATGAGCCAATCTACCGGCTTGACGCGGAGCGAGACATACAACGAACGTCGTACAGCTTCGGCGCGGGAGCGCGGACGATGGGCGGGTGAAATCTCCGCAATGCATGTCAGGCTCAACAGCGAAGATACTGAGGCGGGCGATAGACAAGCGCTTGATGTGCGGCCGGCACGTGCGTGATCAGCGCGGCCTGCGCTCTGACCGCGAATGGCCTGTGAACGCGTTGCCGGGCGAGGTGGGCGAGAAGGACGCTACGCTCGAGCTGGACTGCTGGCTATGGGTGGTGCGGCGGCGGTAGCGCTTCCGATCCGGTTCATAAGCCGCCAAGCTCGACGCGCCGCTGACCGCACGCGAGCTGCACCCCGCGTGCGGTCAGCGGCGCGGCAGGTCGCCCGCACGCGGGTCGGCCGTGCGCTCGGTGCGAAGGCGACGACGGCTTCGCGGATCTCGCGAGACTCGCGATCGAGATGCATGTGAACCGCCAGCGCGGAGGCTCACCCCGAAGCGGCTACATCGTCAGGACTGAACGTAGATCCTCACCTGGTCCGTCGGGGGACGTGCATCCCGCGGCAGGCTCACCCAGAAGGTGGTCCCTTCCTCCGCGGTGCTCGGCATCCGCACGCTGCCGCGGTGGCTCTCCGCCAAGCCGCGCACCAGCGCCAGGCCAAGACCCCAACCCGGCTTGCCGCTTGCCCGGGCACCCGCGGTCCGGCGGTGTTGCTCAAACAGCGTGGCCACATCCGCCGGGGGAATGGGCGGGCCTTCATTGTGAACCGCCATCTGCACCACCTCACCCTCCAACGAGAGCGAGATGGTCACGGGCGCCTCGGCATCCCAGTATTTGATGGCATTGTTGCAGAGATTTTCCAGGATCCGGGAGAGGGCGGTGGCACTCCACCAGCCCTCAATGGAGGCGCTCGCCCGGACAATGAAGTGGTCACCCAAGAGGGTCTTCAGCTCCTCCACCGTGTGGGGCGCCAGGTCATTCAACACGCAGGGTTCAATCCGCAGCGCCAGCTTTCCACCTGCGCTGACCCGGTTGGCATCCAGCAGATCACCAATCATCTGGTCCGCGCGGTCAACGCAATCGCTGATGAGGCTGGCAAGCCGCCGCACGGCTTCCGGCTCATTGGACTTCTTGCCAAGAACCTGCGCGCCGATCTTGGCCGCGGCGAGCGGCGTCCGAAGGTCATGCGACAGCGCCGCAACAAACTGTTCCGGTAGGTCCCGCTCCTCGCGGAGCTGCTGGACGGATGTCTTCAAGGCCTCCCGCGGTTCACCTGCTCGGTCACGTCAATCACCAGCGTCAGGATCCCCTGGACCCTCCCTCCGCCCCGGTGACCGGCGCCCACGTGATGTCAAACGCACGCTCCACGCCCTCAATCCGCGCCCGCCCTTGGGTGACGCCTGACGGCAGCCACGTGGTCGCCCTACCCCGGCTGCGTCCCGGGAGTTCCTGGAGTCCGTCTCGTGATCGGAGCTCCAGATGAATGTAGCCGCTCGCTGAGAACCGCGCTTTTCGGGTGTGGCCGGTTTGCGGCGCGCCTCGGCCTCGCGATGCCGGAAGCTCTTGCCCTCGATGGCGATGATCTCGGCTCTGTGGGTGAGTCGGTCGACGAGGGCGGCGACGGATGTGGCATTGAGGAAGGTTTGGGGCCACTGGGCGAAGGCGAGGTTGGTGGTCATGACGATGGGCTTCTTCTCGTGCCTGAGAGGAGCTCGGCCGCCCGCGGCGCAGAGCGGCCAGTGCATGGTCTTCGCGGCCGCGATCGACCTCCAGGCGGGCGAGCTCGAGCCAGGCGCCACCGTGTTCGGGCTCGCGATCGAGGAGGCGCGCGACGATCTCTCGTCCCTCCGCGTGCCGGCCCTGTTGGCGCAGCGCGTCGGCCCACGCGAGTGCGGTGTCCGACGGGAGGCAGCCGGTGGTCCCCTCGAGGTCGACCAGCAGCGGGGCGGCCGCGTCGAGATCTCCGTCGAGCAGGGCGAGCTCGCCGGCGAGGCGGAGCGACTCACGGTCGGCCGGGTCAAAGGCGCGCAGGCTCTCCGCGAGGCCGCGCGCGAGGGAGAACTCGCCGCGCTCTCGAGCGAGTTGGACCTGTAGCTTAGGTGCGGGCAGGAAGCCTCCAGGCAGGGTGCTCAGGCCGGCGACCAGGCGCTCGGCGACGCTCACTTCGACGAGCCCGTCCGCCAGGAGCCTGCGCAGCGTCAGCTCGTAGACTTCGCGTTCGCCGACCGTCGAAGGCGAGATGTCAGCGAGCTCGGAGGCGGCCGCTCGAGCCTCGTCCGGGTCGTGTGTCGCTACCGCGAGTCGGCCGAGCAGGATGGCCCGCTCGGGCGACTCCGGGTTCGAGGCCGCGAGTCCACGCAAGAACCAGCGCGATGCGTCGGCGCGATCACCGTCGAGGCTCTCCGCGAGGTCGCATCGCCGAGCGCCGCTTCGAGTCGGCCGAGGACCAGATGGGCCGCTCGCAGGTCAGCCTCGGGGTCTGCGAGGGCCAGTCGCGCCAGGCGGCGGGCTTCGTGGAGGTCACCTCGGCTCAGCGCCACCAGGAGACCTTCCGCGCTGCTGCTAGCTGGCGGCCGGGAGTCTTCGGCGCTCATGCCCGGTCTCCTTCTCGCCGCGCCAGCTCCTGGGTGAGTCGCTCGCGCTCGTGGCCGAGCCTGAGGTCATGCCGCTGCGCGAGGGACGTCGCATGCGTCAGCCGAGTCCTCGCCTCCGTGAAGCGTCCTTCGCTCATCGCGCTCGCCGCCCAGGCCAGGGCGACCCGCGCGGACGAAGCCGGTGGCAGGGACGCGCTCTCGAGGGCGCTGGCGAACAAAGCGTCGAGCTCAGGGTGGGCCACCTCGGCTTCGGACCACTCGAGCGTCGTCAGAGCGCGGCGCACGGCGAGCTCCAGCGCGTTCTGCAATGAGCCCATCCGCCCACATGCGAGCGCGGTCTCGGCCAGGGCTTCCAGCGCGGCCTCGATGTTCTCACCAGCGAGCAAACCCCGCCCGAGTTCGAGCGCGGCGCTCGCCAGCAGAGCGGGGTTCTCGAGCTCGTGGGCGAGGGTCAGCGCCACCCGTGCATCGGCTCGGGCTCCGTCGAGGTCTCCCAGCGACAGCAGGTGCCTCGAGCGAGCGACGCGGGCCTTCGCCTCCTCGAGCGGCTCGAGGCCGCGGGACGCCTCGAGCGCCGAATCGGCCGCCGCGACCGCGAGCACCGGGTCGCCTGAGCGCGCCAGCGCCTCGGCCCGGATCAGTAGTGCCGAGACATCGCGGTACTCGGCGACCGCTGCGAGCGCACGATCGTGCTCTCCAGCTTCGAGGGCGGCTCGTGCCTCGGCGAGCTGATCGCGTCGCGACGGGTCGGTCCAGGTCGCCGCTCTTGGAGAGGGCTTCGAGTTCGTGCAGGAGTGGGAGCGGAGCAGCCCCGAGGCTCAGGTGCGCCGCGGCCCTCAGGGCTCGTAGCCGCGCCGTTGTGCCTGGCGTGGCCGGCGCCGACAGCGTTCTCGAGCAGGCCGGCGGACAGCGCTTGAGCCCGAAGCGCCTCGGCGAGCTGGACGACGGCTGCGTCATGACCGCCAAGCGCGGCGACCTCGAGGAGGAGCTCGAGGGTCGGGACCCGCACCGCAGGATCGGCCAGCCGGTCCGCAATGGCCGCCCCCTCGCGATCGAGCGCGCCTGCCGCTTCGAGCGCCTCATCGGGCGACTCTGCCGCGACGAGTCGGACCCTGGCGAACCCGAGGCGCAAGCGCGGTATCTCGGCCTCCGCGGGCAGGGCTGCGAGGGTCTCGTCGATCGTAGGCACGAGCGCCGTCGCCTGGGCTGCGGCAGCTGCGAGATACCAGTCGCCCTCGGCGTGCGCCTGATCCCGGGTCGCCCTGAGCTTCTTGAGTTCGTCGTCTGTTCGCGTGTGCGCTGACCTTATGCGGATCCATCTACACGAACGACTTTCACGGGCAACTCGTCGCGCCGAGCATGACCCGGGCTGCCGGGTGTGATCCAAACCCAAGGTTCGTCAGTTGACACTCTCCACCTCGGGTGGTACGTGTCACGCCAACTCGTTCGGAAGGTGGATTGCTAATGAGTAGACTTCGACTTCAGTCAGTGGCTGCGCTGCTTGCGGCCCTGGTGCTGGTGGGCTGCAAGAGCGCTGGTTCCGTATCCACCCCGAGAAACACAATGACTTCCCAGAAATTGGTCTTATCCGTCGGCGTGCAGCCACAACTCATCGATTTCGCAGATCCGGCCTACGCGGCCTACCCAGGCATGACGGCCGAGAAGGTGCAAGGCGGACTGGACAAGGATATTGCCACTCTGAACGCCTTGGGTTACGATGCGAAACTATGCCTTACTGATTTCGGCGAAACGGCAGAGGCCGTGATCCGCGCGGCTCTCCAGCAAGAACGCTATGACTGCGTAGTCATCGGTGCCGGCTTGCGCACCATCGATAAAAACTTTCTTCTGTTCGAGAAAGTGCTTAACGTGGTTCACGAATATGCTCCACAGGCACGCATTAGTTTCAACACTGGACCATTCGACACGGCCCAAGCGGTCCAGCGCTGGTGCCCGCTCCCCTGATTGGGTGCGCTTCTACCGACGCGGTCGTGTGACTGGATCGACGCGTAGGCCATTCGACACGGTCCGAGCGGCCCAGCGCTGCTGCCCGCTCCCCTGATTGGGTGGGCTTCACCGACCCGGTCATGTGACTTGAATGACGCTTGGGGGAGGTCGGTGGGTGCTGAAGTCGCACTCGCCGTCGGCCGGTCGCCGCCATCCGCAAACGCCGTCGGAAATCTTCTGGTATGCTCATTGGCCAAGTTGGTCGCGCTACCTCTGCCATCACGAACCGCCGCCGACTTCCCCATGGAAGTTGCTCGACGCGCCATTCGGCGACGGCGTCGTCAACTGGTTCGTGTCGGACGGGCAGAGCGTCTGTGCGCGGGTCCTCGATTCCAAAGGCGCGACGCTCTATGGGTCGTCAAATGGCGGCGTCGCGCGGCGCTTCCCGCAGGACGAGTCATGCCCGGGCGCCGGCGAAATCGCCCGCTCTTCAGCGTCGGCGCCGAGGTAGCATCCACGACCGGGTCGGCCACCTCGCGCTCGCCAGAAAAAATGCGTGTGCACGGACATGAGCTTGGTGCCAGCGGTGTACGCTAGGCTAAACCACATGCTACAGATGGCATGTGTCGCGAAGCGCAGGACGCGATCCCGATCATCACTACGCGTAAGCACGAGCGCCCGATGAGCTGCCAATCCAACCTCGTTCGCCCTGCGAGCTGACGATGCACCGCCCCGCTGGCCCTGCGATCTCCTTCTGTACTGCGTGCAAGAACCGCCTGTGGCAGTTGCGCCAGACCCTGCCGGCCAAGCTCGCCGTGCTCGCGCCGCACGCTGATTGCGAGCTCGTGCTGGTCGACTACGATTCGAACGATGAGCTCGAGGACTGGGTCCGGGCGTTCCTCGCGGCCCGGCCGGGCTCGCGCTTGCGCTTCGCGAAACTGCTCGAGCGGCGCGACTGGCACACCTCGATCGGCAAGAACCTCGCACATCGACTGGGGCGCGGTCGCTGGCTCGTCAACCTCGACGCCGACAACTTCATCGGTGACCAGATCGCCCTCCTGCGCCATATCTGGACCGCTCACGGTGACGCGGCGCTGCACCTCTCGAGCGGCTCTTGGCCGGATGGAACGGAGGGCCGCATCGGCCTCCCGCGCACCCTCTTCCAGCGGCTCGGCGGCTACGACGAGTCCTTCCTACCATCCGGATATCAGGACCTCGATCTGCTGCGCCGCGCACGCTGGTCCGGGGTGCCGGTCCTTTCTCTGCCGGAACCGGGGTCGCGCGCGCTGACGAACACGCTGGACGAGAAGATGCGCTTCATCGAACCGGCGCTGCGGCGGCGCTGGTCATGGATGGAGATGAATGCGAGCAATGCGCGTGCCTCCCGCAAGAATGTCCAGAGCGGCCGCCTGCGCGCCAATCCGGCCGGCCATGCACCCGCGCGCCTTCGGCTCGGCTTCGACGGCCCGCAGCTGACCCTGCTCTGACGGGCCCGGGCGTTGCTCGGCGGTCTGGCGTTCGCGCTCGTCAGCAGGCGCAATACGCGTCGCATCTGACACGCCCATTAAGCAAACTATCCTTTCCACAAACCGCCCATGCGTGGCACAAGGGAAAGGATGTTTGCCTCAGTCAGAGCAAACGTCTGAGGGCGCACATGCACACCCTCGCCCTCGCCCTCGCCCTCGCCCTCGCACCGCTCGCGCCGACCGGGTATCCTCCTCCGCATGTCATTCCAAGAACTGCTCGCCAAAGTCCTCGCCTGTCCCCTCCGCCCGACGCCGCTCGCGGACGTGCAAGCACGCCTCGCGAAGCTCGCCAATCAGGTGGCAGACCCCTTCCACACGCTGCTTGTGAAGGTCGCGCTGCATGACACGATGAACCTCACCTGGAAGAGTTGGCAGCTCGCGGCCACGCCCAAGCTGAAGCCAGGTGCTATCTGCCTTGGCGTCTTCCCGGATGGCGCCCAGGTCTGGCATTCGCTGACCCCAAACCACCTCGGCAAGACCTCGCTCTCGACCTTCGGCGAAGAGCTCGACCTCGGCACGTTCTATCGTTTTGTGACAGTCACCAGTGACGCCGATTGGAACCGCGAGCCAGGTCCCCTTCGCAGCGGAAACTGACCATGATACTGTCGCAGTCCGATCTCTAGAACCCGTTACGTATAACGAGGCGAACGACATGGCGGATGACAACAGCGACAAGCTCGACAAGTACGAGCTGGTGATGGCGATGATGCTCGGCCTGGGCGCCATTGGCGGCGCATGGGCCGGCTTCCAGAGTGACCTCTGGGGCGGAAAACAAGCCGAGGAGTACGGTCTCGCCTCGAAGGAGATGGCGCGCGCGGCTGCGACCATGTCCGAGTCCGCCGCCCAGATGGGCGAGGCTTCGGCGAACGTGACCGAGGCGACGAGCGGCGTGAGCCAGCTCCTCTCGGTCTATTCTCACAACGCGAACCTCGACGTGCAGGCGAAGTCGCACATCATCGAAGGGGTCGTCGCGCGGGAGCAGGCGAACGCGGGCAAGCCCGAGGGCACCCCGCAGGAGACGACCATCGAGACTGACAAGCACTTCTTCGTCGCGAAGTACCTGTACGCGGTGCAGATGGACGAGGAGTACTACACTGCGATGGGCTTCCCGCCCGAGTTCCGCGGTGCCGAGAAGTTCGACGAGATGCCGAACGCGGTGCTCGAGGACAAGGGCAGCGCCGAGATCCCGGAGTCAGTGATCGAGAAAGCGATGGAAGGACCGATTGCCTCGATCGCCGCGGCCGACAAAGCCTACGAGAACGTGCAGGCGAAGCAGAAGGAGGTCGCGGTCAAGCAGATCGAAGCCGACGAGCACTTCCGCACGGGCGGCGTCGCCAACACCATCGGCGACAACCTCGGCTTCTCCGGGGTGCTCTTCACGGTAGCGTTGTTCCTCGCCGGCATCGGGCTCGTGTTCAAGTCGAAGGTGCGCTGGGGCTTCGCAATGATGGGCTTCGTCGCGCTCGCGGGGGCGACGGTCCACCTCTTCTTGCAAACGTGGCAGTCGCTTCCCTGAGCGGATGATTATCGATTGTGCGCACGACGAAGGCGCGACCGGGCCTTCGCGAGCCGAACGCAACACCTAGGTGTCGGCCGTGGCGGGACCGTCACGAGTGCTCGTCAGCGCCGCGCCGCGCGAGCTGTTCCTTAGCGATCTCGGAACCAAGCGCCGCGGCCCGCTCAAAATCACTCCAGGCCTGGTCGGGGCGCGACAAGCGCCGCATACCGCCACGTACAAGCCACGCGTCCGGGTCGTCGGGCATCTCGGCGATGAGGCCTGCCAGCACCTGCTCGGCCTCGTCATGGCGTCGATTGCGCGCGAGCACGCTCGCATACATGAGCCGCACGCGCCGCTCTCGCCCGCTCTCGGGCAGCTTCTCCAACACCTCCAGCGCGCGCCGGTACCTGCGCGCCGCCCGCTCATGGTCGGCGTCGCTGTCGCCCAGCCGGGTCGCGACCCAACCGAGTTCCTTCAGCGCGTGAACGTTCATCGGTGACAGGTCGAGCGCGGCTTCCAGCTCCGCTTCGGCGCGCTCCCAGCGGTCGGCCCGCACGGCTGCCCGTGCGGTGTAGAGGTGGCCTGCCACGCCAGGCACGCGCGCGGTGGTCAGCGCCTCGAGCCAACGCTCCGGCTCGTCGCTGTTGGCGAGGTCGGTCGCGAAGCCGATCGCCTCGAGCGCCTCGGCGGTCATCTCGATGCCGGCGAAGAAGTCGGCATTGATCTGATCAGCCTCGCGCGCGGCCTCGTCCTCGCGCGCGTCGGCGGCACGCATCTGGGACGTGAGGCGCGCGGCTTCATCCGGGTCTATCTGCTGCGCCGTCGCGCGGTCGGCGCGCGCCGCATCGGGCTGGCCAAGGATCGTGTAGAGCTGCCCGCGCATCAGCAGCAACGCCGCGGCCGGTGCGAGCGCGATGGCACGGCTCAGGATCAGCTCGGCCAGCGCGAGCTGGCGGGATTCCATTGCCGCCTTGGCGAGCCCGAGCCAGGCGATGGTATTGCGGGTCGGCCGCGCATCGAGCGCGAATGCACGCTCGAGATCGCTTGCCGCCTCGAGGTAGCGGCCATTGTCGCCGAGCACGTCGGCGCGCCGGCGCAGGTTCCCGGCATCGGGCTCGAGTGCGACGAGCGCATCGAAGTCCTGCATTGCCAATCCGATCAGATCGACTGCCAGCCGCTTCTCGGCGCGGCTCGCGCGCAGCGTCGCGTCCTCGGGCAGCAGCATCACCAGGCGATCGAGGTCGATCAGCGCCGACTCGAGATCGCCGTCGTCCTCCATCAACTCGACCCGTTCGAGCAGCGCCGCCACATGGTCCGGGTCCGCTGCAAGCACGGCGCTCACGTCCTCGACCGCGAGCTGCGCCTCCGCGAGCTCCCGCCAGGCAGCCGCCCGCGCCATCAACAGGTCCGCGTCACCCGGCGTGAAGCCGAGTAGGCGCGTCAGGCCCTCGACCACTTCCTCATGCGCTTCGAGCGCTTGTGCGACCTGTACGAGCGACGCCCACGCCCGCATGTCTGCGGGCGCCGCGATGACCCGGAGCTTCAACGCGGCCAGGGCTTCGTGCGTCGCTCTCGGGGCGTCGTCGGGTCCGGTGGTCATGCGGGGCAGTGTTGCCCGAACAGCCTCCCGCTAGCAAATGCGCCCGTCGTGCAACGCGTCTGGCGCGCAGGGGGCTACTCGACCTGGATGCTGCGGCTGCCACACATGCGCGGCCAAGGTGGATTACGTTCCTGGGGTCGGACCGACTGCCAAGAGCAGGGCCTCGAGCTCCGCCCCTGTGGGCAGGTCGACCACGACGATGTCACCCGGCTCGGCGCCGATCAGCGCTTGGGCGAGCGGCGACGACGAGCTGAGCGGCAGCCGGTCCGGCGGCTCGGGCGGCAGGTCGGCTTCGTCGGGGCTGACGATCTGGTAGGTGCGCACGGCCCCATCGACCCGCAGCGTGACGACGTCGCCGAAGCGAACCGGGTTCGTGTCGTCGCTCGCGCGCGGCGCAACCACCTGCGCAGCTTCGATGCGTTGGCCAAGCGCGCTGGCCTGTGGCTGGTCGCCGCTCGCCAGAAGCGCCGACGCGTGCGCTTGCAGCCGCTCGCGGCCACGCTGTGTGAGGTAGCGCGGCGCGGCGCGGCGGGCACCCTTTGGCTCGGGCGGCGGTACGCTGTCGTCTTCGCGGGTGAAGGCTTTGCTCACGCGCACCTGGATAAGCGCGCGCGCCCCTCAGCCAATGCTTGCGCCCAAGGCTCGGCTGACTACAATGCGACCGCGGGCCGGGGCGATGGCTGGGCGATGTCCGGAGGGAGTGGCGGTGGGGACTCGACGTGCGTTTCTCGGGAGCGTGGGCCTTGGGCTTGTGGCAGCACCATTCGTGCGCCTCCTCGGACAGGGGCGTGGCCGTGCGGCCGAGCCGGGCAACGGGCCGACCCGCTTGTGCGTCTTCTTCTGCCCGAATGGGACCGTGCCGCAGCGCTGGCGACCGGTTGCTGCGGGTAGCGATCCGCTCGGATTCGACTTCGCGGCGGGCACGATCCTCGAGCCGCTGCGCGCCATCAGGAAGGATCTCGTCGTCGTCGATGGGCTGCATTTCCACCGCGCCGACAACCACGAAGGCGGCATGTCCGCGATGCTGACGAACGGCGGCGGGGTCGATAGCCCGACCGGCGGCGCGAGCATCGATCAGATCATCGCGAAGGCGATCGGCGCCGCCAGCCGCTTTGCGTCGCTCGAGCTCGGCGTGCAGACGAGCGCCTGGGGTGGCGGCATCCAGACCCGCATGTCGTACGCGAAAGCCGGCTCGTGGATGACCCCTGACGACGACCCGCGGCACGTGTACGAGCGCCTCTTCAGCACCACCGGGGTCGATGCCGAGCTGCTGCGCAAGCGCCGGCAGAGCGTCATCGACATCGTGCGCGGCGAGATCGTGGGGCTGCACGCGCGTCTTGGACGCGCTGAACAGACCAAGCTCGAAGCCCACCTCGAGTCGTTACGCGCGGTCGAGCGCGGGCTCGTGCCCTCGTCGTCATGCGCTGCGCCGATACCGCCAGCAGCTATCTCCCAATATGACAATGTCAATTTCCCCGATGTGCTGGCACTCCAGACCGAAATGGCGGCGACGGCGCTCGGCTGCGACCTGACCCGCGTCGTATCGATCCAGTGTGCCCACACGGTCGCGCCGACGGTGATGAGCTGGCTCGACATCGGCGAGCAGCACCACAGCCTCTCGCACATCGGCGACAGCAACGCGGCAGGCGTGGACGAGTTCGTCGCGACCGAGCGCTGGTACGCCGGACGTTTCGGCGCGCTGCTCGAGGCGTTGCGGTCGCGGCCCGATCCCGACCATCCAACGAGCGACCGGACGCTGCTCGATGCGACGCTGGTAGTGTGGACAAAGGAGCTCGGCGACAGCCGCTTGCATGTCTGCACGGACGTGCCGGTCGTGCTCGCGGGGGGTGGCATCGAGGCCGGGCGGTGGCTGAAAGTGCCTTCCGGCGAGACACCGCACGCACATCTATTGGTGAGCATCGCACAGCAGTTCGGGCTGACGCTCGATACGTTCGGGGATGTCAGCGCGGGCTCGGGTCCACTCGCGGGGCTCGCATGAAGCGCATTGCGATGGGCGTGTTCCTCAGCCTGGCGCTGGGCGGGGGCGCTTGCGACCACACACCGGAGGCACCGCCCGGCGGCTTCAACGACGTCGAGGAGCCCGACCCGGCGGCGTGTGCCGAGCTGACGGCGGCGTTCGACGCGACGTTGTACGAGCCGCTCCTCGGGCCGAGCTGCGCATTCTGCCATCGCCAGGGCGGGCTCGCGGCAGGGACCGATCTCGTGTTCGTGCCGCTCGCCGAGCTGGACGCGACCGAACGCAACATCGCCGCTCTGGCGACCGTCGCGCGCAAGACGATCGATGGCGAGTCGGTGCTCTTACTGCGCCCGACCGGACGCCACCCGCAGGGACACCCTGGGGGCGCACCGGTCGAGCTCGGGAGCCCGCTCTACGAGGCGCTCGTCGACTTCGTGCGCGAGGCCGACGTGTGCGCGTTCGACCCGCCGGAGGGGCCTGCGCTGTGTGCGCCGACGGGACCGCGGCTTCTGCGGCGATTGTCGCGCGACGAGTGGGCCCAGACGATTGGTGACGTGCTCGGGGTCTCGGCCGATGCGACCGCGCTCGCACCCGATGACGTGGTTTCGGGCTTCGACAATCAGGCCGGGGCGTTATTGGTGTCAGCGTTGCTGGTCGACCAGCTGCGAGGTGAGGCCGAGCGGTTGGCACGGATCGCTATCGAGACGCGATTGTCGTCGCTCGTGGCATGTGCGCCGGACAGCGAAGAGTGCGCACTGCGCTTCGTGCGCGAGGTCGGCCTGCGGCTCTTCCGGCGACCGCTCGCCGACGGTGAGGTCGCGGCGTATATCGGCTTGTATCGCGAGGCTGCGGCCGAGGGCGCGCGTGAGGGCCTCGTGTGGGTGCTGACGGCGCTGCTGCAGTCGCCACATTTCCTCTATCGATCGGAGCTCGGTGTGCGTTCGGGCGAAGGGGCCGAGGCGACGTTTGCGCTGACCGACTGGGAGCTCGCGTCGGCGATCTCGTACCTCGCCTGGGGCACCGCGCCCGACGAGACGCTCTTGCGATTGGCGGCTGCCGGCACGCTGACGAACGACCCGGCGCGGCTCGAGACGGAGCTCACGCGGCTCCTCGCGGACCCGCGCGCGGACCGCACGCTCGAGAAGTTCGGCACGCGCTGGCTGCGCCTGGATCTGCTTCCGATAGTGACACGGGACCAGACCGTCTATCCGGAATTCACGCCCGAGATCCGACAGGACCTGGCCGGCGAGACGGCGCGCTTCCTGACCGATATCGCCAATGACGGCGGTACCATCGCCGACCTGCTATTGGCCCGTCATTCGTTCATGACGGACAGGCTCGCGGCCTATTATGGATTGCCGCCGGGCACCGACGCAGCCGATGCGCAGGGCTTCCGACGGGTCGAGCTGGCGGGCACGCCTTATGGGGGTCTCCTCACGCGCGGCGCAGTGCTGGCGACCCATGCACTGCCACTATCGAGCTCGCCCATCCACCGCGGCAAACTGGTGCGCGAGCGACTCCTGTGCGAGGACCTGCCGCCGCCGCCCTCGAACCTCGATACGTCGCCGCCACCGGTCGACCCGAGCAAGTCGACGCGGGACCGCTATGCGATCCACGCATCGAGCCAGGCGTGCGCGACCTGCCATTACAAGATCGATCCGATCGGCTTCGGGCTCGAGGCGTTCGATGGCATCGGGCGCCATCGCACGATGGACGGCACCCATCCGATCGTGGACGACGGGGTCGTCAACGACCTCGAGTCGCCGGGCGACGACGTCGCCTTCGAGGGCGCCGACGGGCTCGCCGCGACGCTCGCTTCCGCGGCCGCGGTCGAGCGCTGCTATGTACTGCAGCAGGCGCGCTTTGGCTGGGGCTACGAGCCTTCGAGCTGCACCGTCGATGCGCTCGCGAATACGTTCGTCGAACGCGGCGCGACGCTCGCAGACGCACCGCTCGCGCTGGCGCTGAGCCCGGCGTTCCGCACGCGTGCAGGCTCCGACAACGAGCTCGACTCGCTCGCGGTCGGGAGCTTCGACTTCGACGTGCCGAACACCGACCCGGTGGACCCGGTGGACCCGGTCGACCCGACGGACCCGACCGACCCGGTGGCTGGTGACGGCGGCATCACCTGGAGCGTGATGCAGACCACGAGCTGGCAGACCGGCTATTGCGTCAACGTCGACGTGCAGAACACGAACGCAACCGCTGCGACGTGGGCTATCGATCTCGCGGTCGACGGATTCATCAACAACCTCTGGAATGCGAAGTCGAGCGAGGGCGCGGGCGACAAGCGGCGCTTCGTCGGGGTCGAATGGAACCAGACGCTCGCCCCGAATAGCACGACGTCCTTCGGCTATTGCGCCGAACGCTAGCTATGTAAGACGGGACCTGCAACCGCGGGCGATACGGTGCTCGCTCTGTGCTGGCGCTGCCCGCCCGGGTGCGGCATGGTGAGGCCATGTGTCGCTCGTGGTCGGTCAGCGTACTCGTCGGATGGTTGTCGCTTCTTGGCTGCGCCAAAGATTCGTCGCGGCCGGATGTTGTACTCGATGTGACGCACGGCGCGGACGTCGTGCCCGACGCCTCCGATGAAGCAGTCGCCAGCGACGCGGTTGCCGAGACGGGGCCAGTCCAGGAGACGCGTGAGGACGGACGGGTTGATGGCGAGGTCGACGCTGAGGACGACGCCGGGGGCGACGCGGACGTGAGCTCGGGCGTCGACGCGGATGCGCATGCGCAAGACGGCGAGTCAGAGGACACGGCGGTCGCGGATATCGAATCCGAGATTGCAGCCGACAACCGCGATGCGGTCGATGCGGTCGATGCGGTCGATGCGGTCGATGCGGTCGATGCGGTCGATGTCGTCGATGCGGTCGATGCGGTCGATGCGGTTGTCGTCGAGCCGATCTCGGACACCCTCTTCGGCGTCGTAGTGCCCCGCGCATCCTCATGGTGGGTGGCCGATGGGCGCATTCATCGCGGGAACGCAGTCGTGCGCCTGCGCGGCGTCAACTGGTTCGGGCTCGAGACCCCGGACCGCGCGCTACACGGCACCTGGTTTGGCCGCACCGTCGACGACTTCCTCGCTGAGCTGCGGGCTCTGGGCTTCGACAGCCTGCGCATCCCGCTCTCACCCGAGTCGATAAATCCCGGCTTCGCGTCCGCGAGCTGGGCCGATGGCGCCTATGTCGCGGGACCCGCGCGCTCCGGCCGCGAGCACCTCGAACGACTCATTGCTGCCGCCGAGGCCGCTGACTTCACGCTGCTACTCGACTTCCACACGTGCAATCCGAGCCAGCTCGGCGGCGCCCTGCCCGGCCGCCCCGATGGCTGCCCCGGCTACGACGTCGAACGGTGGCTCGCCGACCTGACGACCCTCGCAGCGCTCGCCGCCGGCCACGAGCACGTGCTCGGCATCGACCTCACGAACGAACCGCACGCGCTCACCTGGGCCGCCTGGAAGGCGCTTGCCGAGCGGGGCGCCGAGGCCGTCTTGCGCGCCAATCCGCGGCTGCTCGTGTTTGTCGAAGGGGTCGCCGGCGCCTCTGAATTCGGCGGCTACTACCCCTTCTGGGGTGGGAACCTGACCGAGGCGGCGAGTGCCTTGCCTGCGATCCCGCCCGCGCGGCTCGTTTTCTCGCCCCATGTCTATGGACCTGGGATCTCCGCGCAGGCCTATTTCGGCGCGGCGAATTTCCCGGCCAATATGCCAGCCATCTGGCACGCGCACTTCGGCCATCTGGTGCCACGGTTTGCGCTTGCTTGCGGCGAGTTCGGCGGCCACTACGATGATTCGCTTGCCCAGGGCGAGGTCGCCTGGAACGA
>Ga0105048_10008220_pt1 | contig 16724 bp, 14 predicted proteins | sample MAT05_FD_78382 | JGI IMG/M metagenome (GOLD analysis project Ga0105048, IMG submission 78382) | Freshwater microbial communities from Lake Fryxell liftoff mats and glacier meltwater in Antarctica - MAT-05 | ecosystem: Environmental > Aquatic > Freshwater > Ice > Liftoff microbial mat | place...
CCCAAAGCGATTAGCGATGGGCGTGGGAAGTGTGGCAAATGACTCTAGCGATTCACCACGCCCTTCGTACCTCAGAGCGTGCCACCCAGTTTATAGGTAGATTTCAAACTGCCCCTCGCCTTAATGGTCCCCTTTCCTTGAGCGTTGCAATTAATGCTTATTCCGTACTCAACCGATGCGCCGATTTATCATTATCCAATCGCAACGGTTACGTTGATCGTTGTCAACGTACTATTCTTCTTTGCGTTTTGTATCGGCATCTCGGATTCATCCTTTGACGACATCGACCACTTTAAAGATGCGGATGGAAATCGAGTCGAGAAAATCGATGTCATTCGACAAATGCGAGAGTTGCCAGCCGAAGGTGGGGCCCTCGAAGAGTTAAAAAATCAGTTGACTCCAGTGATGGCTGATTCGTCAGAATGGCGACGGGAACTCTTGCTTCAATATGGAAAGGGTTTGCGACCCTGGCAGTGGCTTACCTGCTTGTTCATGCATATCGATTTAGGGCATCTGATAGGCAACATGATCTTTTTGTGGTCGTTTGGTTTGTTGCTGGAGGGAAAGCTTGGCTGGTGGTTGTTTGCCTTGGTATACCTCGGAATGGGCGTGTTTCAATCTTTTGCCGAGCAGACATTGCTGTTCTTTAGCAGTGGGGCGTCGATGGGCGCGTCGGGCGCGATTTTTTCGTTACTCGCGCTCGTGGTGATATTTGCTCCACTCAATTCCTTTGAGACCTTTCTTTTCATTGGGTTTCGACTCTTCTTTTTTGAAGTGCCGATTTTGGTGTTCTGCGGCATTTACATCGTAATGAATGTGTTCTTTTTCTGCTTGAGCGGGGCTACCTATGGAACGGAAGCACTTCACCTGATTGGGTTTTTGGTAGGTGTACCGGTTGGGTTTACCATGTTGACGCGAGGGTACGTCGACTGCGAAGGTTTCGATATCATTTCGCACTACACAGACAAGAAAGGCGCCGAATCCAGAGTCGGCCAGAAGCAGCTTAAGGCGCGAGAAGCCAGACGTGAAGCCAAGGAACTAGCCGCCCTTCCCAAGATCGACCAAGGACAAGTGAGAATGAAGATGGCAAGCCAGGTCGATCAAGCCATACTGGAGGGGAATTACGATCTGGCAGTTGCCTTGCAAAACAGAATAGCCGTCAACAACCCGGGGGCTGGTTGGACCCACCAACAGTTGATCGCAATCATTCAACATTACCTGAAAGACAAGCAGTTTGCAAAGGTGGAACCGCTACTTCAACTGCACATTGAGCTTTTCGAAGAGCATCGATTTCAGCTTCAGCTCAAGCTGCTCAAGCTTTGGTTGCACGATCAGCGCCCTCGGCATGCCCTGCGTTACATGCGTGGTCTGAACCCAGCTTTTCTTGAAGATAACGAAAAAACCGAATTGAAAAAGCTGGCTGAATATGCACAAAAGCAGATCCAATCCGGTGTGCTGGAACCTCAGTAGCACCATTTTCAACATCCTTTGGAGCGAGTAGACAATTTTATTATGCAAATTGACTTGGCTACCCCCGCTCTTCTTTTTTCCACCATCTCATTGCTATTGCTTGCTTACACGAATCGCTTCCTCGGTCTGGCAAGCATTATTCGCAAGCTCCATGCGGACCATGCCGAAACGCCCAACCAAGTCTACGTAGAGGAGATCAAGAATCTACGGCGACGCGTCTATTTGATTCGCGACATGCAAACGCTGGGGGTATGTAGTTTGCTTGCATGCACCCTCTGCATGGGATCGCTGTTCTTGGGCTGGATCGTCGTGGGGAAGTTCATTTTTGGCGGAAGTCTAATCCTCATGGCAAGCTCCTTGGCTTTGTCCATCCTTGAAATTCGGATATCCGTCGGTGCCCTGGATGTCCACTTGAAAGACATGGAGTCATGATCCGTCCCGGTAATTTAGGCTGTCTGTGCAGGGCGGGTTAGGAGGATTGAATTTAGAGTGCCAATTGTTTCGATCCTAGGGTGGCTGGACAATACGACCCGTAGAATGCGAGTCTCGATCAAGCAAGCCCAGCCAATGCGAAACACTAAAGGACTAAGTCATGAAACGCGGCATTCTATCCATCGCCTTATTTGGAATCACCCTTGCCATGTCCAGTGGCTGCCATAACCACAATCGCTGCAATAGCTGCAACGGTCCGTTGGGATGCAGGCCATGCAATGTCGCTTGGCAGCGAGGCGGCACGGACTACGGCGCCCACCTGTCCCACAGCCAGTACCGCACCGATCCACAAGTGGGGTCAGGTGTTCAGGCGCCACAAACAGCTTACCCCTACTATACCAATCGTGGCCCTCGCGATTTCTTTGCGAACAATCCACCAAGCATTGGTCGTTAGGTCGAACCACCTAAGTCAAGTCGATAGGCCCGCATTGCATTTTGTGACCAGAAATTGACTTGTTCGGCGTGGCTGAGCTTTGACGCCAGTTTGGAAACCGCAGCAACCCAGGCTGCGTAGCTGGTCTTCAGCAAACAAACAGGCCAGTCCGTTCCAAACATCAATCGCTCGGGACCAAACGAATCGATGGCGGTATCCCAATATCGCTGGAGTTGGGGTAGCGACCATCCCGTGTCTCGCACTTCGGTAACAACGCCGGAGAATTTGCAATATACGTTTGGACGCTTGGCCAACTCTCTCACGTCTCGGTCCCAAGCCGCGTCGTAGACGCTGGACTGGATCGTCGGCTTGGCAATATGATCGAGGACGAATACTTGGTCAGGGTGTCGATCGACGAATGGAATTGCAAAGGGTATTTGCCGAGCATAAATAAGCAAATCATAGGTCCATCCGTATTCCTTCATTGCTTGGATTCCATTGTTAAACTCGGTTCGAGCCAGGAATCCATCCCCTGGTTCGTCTTGAACCACGTGCCGCAATCCGCATAGTTTTCCTTCGTGTCGAAACCTCGCCATCGTCTCGGATATGGACGGGCTTGCCAGCGGTAACCATCCAATGACACCCAAAATCCAGTCATGGTTGGCAGCCAAGGATAGCAACCAACTCGTCTCCTCGACGCTCTGTCTGGCTTGTACTGAAATAACACCGTCCACATGTGTCGACTGGGTTTCCGCCATCAAATGCGAGGGGAGGAAATCCCTTCGCAACAACCTCATCGGTTCGGAGATCCACGGATATTGCTCTGCAGAGTATTGCCAAAAATGGTGATGGCTGTCGATTCGATGCACGTTGACGCAGCCCCTTCAGGTCACTTCACGGTCTTCGATTCCAGCGATCTTTTCCAAACGCCTCGAATGCCGGCCACCCTCAAACTCCGTGGCTAGCCAAATACGAACAAGATCGCCAACGGGACGGTCACCGATCAAATCACCTGGCAAGCAAAGCACGTTCACATCGTTATGGCGACGGCACATTTCCGCCATGACTTCATCGCAGCACGCGGCCGCGCGCACCCCTTTGAATTTATTTGCAACGATAGCCATGCCGAAGCCAGTACCACATATCAGAATACCTCGTTCTACCAAGCCGTCCGCCACTCGTTTGGCTACCACCACACCAAAGTCGGGGTAGTCGACCGCTTGGTCGCTGTGCGTCCCATAGTCTTCGACTTCATGTCCATCAGCCGTTAACAAGGTGATCAGTTTGCCCTTAATCTGGAAACCGCGATGGTCACTACCAATAGCAATTCTCATTCTCCATACTCCACAGATTGCTTGGAAAGAATCGGATTTCTTAACGCCATTGAATGAGAGCCTCCATGTCGAGTCGATCGATCCAATAGTCGGTGTGCTCGTCTAATTGCTGTGCACACTTTTGATAAACTTCCAATGGTCCTCCGAAGGGATCACTGATCTCGCCGCCGTCGGGCGAAACAAGATGTACTTTCGAGGCAATGGAGGGCCATTGCGAAATAATAGCGTGTCGATGACGTTGTCCCATGGCTAGAATTAAGTCAGCTTGTTCGACCAAGGCGGCATTCAATTGTGTGCTTTGGTGTTGCTCCAGCGAGCAACCAAAATCCCGAATTGCTCCCAAAGCGCCATGCGAAGCCGGGTCGCCACCAAAGGCGGACACACCGGCGGACAACGCAACAACCGGAAACTTCCCTTCGCTTGCCGATTGTCCAAACTTGGCGGAGATCTTCTTCTCCATCATCGCCTGTCCCATCGGCGAACGGCACGTATTGCCAGTACAAACAAACAATACAATCCATTGTGAAATCTGCCGGAGCCCATGCTCGTCGACCATACCTGGGTGAATGATTTGACCCGTGTTCCCGTCGATGGCAACGACGGTCGGGTCCCCAGGCGAAATCACCTCGCCGTCATCGATCGCCAGAATACTTTCCTCTGGATTCAGGAGTTCAGCAGAGCTTGCAATTTTCCCTTTCAAGTCGCGGGCTGCGAAACTAACCAACGGTCCCGATGAGAGCCTGAAAACATGCTCAAGAACTTCGTGTTCCGGTTGCCAAACTTGAATTCGATCTTTCGGCTTCTGAATGGCCTTGCAAACTCGATCATCTAAGCATCTTAAAACACTCGAGGCATGCGAGTCCTGAATGCTCAACATGACTGGTCCCGGCCAAGCTTTTCTGCCTAAACGTCGGGCCGCAGGGCTGATGTTCGGAAAATAATCAAGAGTCTCGTCGGCCGATCGAACCATTAAGGAGATCGAATCGCCACCCGAACGATTGGAACATTGAGACAATTGTTCGACCGCACGCGGATGAAGCCCACTTGCTACCAGGAGGTACGAGTAATTGGACGGCAAAGCGACAACATGGCCCTCTGCCAGTGCCTGCACAGCCAAATGAACGATATCGCGCGGATCGTCCGATTTCCTCCAATCCAGAATCTTGGTCATACGCGCTTGAGCAATGCTATAGCTAGGGTTCTGAGTTTCAAATCAGCGAAACTGATTTTCGCAATTCCATTTCAATAAGGTTATGATATCCCATTAGCGTTCGCTGGTCGATTCCCCACGCAATCAAGTTGATAACGTGAAAAAAGGCTTCAAATGACTTCAGATCGACACACCCGACGTGAGTTTCTCGTTTCAGCCCAAAAAACGATGACTGTTGGGTTCGGAATTTGCGTCGCCCCGAGCTTGGTTTTCCATAGCGGATGTACGAATTCGAAAGAAAAAGTCCCGTTAGTTGGTCCGGACTTGATTATTGGCCAACGGGGACTCTCGGATGGACGATTCCAGAAGCCGAGAGCAATCGCCATTGACTTCAACGACATGATTTACGTCGTGGACAAAACCGGTCGCATCCAGAAGTTTGATAAAGAGGGGAAATTCATGCTGGGGTGGCGCACGCCAGCGATTGATTCTGGCAAACCGACCGGCTTGAGCATCGATTCGGATGGCTCAATCATGGTGGCAGACACGCACTATTATCGCTTTTTGTTTTACACACCTGATGGCCAACTCATGGAAGAGCGAACGATTGGCGGCACGAATGGCCCCGATCCGGGACAGTTTGCTTTTGTCACGGACATTGCCCGGACGAGCAGCGGGGCATACTATTGTGGCGAATACGGCGAATTCGACCGCATTCACCGATATACTCTCGACGGCAAGTACGTGGACCGAATGGGTGAGCATGGCGATGGCCCGCTGCAATTCAGTCGACCACAGAGTTTGACTGTTGACGAGGATGGGCTCCTATGGGTGGCGGACTCATGCAATCACCGGATCCAAGTCATTGATTGGCGAGACACGAAACCACGTTCCGTTGCGATACTTGGTAAACAGGGGCAGGCGCCCGGTGAATTTCAGTATCCCTATGGAATGATCTTTGCAAAAGATGGTTCCCTCATCGTTAGCGAATTTGGAAACCATCGCGTACAACGCCTGGACCGCGAAGGAAAGCCATTGGCGAATTGGGGCATGGCCGGCAATCTGCCGGGAGAACTCAATCAGCCTTGGGCAACAGCCGTTGATTCGAAGAATCGAATCTACGTCGTTGACTCCGGCAATAACCGGGTGCAGCGATTTCACTTTTGAATTGACACAAAGAAGAACATGTTTCAAACCGTATATTTAGGAAAACTGCTTGGCATTAAGGTCTACATTCATTGGACCTTTTGGTTTCTTGCTGTCTACGTTGGACTATCCAACATCGGACATGGTTTTGGTCAAGCGGCCTCGGCCATAGGATTCGTTTTTGCCGTGTTTGGTTGCGTGTTCCTGCATGAAATGGGGCACGCGATGGCAGGGAAGTTTTTCCGCATCCCTACGCTGGACATTACCCTTTACCCGATCGGCGGTGTGGCTCGGATGGCCGATTTTACGCGGTCGCCAGTTGCGGAATTGATCGTTGCCATTGCGGGTCCGATGGTCAACGTAGCGATAGCTACTATTTTGTTCGTCGGTCTTTCGATACGAGCTAGTCTTGACCAGCTATCGATGGAAGGAGTTGGAGAGCTTAGCTCGTTGGAACAACTGCTCATCGCGAACTTAGTACTGGCAGTTTTTAATATGTTGCCAGCATTTCCGATGGACGGTGGTCGCGTCTTGAGAAGTATGCTGGCCATGTTGATGCCTTACTCGCAAGCGACTCGTTACGCCGCGAGGGTCGGCCAAGGTATGGCAGTGCTAATGTTCTTCACTGGATTTTACCTGTTCAGTTTGCCGCTGATTTTCATTGCAGTCATGGTCTTTCTCATTTGCTCAGGCGAATTGCTCAAAGAACGATTTGTCAGCCTTGCAACACAAATGGGCCAGGCTAAACCGCCTTTCTATCAAGTTGAAGATGTTGCAAGCGCTGGCGACACGGTCGATGCCGTTGATGTGCGTCGAGTTAGATGAATGAAGTTCGGACGCTAGCAGCGTCCGCCACGTGGCAGCGTCCGCCACGTGGCAGCGTCCGCCACGTGGCAGTGTCCGATTATTCCACAATGCTGCTCAACCACATTGGTTTTTCGTCGTCGGTTGTCGCAATGCGAACACTGCCCTGAAGGTCAACAGCTTTTGCGGAAATTTTCATTGGGCCCTGAAAGGGGACCGTACTCTTGACTTTGAGCGTGAGCTTTTTCTCCGTGTCATTCCCCTGAATGGATTTTACGACTGGACAGTCGACTCCTTCTGGCAATTCTTGGAGCGATACCAGTATTTCACCCGCAAAATTGCCCTCGCGATTCAGCTTGACTTGGATCTCGGTCTCCTTGCCAACCACGACCTGAATGAGATCATTCGGAACCGACAGACTGAAGTCCGGCAATACTGCACTCACCAACAGTTCGAAGCCGTAATCTGGTCCTCCGGTTTGATGAAAGTCACTGACTTCAATCAAGTAATCACCGTCGGCAGGAGCCTTCCATTTCAAGTCTGGATCGCGGACGTTCCCGACATCATCCTGTTGCGATAGCTGCTTGCCCTGCGCATCAAGAACCGCAATGGTCGCATCCAAGGCCGAGCCGAACTCCCGAGCACGCAACTGAATTCGATAGGACTGCCCCGCCACCCCTTTGAAGCGAACGTAGTTTTGCTGTCCGGATTGGGCGATCGTGCCACGCAAGCGTGCAGGCACTTCGATCGAAATCGCCGTATCGCGTGAAATCGACTCGCCATATTCCATTGTGCGAAAAATAGCTTCACTTCCAAGAGAACCGTTCGAGGATGGATCGAGTACGGGAGCAACCACGGATTGAAGTCGAAGGCGATAGATCCAGTCTGCCCCTCCGCCAAAAGCGATAGTGCTATCCGGCGCCGAAGGAAAACCAAACACGCGAACAAAGTACCTGCCATCGCGCGGCGCCAGGAACTCTAGACTTGGATCAAGGCCGAAATGATCGAGGTTCTCAGCAATCACAAACCCGTCTGGGTCTAATAGCTGTAGGATTGCGTCCACCGGTGAACGCAACAAATTCGATGCATCGACGGTCGCGACCAGCTTCTGGCCTGCAGTAAGCATCACCGAAACCATGTCCACATCTCCGCGCTTGCCTAAGACGCCTTGAATACAGGCAGGGAAGGAAGCAACCGCATTTGCCTCGGCAACGCGATTGTTCGGTTCCACTTCGGTTTGTTCAGGCATGTCGCTTACAAGAAAAGGTCGAACCGAGGTTGCCCCATTCGGGTGATACAATCGCAACCAGTATAAGCCCGGTTTAGCACTGGCATCTATGGTCGCCTTTAGCTTGCCCGAACTCTCTTCACAGGACCAGTGAATTGAGTCCGTATCGGACCAGACTTGAATCGGCCAAACAGGGAACTTGCCAGTTGCTTCGACATTGACGACCGTGCCCGCTTGACCACCCGGTGGAAAAAGGAGAGTCAACTCAGGGCGTTCGGCAGCTAGAAGTGCATTGGTAGAAATTGCTACAAGTAGTACGCAACTAAAGTTAGAGGACCGCCAGCTCACTTTGCCTTGTCGAAACCAAAACACGTTTACATCAACTCCTGGATAGGCGTATGGTCGCTTACCAAGTGAGTTGGTCTGCCAGAAGGTGTGTAGTAGATTTTTGCTGGATCGATTCCAAGTTTACGATAGACGGTCGAGACGTAGTTTTCAGGGGACAGAACCCTTTCGCTGGCGGAGTGGCCTTGCCGATCCGTTGCTCCGATCACTTGACCGCCACGTGTTCCGCCACCCGCAAACAAAATGGACATCGCATTGGCCCAATGATCCCGGCCTGCTTTGGACTGTCCAGCCAACGTGCTGATTTTAGGTGTACGCCCGAACTCACCGAGCGCAATGACCATTGTCGTCTCTAACAAGCCACGTTGATCCAAATCGTTGATCAGTGTAGCGACTGTCTGGTCCCAACTCGGCAAGCGCTTCTTCAAAGCTCCGAACAAATCGGAATGGTGATCCCAGCCTCCATCGTAGATGGTAACGAAGGGAACTCCCGCCGAGACGAGCCTGCGTGCTAACAGCGCCCGTTGACCGAAACTATTTCGACCATAGGCTTCTCGTAACTCAGCCGGTTCACTGTGGATATCGAAGGCCTTTTGTGCCTCAGGAGTCATCACCAGATCGTATCCCTGTTGATAGTTTTCGTCGTAAGCGCTCACGGGATCGCTTACTTGCGGATCGCCATATCTGGGTAGTCGATCCACGAGTTTACGCAGGTCCTGCCGTTTTCCAAAACGGTCACTGAGAAGCTCTTTTGGCATCTCCACGTCGCGAACCCGAAACTGCTCGCTGTTTGGATCATTTCCTACGACGAAGGGCGCGTACTTAGCACCTAAAAAATTCGGGCCGCCGGATCGGGACATGCTAGGCATCGTAAAGTAGCCAGGCATTCCGTGTGGCGCCGGTCGTTCCATGGCAGCTACGGATCCAAGGCTTGGATGGAAACTCACAAACGCACCGCAACCGACAGGGATGCGCGGCGGCGCACCGGTCATCATGTAGTGGTTACCCGCACCATGATTGGCTTGATTGTGACACACCGATCGAATGATCGCGTATTTGTCGGCGATTTTGGCAAGCTTGGGCAAGTGTTCGCAGATGCGAATGCCGGACACATTGGTTTCGATAGGCCGAAACTCACCGCGGATCTCCGCCGGAGCTTCCGGTTTCGGATCGAAGGTTTCGAAATGGGTTGGACCACCGTCCATCCAAATCAGAATGCAATTGCTCTTCGGTTTGGATCCAGACGTGGCGTCGTTCGCAGCGGCTCGTCGCATTGCAAGCAGATCGAGGAAACTGCCACCCGCGAGCCCTGCAAGGCCCAGTTGCAAATAAGTTCTTCGAAACATAGGTACCCTCTTTAACTAGTCTAAATAGAGGAACTCGGGTGAATTGAGCATGGACCACATGATGTCTTCCACCAGTCGGCGTCGATCTGCACCGGGTTTTGCAAATTCGGCCTCAAGTGAGCTAAGTTCAACTTCGTCGGGCTGTCGATTGAAGATCGCTGAATAAAGTTCGGAAACAATGGCGTCTGCCTTTTTATCGGATTTTGCAAGCTGATCGCATCGTCCGCCGTCGGCAGCAATTCGCTTCTGGATGTGGTTTGCATTCATCAGATGGAGCGTTTGGGTCATCGAAGTCCCAACGGCTCGCTCGCACGGAGGGTCTTGATTGGGATCCGGACGAGCAAAAGCGTCGAGCAGTTCGGAGTTGGTTCGAAAGGTCCACAGTTGGGTGGCGCGAGTCCCTTTTGGCATCCCATCAAAGTCCTCGCTTTGAAGCGTGATATCGGAGATCGCGTCCGATAGGACTTCGGCTTTCAAACGCCTCCGATAGTGTCTCGAAAAATTGCGTGCGTCCGAAGCGTTGGTCTCGCTGGGTTGCGAGGAGAACGCATAAACTTGGCTCATGAAAATCGTATGCAACAGTTTCTTTTGATCAAACCCGACCTCCCGGAAATGGCTAGCAAGGGCAGCTAACAACGGGGCGTTGCTGGGTGGATTGGTTGCACGCAAATCATCGACAGGATCGACGATCCCGACCCCCATTACTTCGGACCAAATGCGATTAACCGCTACTTTGGCGAAGGTCGGATTATCGACAGACATCATCCAATCGGCTAAGTTCACACGTGGATCTTGACCCGATTGTGGTTCTTGTGAACTGCCTGTAAGAGGTTTCGGCGGTAGTACTTGATTGGTCAGCGGGTGTTTGACTTCCCCTTTGTCTTTTGCAAAGACGATCTCTTCGCCACCTGAAATGGGTGGCGAAAGTCCAGTGCCTTTGTGACCGACTCGGGCAAAGTAAGCGGCCATGCCATAGAAATCAGCTTGGCTATAGACCTCGAATGGATGCTGATGGCACTTGGCGCATTCCAAGCGAACGCCCAGAAAGAGTTGGCTCACCATGGTGGTGATTTCTTCGGGTTCACGGCGGTCGCGAAAAACCGTGACCGCTCCGTTCCGCCACGTGCTGCCCTGAGCTGTAACGATTTGTCGAACGAATTGATCGTAAGGTAAGTTTTTGCGAAATGCATCCCGCAACCATGCGTCGAGGCTGTAGGTCGCTTTGATGCCAACGCGATACGGATTGGGACGAAGCAGATCGGCCCATTTGTTCGCCCAGAAATCGGCGTACTCGGGTCGATCCAGCACGGACTTGACCCATCGCGATCGTTTGTTTGCATCGTTATCTTGCTGGTAAGCGATCACTTCCTCAGGTTTAGGCAATCGACCGATCGCATCTAGAAAGAGCCGCCGCAAAAACTGGGACTCGTTGCACGATTGGCTCGGAAGAATGTTGAGGGTTGCAAGCTTGCGATAGACTAAGTCGTCGATGAAGTTGTTTGTATTTAATGACTCGTAAAGTTCGCTAGGAACCGAAACTGGCCGTGGGACAGCAGTGCTCCAAGTTGATATTTTGCCCATGTACCTCGCCATGATGGTCGCTTCACCAGGCAAGGCGCCGGCCTGCAGTCGACCGTTGGACGCAATGGAAACGATGGCGGGTTCGTTCGATTGATAGGCGCACATTTGAGATACATTGCGAGTCGAACCATCGTTGTACTTGGCAGTGACGGTCAACATCTCCTGCTGTTCCGCGATCATCGAATGCTGTTCCGGCGAAATTTCAATGCTCAGTAGTTTTGGATCGGTGTCCGTTGTGCGTGCAACTCCCCCTTGTATCCAGTTCAGAAGCAAACGATAGTCTTCGTCGGCTTCACTAAAGCGAATGCCACCTCCGTGAGGTTCTTTGCCGATCGCTTTATTGAGGAGCAAGCTCTCCTGGGGAGACGCGATGGAAAGTCGGCGGCCACGCGAGTTCTTGACGATCGCTTCGTAGTCCATATTGGCATCGAAGCCGAGAAGCGACAAAGCGAATCCATTTTGCCCCCGTGCCTTGCCGTGGCATGGGCCCGAATTGCAACCTCGAGCGGTCAGGATGGGTTGAATATCCAGTTCGAATTTCAAAGCAGTATTCGAAGCAGTTTCGGTGGTGGCGGGCTCCGATCCAACGCACGCCATTGCATGGAATGCAATCAGCCCAAAGACCCAAAGGGCATGGAGATTAGCGAACAAGTGGCAAGGGGATAGATACATGGAAGGTTGGGCTGGAGGGATTGCCAAAAGGCAACAAGGACGCCGGTACCCCGTAGCGGGAGAAGACTTCCTTGGTATTTATGATAGTAGACAACGTCGCATATTGCAATTCCAGGGGCAAATTACGCTTCCGGTGGTGTCGCTTCGCTCACCCCCGGCCACTATCTGTGATCCCTTCAGGATCAAGGGGCAATATCCCGATCAGGATCATTGGGCCTTATCCCGATAGGGATCATTGGGCCTTATCCCGATAGGGATTACAGAGAGTAGCCGGGGGTCGCTGCGGAGCAGCGCACCCCCGGAACCAAAGAAACGACGCGGCGACCCTGACGGGGTCGAAGATTCTGCGATCCATTCAGGATCATGCGGCCCCTAACTTGCCGGCAAATCGAAGACTATTTCGGCCCCGATTTTTTCCTCATTCGACGACGATTCGGCTACGAATAATTGACCGCCGTGTGCCTCAATAATTCGCTGGCAAATGGCCATGCCTAAGCCTGTGCCCTTTGTCTTGGTCGTATAAAAAGGTTCGAAAATCCTCGATCGTTGTTCCTCATTGAGCCCTGAACCTTGATCGGCGATGCGAACTTGAACTCGTGGTCCTGACTCCCCCTGTATCATGCAGCAATCAACGAATATCCTGCTGTTGTTCGGAGCAGCCGACAAAGCGTTTTCGAGAATATTGCGAATGACTTGCCCAATGCGATGCCTGTCGCAGTTTACATCCGGACAAGGATCGCTCCGCAACACCAATTGGACCCGTAAGGTTCGCCACTGGTCTACCAGATTCCCCCAGGTTTCGTTGCACAATCGCTGAATGTTCTGCCACGAGCGTTCTAGTTGAATCGGGGCCGCGTAGTTGCGAACCTCTTCATACAGCGTTTGCAATTCCACAAGGGCAGATCGAGATCGTCGAACCAAGTCCTGTTGTTCTGGAGCGGATTCGAGATCCAGACTCAGCATGTCCAAACATGCTCTCGAACGCTGAAGTGCATTACGGCTCTCATGTGCTAAGCCTGTCATCATTTGCCCGATGGCCGCCAACCGCTCGCTTTGAATCAGCTTTTGTTGCGCCGAACGCAGTTCCGCCTCGGTCTGTTGACGTTCTGTCATGTCGCGCATGATCCCCGCAAATATCGTTCTCTCTCCGATTTTCACTTCACTCACCGCGAGATCCACTGGAATCAATGAGCCATCTTTCCTTTGTCCGAGTACCTGCCGGCCAACTCCAATAATCGCAGCCTTACCCGTTTCATTGTACCGCCTCAGGTAACCGTCATGCGCAGATTGATCCGGCTCTGGCATGAGCATCGAAATGTTGTTGCCAACAACCTCCTCTGGCATGAAACCGAAGAGTCTTTCAAACGAACGATTCACATGCAAGACGATGCCTCGATCATCGATCGTCACGATTGCATCGACCGCAGTATTCAAAATGGCGGCCAGCACGGCTGCGTCCTGGGAATGCTCTTCTATCAAAAATGCATCATCGGAAGAAGTTTCGTTCATCCTAACGCTTCTCCTCTCCACATCTCGAAAGCTGTGTTCGTACTCGTACTCAGTGAAATGGTACTTGTGCTCGAATGGCTTTGACCAACCGAGTAAGAGTAAGCGTACCGTCCTGCGGACTGAGTACGAGTACGAAAACACATGCTGTTCGTTGGACGTATCATTGCTTTAGTTCATCATTAAGTAACTTCACCGATGGGGTTTCTAAGTCATCGTACTGGCCACTTCGGATGCAAAACAAACAGGCCAACAGTGCCGAACCGCCTAGCAGCAACGCGACTGGCATCGCGACGTAAAGGACACTCATCTTGACCTCGTTCCGGTAAAAGCTTGGGTCGACATGGCCATTGCCAGCACAGTCAGACCGCTGATTGGCATCAACACCGCTGCAATCAAAGGGTGTATTAAGCCCATGATTGCCAGCGTGATCGTTACCGCATTGTAGATCAACGACGCCACAAAGCATCGACGAATTCCGCGAACAACGCGCGTCGAGGCGGTTATCAGTTCCGCGACCGAGGCCAGCCGGCCATTTCCAATGAATATGGGGGCAGCATAAAGTGCTTGTTCGCTTCCGCCACGAATGGCAATTCCGACATCTGCCATCGCCAACGCAGCGGCGTCGTTCACTCCATCTCCCACCATTGCACATGGACGATCGCTTTCCGCTTTGCAGCGTCGGATCCTTTCCAACTTGCTCTCCGGACTCTGCTCGCCTAATGCGAGATCCAATGCAATTCCGTCCTCTCGCAATAAAGTGGCTACAGAATCAACAATCTCCTGTCGATCTCCCGACAGAATTCCCATTTTCCAACCCTTGGCGGTAAGAAATCGAAGTGTCTCGACCGCATCGCCGCGCAGCGGATCACCCATTTCAAACATTCCACGAACGGTTCGGTTCATCGCAACCCAAACAATCGGGTGGTTCTGAGAAAGCACTTTGGCTTGCAATTCAAGCCAATCGGCTGAAAACGTAATTCCCTGTTCGTTCAACCAGGCTTCCGTGCCAACTGCGACCCGCACACCCTCCACCAAGCCTTTTGCCCCTTTGCCTTGTCGATGTTCTAACTGGCTGGCCAGTGGCCATTGCCCCTGCTCGGAAATTGCAAACTCGCAAATGGCTTTTGCGATTGGATGTTGAACCGACTGCTCCAGAGCCGCCGCATAGGGAATTGCTTCGTCGTCGCCATAGAAGTCGATCACACTCATTCGTCCGTAAGTCAAGGTGCCAGTCTTGTCCAACCAAAGCGTCCCTGGCGTAGCCAATCGCTCGAGACAATTGCCGTCGCGAATCCAAATCTGTCGGTTGGCCGCCCGCCCTAAAGCGACAGTGAGTACCAGCGGTGCCGCCAAAGCCAACGCGCAAGGACACGCGATCGTTAGCAAGGCCATGGTGTGCTGTGTTGCAATCGCAGAACTCGACGCATAGCACCACGCCGACCAAGTCACCACCGCGAGCAATAACACGACGATCACAAACCACTTACTCACTCGATCTGCGGCTGTAATCGAGGGCGTTCGATGGGTGGAGGCGTTGCGAACCAACTCCATCAGTCGGCCAACACGGCTGCTGGCACCTGCGGCCGTGACTGCTATGATCAATGGAGCCGATATGTTTACCGTTCCTCCTACCGCCATGTCGCCGATAAAAATAGATGCAGGTGCAAATTCCCCGTTGAGCAGCGAAGTGTCGACGCAGCTATCGCCATCCGTAACAATCCCATCCGCCGGAATCGTTTCTCCAGGTCGTACCTCGATCCGGTCGCCCAACTGCAGCCGACTTGAGGGCACGATTTTCGTGGAACCATCCGTTTCGAGTCGCGTGGCCGTGAGCGTGTTCCAACGCAATAACCGAGCTAGTGAAAGACTGGTTCGATATTGAGCTTGAAATTGAATATACCGACCAGTCCGCAACAGCAGTATCAACGAAGCAAGCGAGTCGAAATAAATGTGTCCAACACCCTGCGCCGCACCGACCATTGAGCCGACCACCCCCATCAAAAGTGAAAGAGCAACCGGAATATCCACGTGAGGTGTGCGTGTTCGGATGGCTTGCCAGGCAGCTTGAAAAAAGATGCGACCAGGAAAAATGGCCGCAAACACGGCCAGTACCGTTCCTACCCATCTCAAAAAGGTCTCGTGCCCTGCCGAGATACCCGTCGATTCGCCCGCATACAGTGCTACCCCAATCCACATTGCATTGGCCGCAAAGAATGCCGCCAATGCAATCCCCACCCAATGTTCACGCTGCTGGTGCAAGAATCCTTGTTCGTCTTGACTATCGACTGTCCATGGTGAGAGCGAATAGCCGAGCTTGGCCAACTTTTTGGCGACGTTTACCGGCTGAGTACGTTTGGGGTCGTAGATGAGTTCGATGGTTTGATCGCTCATTCGTACTTGGGCGCTTTGCAGACCCGGAATCGTAGTTTGCATCCGCTCAATCAACCATGAGCATGCGGCGCAGTGAAGTCCATCCACTGCCAATCGCACCGAACACAAGCCATCCGTCATGGGGTGAACCTCTACACCTGCCGCATTCAGATCCTCCAAAATCGACGAACGAGTACCGTCGATTGCCCCCGCTTCGAAGCCGTTTGGCAATCGCGCTGATCTCAACGAATAAAAGTCCTCGAGGCCAAGTTCATGGATGAGCGAATAGGCCCCCATGCAACCATTACAGCAGAAGACACTCGTCTCGTCTTGATGACAGAACGTCGGCAGTCTGCAGTGCAAGCAAGGGCTCGATGTCCGAACTAAGTTCTTTGGCTCTTCAAGGGTTTTTGTCATCGTCCCCTCGACAACATGGAAGCGTTGTATTCAAAGCTTGTCGCACCATCTCCAGTGAACTATCCGAAGGCAAACGAGTTGCCGCAACAGATCCGTCCGAATTTGGCAATCCTCGCAATACCGCCGGTGATCGGTTTAAGGGACTCAGATCGACCAAGCTGCGTTGCACCAAGATAAATGCGCCAAAGCTGATGATGCAGCCTGCAGCGAAGGGCTGCGCGAGAACTTGCCATCGTGGACTAATGGACGACCAGCCCCAAGCAGCGACCGACAGCAGCGGAAGCGTTCCGATCCAAAAAGCCACCATTATCGCAATCGTAATGCTGGCACTGGGAGCGGCTGCGGCTGCTAATACAAACAGATAAAGCCAACCGCATGGCAACAGTGTACTCGTTAGCCCCCATAGAAAAGCACCTAGCCAGACAGGACCACCCGAATACGCTCGCCGCAACTTCACAATCGTAGCTGTCCATCGCTGCGACCAACG
>Ga0105048_10008221_pt1 | contig 16723 bp, 14 predicted proteins | sample MAT05_FD_78382 | JGI IMG/M metagenome (GOLD analysis project Ga0105048, IMG submission 78382) | Freshwater microbial communities from Lake Fryxell liftoff mats and glacier meltwater in Antarctica - MAT-05 | ecosystem: Environmental > Aquatic > Freshwater > Ice > Liftoff microbial mat | place...
AGTGTATAAAGATGGATTGGCGCTGGTTAGGGATGCGAGATAAGAACCCCCTTGGCAAACCGTTGAACTTAAAGGGGCGACGGTGACAACGGGGAAGGGAATAACAGTTATCTGCGTTGTAGCCTGGCAGGTAGATCCAGAGGATCCACAGGCAGTGGAAGGCGTGACGGCAACAATTGTATAAATGCCGGTTGCCGGAATATTAGATACAAGATTGGTTAGGTTGTTGGAAGTATAACCATTTGGTCCAACCCAGCTGTAAGTTGAAATACCAGTTCCGGTTGAAGCAGATATTGTAGCAGCACCATTTGGGCAAATTACCCCGCTGTTTGAAGCGGTAACGCTGCATAAAATATCACAATTTGTGACACCAGCACCCGGAGTACCACCATTAGACTGGCTAAAAGTAATGGGTTGTTGTTGATTAGAAAAATTTGTAATCAACAAAACGTAATAAGCACCGGGAACAGCATTGGCGATAATTAACGTTTCTGTAGGAGACCCAGAATAACTGCATCCGTTGCTGACCGTACTGCTGTTGCTAGAACCCGGCACTTGATTGGTTGGATTTATCATGCTGCAAACACCAGTAAGACAAGTAAATGGCCCCCAAGCAATAAAGTCGATATCGGAATTGGCAGCCATATTTATAACTACCCGACCACTTGTTTGCATCTGAAAAAAGAACCAAGCTGGATTTGGTGCAGAAAATAAACAACCATAATTGATGCCTGCCTGCGCTGAAGGGGAATTTACAGCGGCAGGGAAATTGATGACATTTCCGGTACAAAAAGGCGTTGGATTAGAACACAATGCGTTTTGGGAATAAGCATTAGAACCGAAGTATAAAATGAAAACAAATATTGTGAAACGATATAAATTTTTGTAACCCATCATTAAATAAAAACGCTTATTAATCGATTTGCGTGTTTAACAAACAAATATAAAACTTAAATTAATTTTTCACAGGGGGTTTCACTCAGTATTAAGCAAGTCTCACGAACTTGAAAAGGCTTTTTAGGCAATACTCCAAAAAAATAAATCTAAAAAATATTAATTAGTGTCTGTTCGAAAACTCGTTGTTTGGATGGAAAAATTCAGTTTAGAGCCGTGGTAAAAAAAATGATTGTGGGGTTTACTGGCGTAAATGAGCGATTATTTTTTTTGACACAACGACGAAAATGGAGTTTTCGGCCAAACACTAATTAGTTGGGTAAAAAAACAAAAAAGTGATGTTTAATATCCTTTTTTTCATTTAGTCTTTTTTGCCGCCGAATAGCCTCAACAAAAACAAAAAAAGATTAATGAAATCGAGGTACAAGGTAAGTGCACCCATAATGCCCATCTTACTGGTGGTTGTTGAATTATCTGAAAACTGACCGAGATTTTTAATTTTTTGAACATCATAAGCTGTTAAGCCAGTAAAAATGATAACCCCTAAGATACTTATCATGTAATCCATCTGGCTGCTATGCATAAACATGTTGATTAAAGAAGCAACTACGATCCCGATCAGGCCTATCATAAGAATGCTCCCCATTTTTGTAAGGTCGGTTTTTGTGGTATAACCAGCGATGGCCATTAAAGTAAATAAAGCAGTTGTGCTCAAAAATACCTTGGTGATTGACCCAATGTTGTAAACATAAAAAATAAAGCTAAAACTGATACCGTTGATCACAGAATAAGCTACAAAAAGGCCAATTAACGCTGGATAAGATAATTTTTGAAGACCAAAACTTATAGCCATCACAAAAATTAGCGGTGCGAACATCACTACGTACGCGAGCATCGTTGGCTTGAAGCCTCCCGACTCTGTTGGCGCTAAAAGAAGCGACGTTAACTGCGGCACAAAAGCGAAGAGCAATGCCGAAAGCGAGGTAAGTAACATCGCCAATGCCATCCACGAAAAAGAGGCTTTTAATAACTTGTTTTCGCCGGCAACCGTGCGAAAATCTATTTTGTTAATATCTGTACTTCTAAGATTTTCCATGATTAAAATTTTCGGAAACAAAGCTACACATTTTACCTAAAAACTATTGGTTAAGAATGTTTAAAAATAAAGGTCGCTCGTTTTAAGGCGTAGGTAACGTAAAACGGCCAAGAAGGCACTAAAGGCTGAGATAATAATCCCGATTAAAATAATACTAATAAATAAAACCAACAAAACGTTTTCATCTTGCAATTGCAATAGATCGGGAATAAACTTGGTACTCAGAATCAAAAAACTAGCCAACATCACGCCCGCAATTATCCCCGCAATTATTCCCTGCCTAAATCCCTTTAAAATAAAAGGTTTGCTTATAAATGTTCTTGTTGCTCCAACTAGGTACATAGTTCTAATTAAAAACCTCTGCGAATAAATTGAAAGCCGAATGGTGTTATTTATTAAAGCGATTGCTACGATTAAAAGTGCTCCACTGAAAATGAGGATAAAAAAAGCAACCGCACGGGTGTTTTTATTAAGGTTATTGATCATTTCTTTTTGATAAACCACTTCTTTAACAAAAGATTTTTTCAAAAGATTTTTCTCTATAAGCTGTAATGTATCGGTGTTGGCGTAGTTCTCATCTAATCTTATCTCAAGAGAATTTAAAAGTGGGTTATTTCCCAAGAAAGCCACAAAATCTTCCCCTAGGTCGGCTTTTAATTTTTCGGCAGCTTGTTCTTTATTAATGAGATTTACCGTTTTGGCGAATCTCGAATTATTAATTTCTTGGATTAGGCCATCGGTTTGCGCGGAAGTAGCAGTATCCCTGAGATAAACCTGAAAGCCTACGTTTTCTTTAAAATGTTTAGAGAGTTTATTTGCGTTAATGATTAACAAACCCAAAGCACCGAGCATAAATAAAACAAGTGAAAGGCTTATTATAACTGTAACCCCCGACGTTCGTAAATTTTTTTTTGTTAACCGTTCACTCACAGTAATTCGTTTAGGTAACGAAGGTATTTTATTATCCTGTTATTTTTTTAGATGGTTAAACGATTAATCAACAAAGGCTTGTTGGTTTTACACCAACGCTATTTCTATTTTCAACAGAAAAAGAATAATCAGAACCCCGCCAACAACGATGCGATAAACACCAAAAAATTTAAAGCCGTGTTTATTTAAAAATCCAATAAAAGATTTAATGGCCAGCATAGCGACAATAAATGACACAGCGTTACCAAAGATCAACAAGTTAATCTCATGAGAGTTAATAATCAACCCATCTTTATAAAAATCAAATAATTTTTTTCCCGTTGCAGCGAACATCGTGGGTACTGCAAGGAAAAAAGAAAACTCTGCTGCTGCCTGCCTTGTTAAATTTTGAGACAGGCCCCCGATAATTGTTGATGCGCTGCGGCTTACGCCAGGGAACAGAGCAAGACATTGAAAAAGGCCGATTTTGAAAGCATTGCTAATGGTAATCTCTTCTTCAGTAGTTTTAAGAGGATTTTTAAACCATTTATCAACGACCAACAAAATAATTCCACCTGCAAAAAGCGCAACTGCTACCCCAAAAACATTTTCCAATTGCGCATCAATCCAATCGCCCAAAAGTAAACCTGCAATAGCGCTTGGAATAAATGCTACCAAAAGTTTAAAATAAAACTTAATCGTTTTAAAAAATCTCTTAAAATACAACATCAGAACGCTTAGAATGGCGCCAAGTTGAATTGCGACTGTAAATAATTTTACGAATGGTGTAGGCTCAATTCCGAGAATTGCGGTTGCAATCATCATGTGGCCGGTTGAAGAAACAGGCAAATATTCGGTGAGACCTTCAACAATTGCGATAATTAGGGCTTGCAGGTAATTCATAAAGTTAAGTTTTCACGTGCTTTTTTAAGCTCCACCGTGCAAGTTTCGAACGAAAGTTAAGCACTAAAAAATATAGTGCGTTAATTAGAAATTTCGGTAGCCGGTTTTGGGCGAAGCATTATCGCAAAAATAATGGTCACAAAGCCAGCAAGGCAACAAAGCGGAGCCAGAGTGATGCGTTGAAAATTAAAAATTTCCGGATTAAAAAAGTTGGGATCTTCGCTGCCGCCACCGATCATCAGTACATATCCAAGGGCAATAAAAAATATGCCCGCTAATAATAAATAATAATTTCTTTTAGTGAAGGTAGATTTCATTTCGTTTTTAAAGTTAATTGCCTAACGGCTTTTATTAAAACCCAAATATAATAAAAATCATTCTAAACTATTTAAAACGATCTATTTATCTCTTATTTTTTTTGTAATATTGTTGCTTTAAACTATGGCAAAAGTAGCATTAATTACTGGCGTAACAGGACAAGATGGCGCCTACCTTTCGGAATTATTATTAGACAAGGGCTATGAGGTACATGGTGTAAAGCGCCGAAGTTCTTTGTTCAATACCGATCGCATTGATCATTTATACCAAGATCAGCACGAAAAAAATGTGAAATTTAAGTTGCATTACGGCGATCTGACTGATAGTACAAACCTCATCAGAATTGTTCAGGAGGTAAAGCCCGACGAAATATACAATCTGGCGGCTATGTCGCACGTTAAAGTTAGTTTTGATACCCCCGAATATACCGCAAATGCAGACGGAATTGGGACACTGCGTATTCTTGAAGCTATTCGTATTTTAGGTTTGGAAAAGAAAACTCGTTTCTATCAAGCCTCAACATCCGAATTATATGGCCTTGTTCAAGAAGTTCCTCAAAAAGAAACAACCCCCTTTTATCCACGCAGCCCTTATGGGGTTGCAAAGTTATACGGTTTTTGGATCACTAAAAATTACCGCGAAGCTTACGGAATGTATGCCTGCAACGGTATTTTATTTAACCACGAAAGCCCTTTGCGCGGGGAAACTTTTGTAACCCGCAAAATTACCCGTGCTGTTGCAAAGATAAGTCTGGGTATGCAAGATAAATTGTTTGTAGGAAACATAGATTCGGAACGTGACTGGGGCCACGCCAAAGATTATGTTGAAGGCATGTGGCGGATGCTGCAACAAGAAGAAGCCGATGATTTTGTGTTGGCGACAGGTATTAAAATAACCGTACGCGAATTTATTAATATGGCTTTCGCTGAAGTGGGAATCGCTTTAAAGTGGGAAGGAAAAGCGGAAAATGAGAAAGGAATCGATGTCTCAAATGGCAAACTATTGGTTGAAATTGACCCGAAATATTACCGACCTGCGGAAGTGGAATTATTGGTAGGAGATTCTACAAAAGCCAAAACAAAATTGGGCTGGAAAACAACCTACACTGTGGAAACCCTTTGTAAAGAAATGGTGCAATCGGATCTCGAGATTTTCAAACGCGACAAATACTTATTAGAAGGCGGGCACAAAATTTTAAATTACGAAGAATAATTTATCTAAGCTCTTAATTTTATTTCTTAATCTTACTTTTTTCTGACAAAAAAATGAAACTCACTTCAAAAATATACATTGCTGGGCACCGTGGAATGGTGGGTTCGGCTATTTTGAGGAATTTAAAAAATAAGGGTTTCGCGAATTTTATTTTAAAAACCTCAGAAGAATTAGACCTCAGAGATCAACAACAAGTAGCCACTTTTTTTGAAAAAGAAAAACCTGAATTTGTTTTTTTGGCAGCAGCAAAAGTAGGGGGTATACAGGCCAACAATACTTATCGTGCAGATTTTTTATTCGAAAATCTCATGATTCAAAATAATGTAATCCATTCGTCTTTTGTGAATAAAGTAACAAAGCTTTTATTTTTAGGCTCCTCGTGCATTTATCCAAAATTGGCGCCTCAGCCTTTAAAAGAAGAGTATTTACTAAGCGGTTTTTTGGAAGATACAAACGAACCCTACGCAATTGCTAAAATAGCGGGTATAAAACTTTGCGAGAGTTACAGGCGACAATATGGTTGTAATTTTATTGCGGTAATGCCTACAAATCTTTATGGGCCTAACGACAATTACAATCTCAGCAACTCGCATGTTCTTCCTGCCTTGATCCGTAAATTTCACGAAGCAAAACAAAATAAAAGTGCTTCCGTTGACATGTGGGGAACTGGTTTTCCTTTACGTGAATTTTTGCATTCTGATGATATGGCTGCTGCTTGTGTTTTTTTAATGAATACATACAACGGTCAGCGCCACGTTAACATCGGAACTGGGGTTGACCTTACCATAAAAGAACTGGCGATCTTAATTCAAAAAATAGTTGGTTTTACAGGTGAGATTATAGCAGATCTTACCAAACCAGACGGAACTTTTAGAAAATTAATGGACGTTAGCTTTCTACACAGTTTAGGTTGGAAACACACCATAGAACTTGAAGATGGAATTAAACTGGTTTACGAAGACTTTAAGAAAAAAGAAAACGTGAAAGTCTGGTAGAAATTTATTTATTGTGGGCTAAAAAAAATATTTTCTTTCTTACGGCCATTTTAATTCTGGTTTTTAACCCCGCAAGCGCACAATTTTACAATTTCCCTAGCGACATCTCTTTCTCTTTAATTACTGAAAGACAGCTTTCTGTTAAAGATTCTGCGGTACACGCTGGTGTAAAGCCGTACATTCATTTTTTTTCTAGTCAATACGCCCATGTGGCCGATAGTCACCGCGTTTTTAAATCTTCTGGGCATAAAGCAACGATTAATCTTATTTTTAATAAGCATCTTGTTGCCATTGAGAGTAAACAGCAAAATTTTAAGTTGCGGCTCGACCCCCTAGTAAACTTTGAGGGTGGGCGTGATCTTTCGGACACTTCAGGTAGAAATTTATACAGCAATACAAGGGGCTTTATTGCCAGCGGTTACATTGGCAAAAAATTTTATTTTGAAACATTACTCGCTGAGAACCAATCCTTTTTTCCAACTTATATTAGCAACTCTGCAAAAGCAACACTGGTAGTTCCTGGTCAGGGCAGATGGAAGACTTTTAAACTGACCGGATATGATTATGCTTTTTCATCCGGGTTTATTTCTGTGCAGCCTTTAAAAAACTTAAACATTCAGTTGGGGCACGGGAAACAAAAAATTGGAAACGGTTATCGCTCATTGTTATTAAGTGATAATGCCTTTAATTATCCATATGCAAGAATCACCCAGCAATGGTTTAGGGGTAGGGTCCAATACAACAATATTTACGCTGTTTTTATGAACCTTGTTCCTGCCGCGATTGTACAAAATTTGGGCGCAGAACGTTTGTTCCAAAAAAAAGCAGCTTCCTTTCAGTATCTAAGCGTTAATGCAGCAAAATTTTTGAATTTGGGCTTTTTTCAGGGTTTAATTTGGGAGGCGGGCGATAGTAAAAATCGGCAGCACTTAGACCTTCAATACTACAATCCCTTAATCTATACCAATCTCTTGAGTTACCATTTAAACAATAAAAATAACATTGTTGCAGGTGGCGATTTTAAATTAAAGCTGCACAATGAATTTAATATTTACGGGCAAATTATGTTAGATGATTTAAAAAACACGTCAAAGAAAGGCAACGGCTGGGGTTTCCAGACCGGATTCAATTATTTTAACGTGTTGGGCATTATCAATCTTTTTCTGCAGGCTGAAATAAATTATGTGGCCGAAAGCAGTTACCTTAGCCCTGTCGGCTCTGTGAGTGATCAATCTTATTCACACTACAATCAAAATATTGCCTATACACCAGGGTCAGGAAAAGAATTAATGGTAACAGGCGACTATAAATGGCGGAGGTTTTTTATGAATGTAAAATATAATTTACAAGTTCACGAGGCATCGTATTTAAAAGATAATTTTACTACAAATTTTTACAATGCGAAGATTGGTTACGTGGTCAATAGCGCTTATAATTTAAATATCAGTTTAGGAATCAACTATAGAATGCAAAATTTTTATACCTTTAAAGGTTCTAATGAACAAACAAACTATATTTATTTTGGATTAAAAACCAGTTTGTATAATTTGTATTACGACTTTTAAATGGAAGTACTGATTCTAGTTTTCTTAACCGCCTTTGTAGTAGTGCTCTACTCCACACCGGCATTAATAAAGGTCGCGGTGCTAAAAAGGCTCATTGACACACCTTCAGAAGACAGAAAAATTCACAAACGTTCGGTTCCCACTATTGGCGGCATCATTATATACGCCGGCACGCTTTTCGCCTATGCTTTGTGGTATAATATCGACGACATGATTTATTACGATAAAATTCTGGAATCTGTAAGCGAGTTTAAATTAATTATCGCAACCAGTTTGATTTTATTTTTTGTTGGTGTAAAAGATGACATCATTGGTACTGCCGCCGTAAAAAAGTTATTTGCCCATATCATTGTTGCACTTATTTTAGTTTTGATGGGAGATATTCGTATTACTGGCCTGCATGGAATTTTTGGCGTCTCGGAAATCCCTTATTGGGGAAGTGTTTTCATCTCTATTTTTACATATGTTGTAGTTGTTAACTCATTTAATTTAATTGATGGTGTTGACGGGCTTGCGGCAGGCATTGGCTTTTTGAGTGCTTGCGCTTTTGGTATTTGGTTTATTTTTGCCGGTGAATTTCCTTACGCAGCCTTGTCATTCTCTTTAGCCGGCGCTCTTTTTGGCTTTCTGATTTTTAATTTTGCCCCAGCAAAAATATTTATGGGTGACTCGGGATCACTCGTGATAGGCATGTTTATTTGCGTTCTTGCAATTAAAATGATAGAATTCCCGACTGAACAACTTAATGTAGGTTCTTTTTGGGTTCGCGTGAGCAAGCCAGTTTTCGCAATTTCAACGCTTGCTTATCCGTTAATGGATACACTGCGTGTTTTTATTATCAGGGCTGTGAAAGGGCAGTCGCCATTTGCCGCAGACCGCAACCACATTCACCACAAATTAATTGATTGCCAGTTTGGACATGTAAAAACAGTTGTCATTATATACCTATTTTCGATTTTAACCATGGCGGCGTCGTTAATGACCTATTATCTCAGCACACCAACGTTGGGACTTTTGATAATTATTTCCTGTGGCCTAACTTTCCTTTTTATTGTAATTGCAATTAATAAGAAAAAAAATAAAGTGCAGCCATTGCCCGCCATTAATAATTAAGTGTCCCTCCTCCACCCTATATATAAATATCTAAACATTAAAATTTGCCGCTAGTGTAAGATTTTGTTTTTAGACAGGCTTCAACAAATAATTTAAGTAATTTTATTTCATGAAAAACTTATTTTTTTTGTTGTTAGTGGCATCCACCTTAGCTGCAAAATCGCAAAGCGGCTGGGATCTACAACAGTGTATTAAATACGCGATAGATCATAACATTTCGTTAAAACAATCATCGATCAGCAACGAGATCAACAAAAACAATACCCTGCAAAGTCAGGCACAGGTTTTACCAACGATTAACATGGGGGCAAATAATACTTACAATTTTGGTCAAACCATCGACAGGTTTACAAATACGTTTGCGAATCAACAAGTACTTTCACAGAACTTTTTTATAACGAGTGGTGTTGTTTTGTGGAGTGGGCTAAGTCAATACAACACCGTTAAAGCTAACGAATACAATTATTTAAGTGGAGTTCAAAATTTAAAACAGCAGCAAAACGACCTAGCACTTAGCGTTGCCAACGCATACATAGGCGTTATTTTCGCTGAAGAGCTTAAAAAAATATCTACCAACCAGTTTGAGATCACCCAAGAACAGCTAGAGCGAATCTTAAGACTTGTTGAGGCCGGAGCAACTGCCAAAAGTGTAGAATACGACATCAGAGCGCAACTTGCCAACGAACAGTTAAATGTTACTACTTCCGACAACAACTATCAGATCTCCCTTTTAAATCTAAGGCAATTGATGAATCTTGATAGCATTGGAAATTTTACAATTCAGCGTCCCTACATCTCCGTTCAGGAAGGCCAGTTGTTAGAAAACAACGTGGAAACTGTTTACGAATTGGGTCTTAAAACACAACCCAGCATTAAACGCGGCGAATTTGCCATTTTAAGTGCCGAAAAAACATTAGCGGCTAACAGAGGCCGGGTAAGCCCAACCTTAAGCTTTAATGCTTCGTTAGGTACCGGCACTTCTGGTCTTGCCAAAGACATACTCGGATTTAATTACACCGGCCGCCAGATTTCGGGCTTCACCAGTAAAGGGGATAGCGTGTATACCCCGGTTACAGAACTTATCACCAGAAAAACGCCCTTTGCGGATCAGTTTAGTAATAACGCTAATAAAAGTTTCGGATTTACGTTGACCGTCCCGATACTAAATGGTTTGCAAACCTACACTTCGGTTAAAAATGCCAAATTAAATGCACTAAACGCAAAGTACACCCAAGACATTACCAAACAAGATCTTTACAAAAACGTTGCGCAGGCATACTTAAATGCGAAGGCCAGTTTAAATAAATATTACGCAAGCAAATCAAGCGTTGAAGCTGCTACCGAGTCTTTTAAATATGCACAGCAAAAATTTAACGCTGGGGTTATTAGCGCTTTCGATTTTAGTACTTCAAAAAATAGACTTTTTGCTGCAGAAAGCAATTTACTGCAAGCTAAGTATGACTACGTTTTTAAATTAAAAGTATTGGATTATTACCAAGGAAAACCTCTTGGATTTTAATCGCGGCCTGCGCTGTTTCTATACATCAGGCGCACAATAGGGAGAGCGGTAAGGATGATCAAAGTGATAAAAATATATCCCATATAATCGGTAATGGTTGGAAAAATCTGTACCAAAAAATAGCCAACCGCTGTTAAGCTAACGATCCAAGCTATTGCCCCTGCAATATTAAAAATCATAAATCTAAAAAAATCTATTTTTATAACCCCCGCTATCACTGGCGCAAAAGTTCTTACAATGGGAAGAAATCTTGCAAGGATTAATGTTAGATTTCCTCCGTACTTATTGTAATAGTTTTTTGTGACATCAAGATGTTTTTTCTTAAAAAAGAAACTGTCTTTTTTGTTGTACAATTTCTCACCTGCAATTCTTCCGAACCAATAACCACACATGTTTCCCAAAACAGCAGCTAAAACCATAGCTGTTACCAATCCAAAATAATTTAATTGCATCAGTTCTGGTTTGGCTTTACATAAAATTCCTGCTAATAAAATAAGATTGTCGCCAGGTAAAAAAAATCCCACAAGCAACCCCGTTTCGGCGAAAATAACGAATAACAACAACCACAAACCACCATAAAGAATGATGCTATTGGGATCGGTTAATTGTTTTAAAAACTCCCACATGCTTTAAGGCGATAAAAATGTTTTGCCTCTTTGTTTGATTGAATACCGGATGTTTTCAACAGTACCCTTTGGTATCGAGTGAATTAATTTCATAGTATAATCGTTTTTCGGACTATTATAAATTTCATCTGCGTCTCCGATTTCCACTATTTTTCCTCTTTGCATGACGATCATGCGGTCGCTCATAAATTTTACGACACCTAAATCGTGACTGATAAAAATATAAGTGAACTTATATTCTTCTTTTAATTCGTTTAATAGATTTAAAACCTGAGCCTGAACGCTTACATCTAATGCACTTACGCTTTCGTCGCAAATGATGAATTTTGGATTTAACGCCAGTGCCCTCGCGATGCAGACCCTTTGCCGTTGGCCGCCACTGAACTCATGCGGGTAGCGGTTGTAATGTTTTTCATCTAAACCTACTCTTTTTAATAATTCGATCACCCTGCCTTTTCTCTCGTTATCAGAATTTAGAATCTTATGAAGTTTCATCGGCTCATTAATCGCATGGCCAACAGTAATCCTAGGATTTAAGGAAGAATACGGATCTTGAAAAATAATCTGCATGTCTTTGCGGTGTTTCCTGAAATCAGTCTCTTTCATTTTTACGATGTCTTTTCCCCAATATAAAATTTCGCCGCTCACGGCATCAGCTAGCTTTAAAATTGATCTCCCCAGAGTCGTTTTACCGCAACCACTCTCGCCAACCAACCCGAGCGTTTCTCCTTCATACACATCGAAGCTAACATCGTCAACGGCCTTTGTGTAACTTATCACTTTACCAAAAATTGTTTTTTGGGCCGGGAACCAAGTTTTAACGTGTTTAAGTTCAAGAATTTTATCCCGTCCATAAATTTTTTGAAGAGCCGTTTTTCTTTCATCCGCTGTAACGATCACATTTTTTAAAATATCGTTTGCTTTTGCAGCTATTTCGGTAATATCGCCATTTTCTTCACGCTTCATGAAGTCGCTTACCACAGGCAGACGCTTAACGCGGAAATCAAGAGGCGGCCGGCAGGCTAACAGGCTTTTGGTGTAAGGATGTTTTGGATTTAAAAATATTTCGAGCACCGGCCCTTGTTCCACTATTTTACCTTTAAACATAACCGCCACCGAATCGGCCAATTCTGCGATAACACCAAGATCGTGGGAAATAAATAAAACACCCATGTTGTTTTGTTTCTGAAGCTTTTGCATGAGTTCAAGAATCGTTTTTTGAACGGTAACATCTAAAGCGGTAGTTGGCTCATCTGCGATCAACAAGCGTGGTTTGCAGCTCATCGCCATCGCAATCATCACCCTTTGTTTTTGTCCGCCAGAAATCTGATGCGGATAACGGTCAATCATTAATTCTGGAGTGGGCAGTTGCACTTCTTTAAAAAGTGCAAGCGTTTTATCAAGCGCTTCTTTTTTGGAAACACGCTGGTGTAATAAAATAACTTCCATCACCTGCTCGCCGCATTTAATCACTGGATTAAGCGAAGTCATTGGTTCCTGAAAAATCATCGCAATCTCGTTTCCACGGTACTTTCGCATTTCATTGCTGGGCAATTTAACAAGATCAATTTGTTGGTTATCTTTCGTGTGATAAATTATTTCTCCAGCTGTAATCTTACCCGGTGGGTTAGGAATTAATTGCATAATTGAAAGAGACGTCACCGATTTGCCTGAACCGCTCTCTCCTACAATCCCAATTGTTTCGCCGCTATTTAAAGTAAAAGAAACATCATTCACAGCTTTTACTGATTCCCTTTCGGTTCGAAACTGTGTTACCAGGTTTTTTACTTCCAATAAAACTTGTTTCTCCATAATTTCTGGTAAATATTACAGGGTCAATGTAAACAATAAAACCTAATGACGGGAGCGTAATTATCATTAATAATTGAAGCTGATTTGTTTAACCCCCAGAATACGTGTAACATTAAATGTAAATATATTTTAGTCTAACATAAAACAGATGTACTTGATGTTTTCACCTCTTTCGGTAAATAACTTTTCGTAGTAGGTCTTAATATTAATAAGCTCTTGGCGATCAGGCGGGCAATTCTTATAAAGATCGTCGGTGTGCCAAAGCAATTGCAAATTATTTTCTCTAATCACATCGAGGGTGTATTCGTAAAAACCCGTGCTATCTGTTTTTAAATGCAGCAACCCCTTGGGCTTTAAAAATATTTTATAACGATCTAAAAATATTTTGTTGGTTAGTCGCTGTTTCGCTCTTGGTTTTTGTGGCTGAGGATCGGGAAAAGTAATCCAAATTTCATCTACTTCGTTTTCGATAAAACAATGATCGATAAAATCGATTCGTGTTCTTAAAAAACCTACATTAACAAAGTTATTTTCAAGTGCTCGTTTAGCGCCAAACCAAATTCGGTTGCCTTTAATGTCGACACCGATGTAATTTTTATCGGGATTTTTTTCAGCTAGGCCAATCGTGTACTCTCCTTTACCACAGCCTAACTCTAAAACAATAGGGTGGTCATTTTTAAAAAAATCAACCCGCCATTTTCCTTTTAAGTGAAACCCCATTGCGATGTTTTCGAAGAAATGGGTAAAACAATTTTTTAAAGTATCAAACTCTGCAAATTTTTCTAATTTACTGGGCATTGTCGTTTTCCTTTTTTGGTGTCAATTGATGAGTTCTCCTTTGTTTTGAAGCTCATATAACTTTTTAAATTTGCTATCCGTCGTCAGTAACTCTTTAATAGAACCTTCCTCAATAATTTGCCCTTTCTCAAACACAAAAATTTTGTCTACGTGCCTGATGGTCGATAAACGGTGCGCGATAATAATAGACGTGCGGCCTTTCGATATTTTTTCAATAGCGCGCTGAATGAGAATTTCGGTTTTTGTATCAATGGTTGCAGTTGCCTCATCCAAAATAAAAATATTTGGCTGGTAAACAAACGCCCTAATAAAAGCGATGAGCTGTCTTTGTCCCGCCGATAAACTTTGTCCGCGTTCTGTTACTTTATAATCAAAACCACCAGGTAACGACAAGATATACTCGTACAAGTCAATTTTTTTTGTTGCTTCTACGACCTGTTCGAATTTTATTTCGGGATTGCTTAGTGTGATATTGTTTAAGATAGAATCGTTAAATAAATAAACATCCTGTAATACCACGCCAGTATTCTTCCTAATTGTTTCTAACTCAAATTTTTTAATGTCGGTGCCATCAATAAAAATACCCCCTTTATTATATTCATAAAATCGACTCAACAAATTAATAATGGTTGATTTGCCAGCACCAGTAGCACCTATCAAAGCAACTGTTTGACCAGCTTCAATTTTAAAAGAAATGTCTTTGAGCACATAATGCTCGTCTCTGTATGCGAACCAGATATTTTTAAACTCAATTTCTTTTTTAACGCCTGTGAATTTTAAAGTGCCGGTATCCGGAATTTTCTCGTCTGTATCTAAAACTTTAAACACCCGCTCTGCCGATATAATTCCCATTTGTAAGGTATTTAAACGGTCGGCTAACATTCTAATAGGACGAAACATCATGTTCACCATCATGATAAAAAACGTAATATCCCCTAAGTTAATGTGATAAGAATTTCCTTTAACGCCCGAAAACCAAATAATTAGCGCAATAGAAAAAGATGATAAGATCTCTACTACCGGGAAAAAAATCGAATAATAAAAAATGGACTTAATATTAGCGATCCTGTGTTGGGCATTAATCGCTTTAAATTTCTCGAATTCTTGCTCCTCCCTATTAAAGAGCTGTACTATACGCATGCCGGTAACGTGCTCTTGGGTGAATGTATTTAACAATGCCACAGCGTTGCGAACCAATGTAAATGTTTTTTTGACGCCACGTTTGAATAAAGCCGTTGCAACAAATAAAAGAGGAATCGTGCTCAGCGCCAATAAAGCAAGCGACCAATTTTTAATAAACATTACTGTAATAAAAGTGGTCAACATTAATAAGTCGCCCGCAATTACAATAAATCCCTGCGAAAAAACATCGCTTAAACTTTGAATATCTGATACGGCTCTCGTTACAAGCATTCCAACTGGACTATTGTCAAAATAAGTATTCTTTAAATGCAAAATGTGTTTGTACACTTGGTTGCGCAAATCCCGAACAATATTTTGCCCCAACAAATTGGTAATTCGCAAATTAACCACCTGGCAAAATGCTTCAAATAACAAAAACACTAAAATAACCAAGCACATTGTATTTAATCCAGGTAGACTTTTCTGATTTACAACATAATCATTAAGCGCCCTGCTTATTAACAAGGGCCTGACGATAGAAAGTCCCGATAAAAAAAGAGTGACGAGCAGAGAACCGAAAAATAATTTATTATATGGTCTTGCATAACTTAAAATTCTTTTTATTAAGCCCAAGTTTAATCCTTTGTTTTTTTTGTCTTTACCCACTGTAAATCTCTTTAGGATATTTAATGCCTACTAAAAATAATGCCTCAGGCGGTACATTGCTACCAGCGCTCTTCCTGTCTTCGGCTTCAATTATTTTTCTAAAATCAGAAAGGCTAATCTTATTTTTTCCTACAAGTATTAAAGTGCCCACAATAGCTCTTACCATGCCCCTCAAAAATCGATCAGCGCTAATTGAAAAACGCCATTGATGCGGATTGCTTTTTTGCCACACTGCTTTGGTAATTTTACAAATATTGGTTTTTGTTTGCGCGTGTAATTTACTGAAGCTGGTAAAGTCATTGTATTCTAAAAGAACGGTTGCCGCTTTGTTCATTAATTCAAAATCAATGTCACCATAAACGTAATGACTGAATTGCTCAAGAAACGGATTTTTTTGCAGGTGGATGTGGTAATAGTAAACCCTTTGTGTGGCATGAAATCTTGCATGGGCATTGTACAAAACCATTTGTATATTTTGCACGGAAATTTGCATGGGAAGAACATTGTTAAATTTATAGATCCAGTGTTTTTTATTTACATCTAAGTCTTTTGCATTTGAATCAAAATGTGCGACAAAATCTTTTGCATTAACCCCAGCGTCGGTTCTGCCACATCCCAGTAATTCAATTTTTTCTTGTAGAATCATTGAGAGTTTTTCTTCCATCACTTGCTGAATGGTGTTGGAGGTATTATCTTGACTCTGCCAGCCATTGAAGCTGGTGCCATTGTAAGATAAGGTCAAAAAATACCTGGGCATTCTACAAAGATAGGATTTTAATGAAACTGAATTGTTTTTCGAGGTGCCGGCGAGGGCTTAAAATGAGCTATTTTCATTACTTTTACAGCCCATTATGACAAAAATTAAAAAAAATTTCGTTCTCGAAAACCTTGAGGTAATTGACATTAGCACCGAAGGAAAAGCCATTGCCAAAAGCGAGGGCTTGGTTGTTTTTATTGAAGGCGCAGTGCCCGGCGACATAGTTGACGTAATGGTTTACCGTAAAAAAAATAACCTAGCTGAAGGAAAGGTTCATGCGGTAAAAAAGTTTTCCGACCACAGGGTAAATCCAGTTTGCGAACATTTTGGCACCTGTGGCGGATGTAAATGGCAGAATCTGGGATACAACACACAATTAAGCTTAAAGCAAAAATACGTTTACGATGCCTTTATACGC
>Ga0105048_10008226_pt1 | contig 16719 bp, 11 predicted proteins | sample MAT05_FD_78382 | JGI IMG/M metagenome (GOLD analysis project Ga0105048, IMG submission 78382) | Freshwater microbial communities from Lake Fryxell liftoff mats and glacier meltwater in Antarctica - MAT-05 | ecosystem: Environmental > Aquatic > Freshwater > Ice > Liftoff microbial mat | place...
GGACGGTCCGTCCCCGCGTTCAACGACGCCTTGATCGCGATCACACTTTGCAAAGTGTGATCGCCCCCTCAGGGATCGCGTGACGCCGCTGGGGGAGTGTCCGGATGCGCCCCGCTGGTCCCTCCAGCGATCCCACCGCTTGACCGTGTCCCTGTGCCCACCTTGAATGGGCGGATGTCGTTCCAGCGGAAAACCGTGTCCCTGGCCTTGGCTTGGGTTTTCACCTTTGGCCTGGTTTCAGCGGCACCGGGCCGGCCGATTCCCAAGCCGACACCCGGACCCAACAGCCGCTCGCTCGAGACCGCCCTGGACCGATACGTGGCGACGCCGGATCCGAGCTACCGATGGAAGACGGTGGCCGTGACGGAGGTTCCCGGGGGCAAGGTGGCGTCGATCGACATGACCTCCCAGACCTGGCTCACGCCGGAGGAGGTCAATCGAACCGAGTGGAAGCACTGGGTTACGGTGGTTCGGCCGGACAACGTGCAGTCGGACATCGGGTTGCTCTTCATCAGCGGCGGGTCCAACCGGGACACTCAACCGCCGAAGCCTTCCAAGGAACTGATGCAGATCGCCGCGGCCACCCGCTCGGTGGTGATCGAACTGAAGATGGTTCCCAACCAGACGCTGGTGTTCGGCAAGGATGGTCAGGAGCGGGTGGAAGACGACCTGATTGCCTACACGTGGGACAAGTACCTGCGCACCGGGGACGAGCGGTGGCCGGCACGACTTCCCATGACCAAGGCGGCGGTGCGGGCGATGGATACGGTCACGGCCTGGACCCGGAGCGCCGAGGGCGGCGGCAAGGGGGTGGAGAAGTATGTGGTGGCCGGGGGTTCGAAGCGCGGTTGGACCACTTGGACGACCTCGATTGTCGACAAGCGGGTTGTGGCAATCTGCCCGATCGTCATCGATGTCCTCAACATGGAGCCTTCGATGATCCATCATTATCAGGCGTACGGGTTCTACGCCCCGGCGGTGGGGAACTACACCGAGCAAGGGATCATGAACTGGCTGGGGACTCCGGAGATGAAGGCTCTCCAGCGGATCGAGGATCCCTTCTTCTACCGGGAGCGGTTGACCCAGCCGAAGCTCATCCTGAACGCCTGTGGCGATCAGTTCTTCCTGCCGGATTCCTCCCAGTTCTACTTCGATCGGTTGCCGGGAGAGAAGCACCTGCGTTATGTCCCCAACGCGGATCATTCCCTGCGGGGCAGCGACGCCTACGAGACCCTGGCTGCCTGGCAGTGGGCGATGGTCAATGGCAAGAAGGTTCCGGATTTCACGTGGAACCGTCAGTCCGATGGCCAGGTTCGCGTGGTATCCGCCCAGCGGCCCAAGGCGGTCCGGCTCTGGCAGGCGAACAACGGCACGGCCCGGGACTTTCGATTGGAAGTGATCGGACCGGCCTGGTGGTCGCGCACCCTCGAGGCCGAAGGCGACGGCAGCTACGTCGGTGGGATCGGCTCCCCGAGCTCGGGTTGGAGCGCGTTCCTGCTGGAGTTGAGCTTTGATATCGGAGCCCCCGTCCCGATCAAACTGACCACGCCGGTCTGGGTGACACCGGACACGTTGCCGCATGCGGCTCCGAAGCCGACGGTTCCCAAGGGATTCCTGAGGCGCTGAGTGCGGAAAGACGTCCTGCCAAATGGGGGCTGGAACTGGGACGGGTTCGACCCGTAGCCTGCTCGCTTCTAACTGAATGAGTCGCCGTGGAAGGTCGGATGAAGTCTGGGATGATCGTCTGGAACGGGCCATCGAATGGCTGGTTCTCGGATTGATCGGCTATGGGGCGTTGATCTTCGGCGGCGTTCGGACCACCGAGTTGGCGGTATTGACGGGCCTGGCAGGTCTGGCGTTGGTGCTGTGGCTGATCCGGCTCTGGCTGGGCAGCACACGGCTCCTCCTGCATCCAGTGCTGTTGCCCATCCTGCTCTTCATCGCCTATGCCGGTTGGAGGGCGGGAACGGCGGATGTGGCCTACGTCGCGCGGCAGGATCTCTGGTTGATCGTCGTCTATGCCGTGGTCTTCTTCGTGGGGCTCCACAACCTGAATGGGCAGGATGCCCTCCAGAGGATCACCACGGGGCTGGTCGGGCTCGGGACCCTGTTGTCGCTGTATGCGGTGGGCCAGTTCCTGAGCCAGAGCGAAGGCGTGTTGTGGCTGGAGCGGCCGGCGCAGTATTTCCGTCGGGCCGGAGCAACCTTCGTCAATCCCAACCACTTTGCCGCACTGATGGTCGTCCTGCTGCCGCTGGCGCTGGCGCAGACCTTTCTGGGGAGGACCAAGGGGCCCATCCGGGTGTTCCACGGGTATGCGGCCGCGATGATGGCCGCGGGCCTCGCCGTGACCATGTCCCGCGGTGGGTGGCTTGCCGGGGGCTCCGTGTTGCTGACCTTTTTCGTCTGGCTGCTGCTCCGGCGTCGGCAGATGCGGATTCCGGCCTTGGTGGGTCTGGCGGTGGTGGTGGTCGGGGGATCAGTTTTCCTCTCGATCAGCGGCAAGGCGCGGCAGCGGATTCAGGGAGTGAGTGAGCAGGGCACATCGGACAGCGGCAATCGCGGCCCGCTGTGGAAGCCCGCCTGGGCCATGTGGAAGGATCATCGATGGACCGGGGTTGGCCCCGGACATTACGACGTCCGGTTTCCCCAATACCGCGACCACACGATCCAGACCAGCCCGGGATACGCCCACAACGAGTACCTCAACACCCTGGCTGACTACGGGCTGATCGGCGTGGGATTGGTGGGACTGGGGGTTCTGGGCCTCGTCGGGGGGGTCCTCCTGTCGCGAAAATACGTGGAGCGAGGCATCGGTGACCTGGGAGACAAGGGAAGCAACCGGACGGCATTCTTTGTGGGGGGCAGCATTGGGATGGTCGGAATCGCCATCCACAGTGCGGGCGACTTCATCCTCCACATCCCGGCGCTCGGCCTGGTGACCGTGACCGTGGCTTCGATGTTGGCGTCCACCGTCCGGTTTGCCAGTGAGCGCTGGTGGCACACGCCGCGCTGGTGGAGTCGGGTGCCGGTGACGCTGATGGGAGCATCCGCGCTTTGGGTTCTGGTGCCGCTTGCGTGGAAGGGCTACCGGGAAGGGTTGCACCTCAACCGCTCGGCGCTGGCCTCACAGATCAGTCCTGCCCTGATCGAGCAATTGAAGTCGGCGGCAGCGGTGGTTCCGGACAATCCACGAACCGTCCTCGAGATCGGGGAGAACTTGCGGCGTCTGAGCTTTTCCGGTGAGGCCCGGTGGGAGGAACAGGCGCGTGAGGCGATCCAGTGGCTGACCCAGGCCCAGGCGTTGAATCCACACGATCCACTGGTTCATGTGGCTCTCGGGCTGACGTGGCACTGGGTGAATGAGCCAGTGAAAGCCACTCGAGAATTCGAGAAGGCCATGGATCTGGGCCCTCGGAATGTGGCGGTGGCGAATCACTACGCCTGGGATCTCCTCCAACAGGGACGGGTCCGCGCCGCCCGAGCCATTTTCGATCAGTCCCTCGCCTGGAACTCCTGGGACAACTGGTTCGCCCGGCGGCATGTGGAAGACATTGATCGCGGCCGTTGGAAGGAAGCGAAGCAGCCGTAAGGGAAACGGACTGGAGAACACGGACTCGCAGAGGGCGTCCCGAGGAACGGGACTCGGACTCGTGGAAGACGTCCCTCCAGTGCTTGGTCCCTACAGAGTACAGGAGTTCGTTCAGGGAAGCTTCTTCAGGTAGAGATCCTTGAACTGGACCTTCATCGGGGGGCCGACATGGATCTGCAAGGCGAGGACGCCAGACTTGGCAGCCTTGGCGGGCTGGGCATCGACGACGTCGACCATCGTCTTGCCGTTGATGAAGTGCATCAGGTGATTGCCGTCGGCGACGATCAGGTACTCGTTCCAGTCCTCGTGCTTGATGTACTGCTGCAGCTCGGGGCCCTTGGCGACCTCATTGACGAGGTTGACCTTGGTCTGGCCGTTTTCCTCGGTGATCCGGGTGCTCTGACCGCGGAGGGCAAGGATGCCGCGCCCGCGTTCTTCGTAGAGAATGCCCGAGTAGGTCTTCCCGGCTTCCATGTCCGCCTGATAGCCACCGACGATGGCCTTGTCCGCGTCGACCACCTGGCTCCGATATTGAACGCCCGAGTTGCCGTTGAAGATCCGGTAGTGGAAGCGGAGCTCGAAGTTGGCAACGGTGCCATTGGTCCAGACCAGGAAGGTGTTGTTCTGGATGGTGCGGTCCTTGGTGGTGAAGCCGGTGATGGCACCGTCTTCGACCGTCCAGTGGCCGGGGATGCCGGCCCAGCCGGTGAGGTCCTTCCCGTTGAAAAGCGGGATCGAACCTTCCCGCTCGTTGGCCACGACCCGGGGCGTGAGCTTGCAGCCAGTAAACGTCAGGAGGCCGAGGGTCCCGACCAGCAGGCCCAATCGGGAATAGGTGCGCAGAGAATGCATTGAAGTCCTTTGTCTTCCGGAATCCATCGTGGGGTCAAGTCGGGCGGTGCGTCGGCCTACTTCTTCTTGAAGACCTTCTTCAGGTTGGCGAGGCCGTCCACCGCGATCTCGTCACGGGTGGGTTCGATCCGCCGCCAGATGGCGGCGGCCCGGGCGATGACCTTCACATCGGTGGTGAAGGATTCGATCACCACATCTCCCTGGTAACCGATGGACTTGAGGGCTCCGGCGATCTCCTTCCAGTTGAGGGAGTCGCCACCGGGAGTTCCACGGTCGGTTCCGCAGGCGTGGAAATGGGCGAGGAGTTTGCCCGCCTTCTTGATCGAAGCCGCCTGATTCTTCTCCTCGATGTTCATGTGGAACGTGTCGAGGTGAAGCTTGAGGACCTTCGATTTGACGGCCTTGATCAGCTTGAGACCCTGGTCACAGGTGTTGAGGAAGTCGGTTTCGAACCGGTTCAACGGTTCAACGCAGATCTGGATGCCCTTGGACTCGGCGTAGGCGCAGAGTTCCTTGAGGTTCTTCACCACCAGCGCCCATTCGATCTTCTGCTGGGCGGGTTCCACGGCATCCGCTTTGCCGACCACGCTGTAGACGGGACCGATGACGGACGGACAACCCAGGATGACCGCCTGATCGATCAGGAGTTTGCAGTAGGTCATCGCCGTCTGCTGTTCCTCCGGCGTCCCCCGGAAATCACGACCGGCACCCATGCAGGCGCAGATGGATCCACAGGCGAGCCCCGCTTTGTCGAGGGCAGCCCGGACCTTCACCGGGTCGATGTGGGCCGGGTCTTCGATGGGAAGTTCCACGGTGTCGAATCCCCACTTCTTGAACTTGGCGAACAGCTTGGTGCTGTCGGTCGTGAACGGGGAGACGAACAGGAAGGAATTGATGCCGAATCTCATGGTGTGAACGAGGCAAGGGTCACTGGAGGACAGTCGGAAAGTCAATCGGGGGGCAGCAGTGGGATCAGGGTCTGGGCGGATCAATGTACCGCTCGGACAACCACTGGAGGTCGCGATTGCGCTGACCGCCGCTCGCGGGGGCAGGAGCGTTGCCGCTTGGGTTTTTGAGCGTCGGAGTAGTGGGTTCGATCCAGCGCTTCAGTTCGCTGTGGCCGTCGGCAAAGCTCATGCTGGCCGATCCACCGTGTCGCACGGCGGGGTAGTTCTGCCAGACGGGCTCGTTGACGCGGACGGCAAAGTATCCGTCATCGATGGTGAAATGGCTTTCGTCGATGAAGACGAAGGCCTGCGACGGGCCGGGCCGGTTGATCTGTCCGAGCTTCTTGTAGGCGGGAGCGCTGCTGGGATTGGAGCCGAGGATGATGGGCTGGACCTGGCCACCCGACTCGGTGCCACCGTGCATTTGGCCACTGATTGAGAAGCTGCGCGCGGGTTGCAGGTTGAGTTCGCGACTCCGGGAGAGGGCGTACACCACCTTTTGGCCCGGGCAGGAATAGATCCTGGTCGAGGAGTTGTACTTGAACAGGAGCCCGCGCTGCAGGGTGCCGACGTTCGTGGCCCCAGGCAGGTCGTAGGCGGCGGCGGAGCCCGTACCATCGATCCATGCGTTCCTGGAACCGAGGGCGTTGGGAACCATGACGTCGTTGAAATCGACGGCGTACAGTTGCCAACAAAGGCCCAATTGCTTGGCATTGTTGACGCAGGCAATCGATTGGGCCTTGGCTTTGGCCTTGGAAAGGGCGGGCAAAAGCATTCCCGCCAGAATCGCAATGATCGCGATGACGACCAGCAATTCAATCAGGGTGAATCCGCGCAGGCGGTGGCTGGGAGGCGATACTTTCATGGCAGCAAAACAAAAAGGGGTAACGTTCGCTTGTATCTACGGTGGAGCACGCAGGTTGGACAGAGTAAAGTTGGCTCGCCGACTCCCCGATGGCGGTTTCACGAGCCCTGGAGGGCAAGCCTCCGGATGGGCGAGCTCTGCGAGTCCGAAAATCCGGAGGTCAGGAATGGGGACTCGGATTACTCGTCCCGCCGAAACTCGTCTCTCCGATTCCTGCCCCTCCGAAGCTTGACCTGAGGAGTCCGGTCCTATTCCTCGATCCCGGGATAGACCACCCGGTAGAACTCTTCGCCGTCGCGCCGCAGATCGAATTCGTAGGAGGCAACCCCCCGGAGGATGGTGGGGCGAACTTCGATCGGTTCCCATTGCGGAGCCGCGGCAAAGTTCCGGATTTTCTGCACTGCCGGCAGCAGGAGGGCAATGGGTTCCCCTTCGGGATCGATCGGGATCGGGAAACGCATCGTGAGACGTCCCGGCCCCCCCCCTGGCGGTTGGTCTACGCCCACCGAGATCTGCGGAAGCGGTGTGAACCCAACGTCGAGGGTGTAGGAGGACGGACTGGTACTGCGCAGTGCGTCATCCCGTGAGACAAGGACGAAGTAGGTCCCCGGGCTGAGGAGATACTCCGCGACTTCCGGGCGGCGGCGGGACTTGCCCGCCATGGGACGTCGAGGTGCCAGGTTCCGGTCGTAAACCACGAAATCCACGTCGTCTCCCGGGTTTACCGCAAGCCGGACCTGGACGTATCCAGTCGCCGGTACCGCGAAGGCGTAGATGCGTTCCGCGACATCGCCCGCATCGGCGACCGAGCCGGAGTCCGCACTGCCGATGGAGCCGGTGACCTGAACGGGTGGGATGAGCACTGGGGCGCCCTGGAGGGCCGAACCCGTGGGAAGATTGCCCAGCTTGCCCGGTCCGGCCGGGGATCCGGGGGTGGTGCCACCCAAGGGCGGAGTCAGAACCTGGAACAGGGCGCCCTGCGGAAGTTCGGCCCGGAGTTGGCGGACTTGGGGACCGGTGGAGGTAGAGGCGAACTGGAGATTGTTGAAGTACATGGGAACCGCCGGGCCATGACCCGGTGTGGGGTAGGTCCTCATGACGTGGAAGTGCAGGTGGGGTCCCGAGGACGAACCACTGTTGCCGACCAACCCCAGCGCTTGCCCAGCCGTCACCTGATCTCCGAGGTTCACCTGAACGGTCCCGGTGATCATGTGGGCGTAGAAGCTGAATTCGCCATTTCCGTGGTTGATGATCACCGAGTTGCCGCCGCCACCAGACGCCGGGTCCCGTGTACCAACGGGGAAGTTCTCGGGATCTCCATCCCTCGAAAACACCACCTGACCCGCGGCAATCGCGGAGACCGGCGCTCCGTAGATCAGCGAGGCCTCGTTGAAATCCTTTGCCTGATAGTTGGCCTGCGGATCAAATCCGGGTGCGCCACTCCACTTGGTGCGGAGTTGGTTCAGGTTGAGGCCGGCCGAAGGCCTGCGGCTGCTCTTGGTAGCCGTGTCGAACATGACAATGTCCAACGCATAACGTTGGCTTGGATTGCCGACATGGTTCTGTCCGAAGTGATGGCTCTGCGAGACGCGCAGGAGGACGGGTTGCGGGCCCACCCAATTGCCCAGCGGGAACTGGAAGTTGTTCCGGTTGCGCTCGAATGGCTTGGGCTGAGCCCCGGCGAATACCACCGACCCCGGGATCTCCTTGAACTGAATCACGACATCCACCCGGGCAGGAGCTGACTTGGGATCGAAGCCGGGAAAGGGTGGATTCTCCGCGTCCCCCGCGAAGGGGAAGTCCAGAAGATCTGTTCTGACGACCGCGTTGGTGGGAACCGTCACCCCGGGATTCAGGGAGCCATTGAAATCCAGGCGGGCGAAGGCCCAACGGTAGGGATCCGTCTTGATCGGATCGTCGACGGCGACTTCCGCCCATCCTCCGACAATGATGTCTCCCACGTCCCCCGCGTAGAGGATGCCGGCCCCCACCGCCGTGGCCTGCGATCCACCGCCCAGACCGGGAATGGTCCGGCGTCCGTCCTTGCTGAAGGTCGGATCCAAGGTGCCATCCGACTTGAGGCGGGCGACGGCGAACGCCCGGCCGGCTCCAGAGGTGGCGTGGCCGGTCAGGATGACCCGGCCGAAGAAGTCCTCGATCGCCCCCACGGGCGAGGAGTCTTCCGTCCCCGGGAAGGAGAAGGTGACGCGGCCTCCCGTCCCGAAGTCCGGGTCCAGCGAGCCGTCATCGAGAAGGCGGGCGACCCCGAACCGATCGTTTCCGTCGAGATCGACCACCCTGCCTGCAAGCAGGATTCGCCCCGAGTTGAGGAGGACCAGCTTCGCTGCGTGCGAGGCGGTTGAGCCGGGGAACTGAATGATGCTGAACCCAGCCGACCCGAATTTCTCGTCCGGAAGGCCATCGTCTCCCAGCCGCGCGACCCACATCCGACGCGACCCATCCACGGTGGTATGTCCCGCCACCAGAACGCGTTCAATGGAGTCTGCAGCGATCCCAAAAGCCTGGCTTGCCGTGCTTCCCGGAACGTTCAGGATCGTGTTGCCAGCACCTCCAAAGCTGGGATCGGGAACCCCGTTCGGCGTCAGCCGCGAGGCAAAGGCCTTCTGAGTGCCGTTGACCGACGCCCAGCCGGCCACCACCACCCGGCCGTCGTCGTCCCGAGCGATGTCTTCGGCGAGGGCGAATCCGCCGAGTGACCAGGTGGCGACGCCATCGCCTCCGCCAAAGGCCAGTACTTGTACGCCGTTGGTGTCGAACCGTGCGACGAACGGATTCGCCAGCCCTCCAACGGTTCCGCCGGAAACGAAGATTCCAGCTCCGGCATCCACTACCAGACCACGGGTGGCTCCCTTGACGGGTGTGACCACGATTCCGTTGCCGCCATTCTGGCCGTCAAAGGAGGAATCGGTGCGTCCGTCCTGACGGAACCGCCCCAGTACAACCGTGCTGACCCCGTCGCCGCCCCGCCCTGAGCCCACGGTCCAAGTCCGACCGTCGTTCGCTGTCACCAGATCCGTCAGGCGGTCGAAGGTCAGTTCGGGCAGATCCACCAAGGAGATGCCATTGATGAAGGCCGAGGAGTTGAAGGCCGATCGAGCGGCAAACTCCGATGGAGAGAGGGGCGCCGAACTGCTCAGCGATCCAGCGGAGTCAAAGAATCGAACCTGGCCCGAAAGAAAATTGAGCTCACCGGGAGTCTGGTTGGAGAAGCCAAATCGATAGTCAAGCCGGGCACTCAACGGCATGAGGGGCAGGATCGGATTCAAATCGCCATCCGGTTGGCTGGCGGGAATCAGTGGATGCGTGGTGGAAACCTGCGCGTTCAGCGGGATCGGGGCCAGCGTCAGGACGACGAGGAGCGCGGATCCTGCCCCGGGGAGGAAGCGATTCATTTCCTGTTACAAAGGAAACGAAGGGCCAAGGTTACGCGTCGGTGGAGGCTTAAAAAAAAGCGGCCTTGGGGGTGACACACGGATTACACCGCCCAAGGCCGCCAACGCGCCCACTCAGGCGCGTTAAAAGAGAAAAGAGGAGATGCGGAGATGAATACCGGGGGCGATCCCCCTTGACAAGTCTCAAGGCAAGGTTTCGTCAGAGAGTTATTCGCAGGTTGTTCGCCTAGCGGGCTTGCTTGATCCGACCCATGGAACTCACTCGTTGGATAGTGGGGGGCGCGAGAGAAATTCTAAAATGTCAATAAATAACGTTAATTATCGTACTTCTTCGACGTGGGATGGCTTCGGCGGAGCCAGACCATCACCAATCCGAGGTCGGCAGGCGTCACACCCGAAATCCGGGAGGCCTGTCCCACAGTCGCAGGGCGGATCTTCCCCAGCTTGATGCGCGCTTCCGTCCTAAGGCTGGCAACCTTCTCATAGTCAAAGTCGTGCGGAATCAACTGATCCTCCAATCCACGAAAGCGATCCACCTCCGCCTCCTGACGTCGGATGTAGCCCGCGTACTTGATCTCAATCTCCACCTGAAGGCTCACCTCCGCGCTGAGGTCTTCTCGACGTCCTTCCAAGCCGCAGTAGCTGATCTCCGGGCGACGTAGGGCCTGAGCCAAGGTATCTGAGCCGATCCGAGTCTTCTCCAGCCGATCCATTTCCTCCGTAATCTGGGCTTGTTTGAGGGAAACCCGGTCCATCAGCCGTCCGGGGAGCAATCCAGATTCGTAGCCAATCTTGGAGAGCCGGAGATCGGCGTTGTCCTGTCGAAGGAGAAGGCGGTGCTCCGCCCGACTGGTGAACATCCGATACGGTTCCAAGGTTCCCTTGGTGACCAGGTCATCGATCAATACGCCGATGTAGGCTTGATCGCGTCCGAGTACCAGCAGGGGCCTGCCTTTTGCCCGGAGGGCGGCATTCATGCCGGCCATCAGCCCCTGAGCGGCCGCCTCTTCGTAGCCGGAGGTCCCATTGATCTGACCTGCCAGAAAGAGATTGGCACACCGCTTGGTTTCCAGGGTCGGCTGGAGCTGGGTGGGGTGAACGAAGTCGTATTCAACCGCGTAAGCTGGCCGGAGGATTTCCGCGTTCTCGCAGCCGATGATGGATCGGACCATCTGAATCTGGATCTCGAAGGGCAACGAGGTGGAGAAGCCGTTGACGTAGATCTCATCGGTGGAGATCCCCTCTGGCTCCAGGAAGATCTGATGATTGGGCTTGTCCGCGAATCGAACGAACTTGTCCTCAATGCTGGGACAGTAGCGCGGTCCCACACCTTCGATGACCCCGGAGTACATGGGAGATCGGTGCAGATTGGCCAGGATGAGTTCCCGGGTGAGATCCGTGGTGTAGGTGATGTAGCAGGGGTGCTGCCCCTCAGCCCGGGCGAGAATCGAGCCGGGCGGGTATGCACTTGTCCGAGCACCTCGGGAATGTTCCACGTGGAACGTTCCCGGAGCAGGAATCGAACGACTTCGCTCCAGTTGATCCAACGGGTCGTCCCAAAGTTCTTCCTTCCAGTAGCTGAACCAGGGGATCGCCTCATCGCCCGGTTGGAGGCCACAGCGGGTAAAGTCGATCGATTGTCGCACCAGACGCGGGGGTGTCCCGGTCTTCAATCGTCCCAGCTCCAATCCAAGCTCCGAAAGGGACGCGGATAGCCCCATCGCCGCGGACTCGCCCGCCCGGCCACCGGACTGCTGGTTCGACCCGATGTGCATCAGTCCCCGAAGAAACGTCCCAGTGGTGATAATCACCGTACGAGCGTGGTATTGGACCTCCAGGGTGGTTTCGACGCCGTAGGCCTGAAGATCTCGGACGAGAAGCCGCTGAGTCTGTCCCTGCTTGACGTCGAGGTTGGCCTGCCGCTCACAGAGCCACTTTAACCGGAACTGATACGCCTTTTTGTCGCACTGGGCTCTTGGTGCCCAGACGGAAGGTCCCTTCTTGGTGTTGAGCATGCGGAACTGAAGTCCCGTCATGTCGGTGTTCCTGCCCATCTCGCCACCGAGCGCGTCAATTTCCCGAGCAAGATGTCCTTTGGCCAGCCCTCCGATCGCCGGGTTGCAGGACATTTGCCCAAGGGTGTCGAGGTTGATCGAGAGCAGGAGGGTGGAGCATCCGATGCGGGAAGCCGCCAAAGCCGCTTCAACCCCGGCATGTCCTCCCCCCACCACAATCACGTCATACTGCTTTGGATAGACGAACGCCATGGGAGGGCAGCCTACGGTCCGAGGGGCGCGGCCGCAATCGGGGTGTGCCCCTGCACATGGGTGCAATGCGATCTGCCTTGTCTGGCAATCCTGATCGTCTGCGCTTTGCAGGCACGGTCTTAAAGGAGGTTCCACGTGGAACAGTGGCGACCACCTCCGGTGACCGCCCCCCGGGCGCGATTGGCCCTCCTCTTCTGGACCGCGATGAGGCCCCCAATCGCGAGCGCCGGTGGGGCCTTTCGCCGCAACTCTTCTCAAGACCTGCGGGTTCAGCGGGCGGACAAGGGGTACCGATGCCAAACGGTCCGTGCTACCGAACTGCAACAGGCTTGAGGGCCGGACCTCGTGAATCGGGTGGATAGGATCGCTTACACTCCAAAAATCGAGACTGCCTGCCGCCAGATCACCGCCAATCGGGCGGTCCTTCGGCGCCATGCGGCAACAGCGATCCAACATTGCGGACGCGGTTGGGCGCATCTTGACCCTGCCCCCGATCAGTTGGGCGGTGACACAAACCTGGGTAGCTGCCGAGGTGAGGAGGTAGATCCCAGTCGGGCGTGGGCAGTATCAAGATGCGCCCGACGCGGTTGCCGGGACGGGATCCAAGGCCCGTGACCGTGCCGCCATCATCGATTGCTAGGGGGTCCTGTCCTTGAGATGAGGGATCGGAGGCTGAGGTGGGGGAGTCGGATGCAGCATTGCGCGCCGACGCCATTTGGCGAACACGGCCAGATTCAGGAAGTGCATCCCCCCCGAGAATCAGCATGACCGAGCCGACCTTGGTCGCGACCGCTTCAAGGGCCTCTTGGAGGTTGTCGGCCTTTGCGGCGTATTTTAGGGCCAACGCGACGTATCCGATGTTGATCAGGTAGAATCCAACGATCAGCAGGTGGTTGACCGAGTCTGCCAGAGCGGCGTTGCCATGGAAGCTATCGACAAGGAACTGGCGACCATTTCGGTGAAGGGTGCGTGCAACCCAGAGGGTGATCGCAATGCTGATGGCGAGGTAGGCGAGGTAAGTGCCAACGATGTAGTTCATAGAGTGACCGGTCTCATTTGCTTGGGTTCTGTCACGACAGAAATGACAGATGTTGGTGTCGGCTGTCAACGGAGCAATGCGGGCGTTGCCCCCTCTGCGCATCAGAGAAGGAAGAGTCCCAGTAACCTTTCCTGCTATTGAATGTAGAGATGGGCATGGCCCGCCTGACCCAACAGCGACAGCCCCAAGGCTTTTCCTTGATCGAGCTTTTGGTGGTGATCGCCGTCCTCGGAATCATTGCGGGAACCGTGGGGGCAGCCTCCGGAAGGGCCTACGCCCGCAGTCGGACCTCCGGATGTCTCTCGAATCTTCGGCAATGGGGGACAGCGACCTTTCTCCATCTGACGGACCATGAGGATCGATTGCCCTTGGATGGCGCTCCAAACGGGATCTCGACCCGGGACGCGTGGTATGTCGACCTCCCTCGGTCCATGGGCAGGAAAGCCTATCCGGACGAAGGATCGTGGCGGACCAATGCGGCCGCGCCTTTGCCACAGACGATCTGGCTCTGCCCCTCGAATCGACGGCGAAGCAACGGGCGAATCCTCTTCCACTACACACTGAATCGCAGGGCCAACGGGTCCGGAGAGGAACGGCGGGAGACGAGGTACACCAGCATTTCCAGCCCTGAATCCATGGTCTGGCTCTTCGACAACGGCAAGCTGGCCGCCGTGGCGGCAGAGGGAAACGTCCATACCAATGCCCATGGCAATGGCGCGCATTTCCTTTTCCTGGATGGCCACGTGCAGCGGATTGCCAGCACCGTCTACTGGGACGCGCGCAAGGGCAGGGCGATGACCCATCCGGTGGGAATGCGATGGACGCCTTGAGGCCATTGGAATGCATCAATCGGGGGATGCCAGCGGGAGCCTGCCAGACCATAGTGCCGGCATGGATGTGACGCGGACGGCGTTTGGAAGCTGGAACGGCGGGAGGTTCATGCATTTCGGGCAGGGCCTCGATGAGGCGCGCTGGGAGGGATCGGTCCGGCGGGCCTGGCAGGCGGGGATCCGGACGTTTGTGACGGCGGATGTGTACGGACTGGGAGAAGCGGACAAGCTTCTGGGGAAGGTCCTGAAGGAATTTCCACGGGACAGCTACAGCCTGGTGGGGGCGGTAGGACACGACTTCTACGCGGCCCGTCGGGATGGAGCGAAGGGATATCCGCGCTTCACCGATCCGGCTCTGCGAAGCGCGGCGGAGTACCGGAGTTACGTGCGGATGGCGGTCGACAAATCCCTTGAGCGTCTGGGTGCCGAACGTTTTGACCTCCTGCTGCTGCACAATCCGGACTCCACCGGATATGGCAGCGATGCGGTGTGGGAGGCATTGCGAGGGGTGAGAGACGAAGGCCTGACGGAGCGGTTGGGAGTGGCACCGGGGCCCGCGAATGGTTTCACGCTGGATGTGATCCAGTGCTTCGACCGATTCCACGAGGTGATCGATTGGGCGATGCTGATCTTGAGTCCGTTCGAGCCTTGGCCGGGCTCGTTGGCGCTGCCCGCGGCGGCGGTGTACGACATCGGGGTGATGACCCGGGTCGTCGATCATGGAGGCATCTTTCACGATGATGTCCGGCCTGGGCATCGGTTTGGGCCTTCGGATCACCGATCGTTCCGGCCGCCGGGCTGGGTGGAGGCCGGATTCGCCCGGCTGGAGCAGTTGAGGCCGATCATCGAACGTCATCAACTGACGCCGCTGCAGTTTGCCTGTGCCTGGAACCTTCAGCAGCAAGGGGTGAAATGCGTGGTCCCGACCTTGATCCAGGAGGTTTCCGACGGATCCAAGGCCATCGAGCAGAAGGTGGATGAACTGGCCCAGCTTCCGGACGTACGTTTCGACGAGAGTGAGCTTCAACAGATCCGTTCCGTGGGTGACAACACCGGCTGCATGCAGCTGAAGGGCGCCAACCCGTCGCATGACGGAGATCCTGAGCCGGATCGCTGGAGTGTGAGTGCCGATCTGGCGGCAACCGGGGCACGCTGGAACGTGAACCCGACTGCGGATCTGACGTATCGGCATCCGTAGCGCCTGGGGTCGGTACCCGGATGGCCTCTAAATGCGTCGATTACACCCATACAACGGAAAAATCGCGTTGCTTCCGTGCCGGCTCTGGCTAGCCTCGCACTCCATGTTTCCGGTGGTTCAGCTCGTAGTATTCGTAGCCGTCCTTCGGGACTGATGCGATCCACGGTGCTGCTCAGCCGGCTCCCGGGTCGCCCGCAGTCCCTCCAAGGACGCGGGTTTTCGATTTTCGGGAGGCGCTGGCAAGTGACGTGCGGTGCGCAGATCCGGGAAGCGAACCAAGAGCAGACCCGGATCAACCGCAACGCACGCAGAGCGCAACCAGGAAGGTACCATGCAGCGACATACCATCTCCGTCCTAGTCGAAAACAAATTCGGCGTCCTGACCCGTGTGACCGGTCTTTTCTCCGGTCGCGGCTACAACATCGACACATTGAATGTTGGGCCAACTCATGACGAAACCCTGAGCCGGATGACCATTGTCACCCGGGGGGATGACGCGACGGTCGAGCAGATCGTCAAGCAACTCGACAAGCTCATCGACACGGTAAAGGTGATTGCCTACCGCAAGGGTGGGTATATCGACCGCGAACTGGTCCTTCTCAAGGTGAAGGCGGATCCGCAGAACCGGGCCGAAGCTTGCCAGATGGCAGAGCTTTTCCGGGCGAAGGTGGTCGATGTCCAGCCGGACAGCCTGACCATCGAGATCACCGGCGGTGAGGAAAAGATCGAGAAGTTCATCACGCTGATGAGGGACTTCGGAATCCTCGAGTTGACCCGTACCGGGCAGGTGGCCCTCCCCCGAGCCTGACGCCCGGCAACCCACGACCGCATTCTCCGTTTTAAGGAATCCAAAAGAATCTCACTATGGCCAAAGTCTATACTGACAAGGACGCCGATCTGGGCGTGTTCAAAGGCAAAACCCTCGCCGTGCTCGGCTTCGGCTCCCAGGGCCACGCCCATGCGCTGAACCTCAAGGAGTCCGGCGTCAACGTCATCATCGGGCTCTACGAAGGCTCCAAGTCCATCGCGGTTGCGAAGGACAAGGGCTTCGAAGTCTATTCGACGGCGGAAGCGGTTAAGCGCGCCGACGTGATCATGGTGGCGCTTCCCGACACCAAGCAGCCGGCCTGCTACGAAAAGGACATCGCGCCCAACCTGAGCAAGGGTAAGACCCTCCTGTTCAGCCACGGCTTCTCCATCCATTACAAGACCATCGTCCCGCCCAAGGACATCAACGTTATCCTGGTTGCTCCCAAGGGACCCGGTCACATCGTTCGGCGGCAGTACACCGAGGGCAAGGGTGTCCCCAGCCTGATCGCCATCTACCAGAATCCCGGCAAGGACGCCAAGAAGGTGGCGCTCGCTTGGGCGAAGGGCATCGGCGGCACCCGAGCGGGCGTCCTCGAGACGACCTTCAAGGAAGAGACTGAAACCGATCTGTTCGGCGAACAGACCGTCCTGTGTGGCGGTTGCAGCGCGTTGGTCCAGGCGGGCTTCGAAACGCTGGTCGAGGCGGGTTACTCCCCCGAGATGGCCTACTTCGAATGTCTTCATGAGCTGAAGCTCATCGTCGATCTGATGAACGAGTCCGGCATCAGCGGCATGCGCTTCTCGATCTCCGAGACGGCCAAGTGGGGCGATGTGTCGGTCGGTCCGAAGATCATCGATGCGTCGGTCAAGAAGCGGATGAAGGCCGCCTTGAAGGACATCCAGAAC
>Ga0105048_10008227_pt1 | contig 16716 bp, 9 predicted proteins | sample MAT05_FD_78382 | JGI IMG/M metagenome (GOLD analysis project Ga0105048, IMG submission 78382) | Freshwater microbial communities from Lake Fryxell liftoff mats and glacier meltwater in Antarctica - MAT-05 | ecosystem: Environmental > Aquatic > Freshwater > Ice > Liftoff microbial mat | place...
CGCTGACTCGCGGCAGGCCGGGACCGAAGCGACCGTTGAAGCCCTGCTCTTCGTATTCCTTGCGGATAAAGGCTTCGATCTTCTTCCATTCGACGCCGAACGGCGGATTGCTCGAACCGTAGTCGAACTGCTTGCCGATCAGTCCATCGTTCGACAGCGTGTTGCCGAGGATAATGTTGGCGATATCGTGACCTTTGATCAGCATGTCCGCCTTGCAGATCGCGTACGATTCGGCGTTGAGTTCCTGTCCGAACATGACGAGCCGCGCGTCCGGGTTCAGTTCCGAAAGATGTTCTTCGGCCACCGATAACATGCCTCCGGTCGCAACCGTTGGATCGTAGAGCGAACGGACAACGACGGGCTGTGACAGGATCTCGTCATCTTCGATGAAAAGCATGTTGACCATCAGACGGATGACTTCACGGGGAGACATGTGCTCCCCGGCGGTCTCGTTCGACAGTTCGGCGAATTTCCAAATCAATTCTTCAAATACCGTGCCCATCTGAGCATTGCTGACGACTTCCGGATGCAGATCGATGTTGGCAAACTTCTCCGTGATCAGATACAGCAATTCAGCCTTTGCCAGTCGGTCGATCTGGGTGTAAAAGTCAAAGCATTTGAAGATATCCCGGACCGCTGGCGAAAACGCCTGGATGTAGGCGTACAGGTTTTCCTTGATGTGGTCCTGATCGCCCATCAGCTTTCTCATGTCCAGCGGCGATGTGTTGAAGAACAACTGCCCGGACTTCTTCAGCAAGAACGCCTCAGGATTCAACCCGGCAGCTTCCCGCTTTTCCTTCTCCTTCAGCACAGCGTCTTTCGTGGCTTCCAGCACGCAGTCCAGACGCCGGAGCACGGTGAAAGGCAGAATGACCTTGCCGTAGTCGGATTGCTTGTAGTCGCCGCGCAGGAGGTCTGCTACGGACCAAATGAACGAGGACAGGTTCTGTTGGTTCATGGGGTTTTGTGCGGCTGGAGTGATTCCGAATGCGTTTGCGGTTGATTTTGAGTCGGCAGCGTACTGCGGCACACGCAGCATTCCCACCTCAGCCGAGGTTTCCGTGGCAGGATTGAGCAATCTCTGGATCGCCATCTACGCCGTATCGCACAATTTGCGGGCATTTGTGGCCGGTCGCGAGATCAACGGCGATCCAGATTTGTGGACTCCAGAAACTGGAGACTCGCCTTTTATTTCTCTTCGATATCTGTTGGTCGAGATTCCGACGAAGAAAAGCCAGTCAGATGTTCGTCTGGCTGGCTTTTCAGGGTTTATCTCACGTCAATACAATCGCATGGTAGTGAAGTAAGGAACTGAGGTGTCCTATGCGAACGCTTGTATACAAACGGACCCACAGCGGTGATCCAGACAGATCGGGACGCTTTGGGTGTAGGGACTGTATGGGACGCGTCAGAGGATTTGACTACGAAGCCGTGATAGGGATTGGTGGCATCGGATGGAAGGCTAAATCTGCAGGCATCTCAGGAAAATTAAACTGGATCGGAATTGGTCCGCACAAGTGTCCGCCCACCGGCGATATGCGTGGCCCTCTGGTGACATTCTCCCATTTCCTTTACTTCGAACCAACTGACGCTCCTGAGGTCACAATTGTCATGAACCTGCTCGCGAACAGACTCTACGCGAGGCATGCGCCGCGATATCTGTTGAATGACTTCAGCAACGAAGAGCAAGCCGAGATTGAGAGGCTTTTGAAGATGGCGAAGAATGCGCCATCATCACAGCAATTGGCAGTCCGTAGCAATAAACTACAATTATGTCCAAAGCCTCGCCGTAAGTCAGTATGCTGACGAAGGGGTGGTTCTGGACTGAAGTTTTTACAATAACCTGTTTTGAACTATCGAAAATGGGATCGGAGATTTCGCATGGCCAACACTGAATCGTTTGAAGCCATTTACCGTATGGCAGACTTCTTGCAGAAAGAATCTGATCGCGATGGTGTTCATCACAACATGGGATTTCTTGCCCTTGCAAATTATTTGAAGCACAGCGGGTACAAGAATACACATGGCGATGTGTACGAGGACGGCCATGCGAAGGCAATGGCGGTAGTAGTGGATCATTGCTGGGATTATGTCAAAAGCGAGTACGGGGACGACGAGGCGGAAAAGGTGTATCTCGCGTTCTGTGAGAAGTATGGGAAAAACCTCACCAGAAGATACTGACTTGTTTCAGAAAAGCCTAGCAAGGCACAAGAGTTTCAAATTAAGACATTACCTTTCGTTCCTGATTATTTGTGCATCAGTCCGAATAAATGTGCAAGTGGCATTTATTGTGCAAAGCCGGGCGAGGCTCCTGCCGAGCCGTGCGATTCTGCAGCCGGCCGCGGCTCGGCAGGAGCCTCGCCCTCCCGAGAATTGACGTCGATTGCAATCTCACTGAAATCCACGACCTCACCCCGCCGACAAGACTGCCCGCAGAGTTACTGCCATTAAATGGCCTTCATGGCTACATTGCCGCCTTCCGCCTCGGAAGGACCAATATGTTTCGCTATGCCGTTACCATTTTTGTCAGTGCATTTCTGCTGTTTCAGGTGCAGCCGTTGATCGGTCGGTTTATCCTGCCGTGGTTCGGCGGCGGGCCGTCGATCTGGACGAGCTGCATGTTGTTCTTCCAGATTCTGCTCCTTGGCGGGTATCTGTACGCGCATCTGATCAGTGTGAAACTGAAGCCTCGAACGCAGGTGCTGACCCATCTCGGTCTCCTCGCGATTTCACTGGTGTTTTTGCCGATCTCGCCGAGCGATTCCTGGAAGCCGGTGGCCGATCAGTCGCCGTTGCTGCAGATTCTGCTCCTGCTGTTGGCTACGGTCGGTGGTCCGTACTTCATGCTGTCATCGACCGGGCCGTTGATGCAGAAATGGTTCAGTCAGTCTTCCCCCGGTCAATCGCCGTGGCGACTGTATGCACTATCGAATATCGGGTCGCTGCTGGCACTGTTGAGTTATCCGTTTGTGTTTGAACCGTGGCTGGCGCTCAGGCAGCAGGTCTGGTCCTGGTCTGCCGTGTATGGAGCATACGTCGTGCTGGCGACATGGTGTGGGATTCGCTATCTGCAACACCAGCGCAATGCCGCAGGGAATTCAATATCGACAGCCGAAATTATGGACTCAGCGTCTGCGTCGTCAGCAGACGATGTCCGAACCATGCGGCCCCGAATGGGCACGATGCTGCTCTGGCTGGGACTGGCGGCCTGCAGTTCGGCGATGTTACTGGCGACGACGAATCAGTTGTGCATCGATGTGGCGACCGTTCCGTTCCTGTGGGTTTTGCCGCTGAGTCTCTATCTGATCTCATTCATCATCTGCTTCGACAGCCCGCAGTGGTATGATCGTCGTGCATACGGATTGCTGCTGCTGGCCTGCGCCCCGGTGGCGTGCTGGGTGATTAACGAGGGAGCGGATGTCAGTATCTCAAAGCAGGTCGCGATCTATGCCACGATCCTGTTCGCCTGTTGCATGACATGCCACGGAGAACTTGTCAGCTGTAAACCGCACGCGCGGTATCTGACGCTGTTCTACGTGCTGATTTCGGCCGGTGGAGCCCTGGGCGGCGTCTTTGTCGCCATCGTCGCCCCGTATACGTTTCATGGCTATTGGGAATATCATATCGGGCTTGTGGCCTGTTGTGTCGTGACTCTGATTGCCTGGTGTAAGCAACGAATCTGGCTCAGGACGCCGTCGGCTGCGTTCTGGATCTGGGCGTTGGTCACGGCAGCAAATGTGGCACTGGTTGCGTACTACGTTTATGCACCACTGGTGGAAGACGAAATTGATGCGACCGACGAGACGATCGTCTTTGGCGTCTACGGATTGATACTGTTCGTCGGCCTCATTGTGACAGGAGCTCTGGAACGGCGCTGGAAGTGGCTCATCGCCGTTTGGTCTGTACTCTCGGCGGTATCGTGTGCATGGTTCATCGGATATGGAACGTGGCAGTTCGCCGGGATGATGAGCAAATCGATCTATATCACTCTGGCTTCGACGGCGATCGGCTCTCCGATCGTCGCTGGCATTCTGCTGATGTTGAGCCGATCGCTGACAAAGGCACCTGTTCGTTTCTGCGCGCTGGGGGCGATCTATGTCGTGGCGGCAGGTCTTTGCGGCTGGCTGTTCGTCATGAAAGGAATGGAATTACGATGGTCGTTTGACACGATAGCTAAGTACATCCTGCCCGGTCTGTTGGCGATAGTCGTTGCGGCACCAGTCATCGCTGCTGTTCGATTGTTCCTTTTTGGATTTTCACATGAACAGTCAATTCGGCTGTACGGGCTCGGAACCATTTATGTGATTGCCACTAGCATCTGTGGCATACTTTTGCGCGCCGGATGGATACACGAGTGGCAGGGTATATCCTTCGCATCGACCACCGGCGCGGCCGTACTGATGGAGTGGTCAGCCCGCAGCTTCAGAGGAAAAGACAAGGCGTCGCTGGGGTTCTGGTTCTGGGTCCCTGCCATCACCCTCATTCTGTTTCTGTCGAATCGCCTGGCGATGATTGTCAAATCAGAAAATGTTGCCGATGATAAACAGACTGTATACACATCCCGCAATTTCTACGGCGTGCTGCGCGTCCAGAAGGAATCATCTGAAGAAGAGGACGAAGATTTCATCGCTCCAAAGTATGCTTTGACTCACGGCCAGATCAAACACGGATTTCAGTTCATTGACGAATACTGGAAAACGCAGCCGACAACCTACTACGGTCGCGAAAGCGGAGTGGGCATCGCGATTCAGATGAGTCGTGAGCGGCAAAAGGAGAGCGACACGCGGCCGTTGCGCGTCGGTGTGGTCGGGCTTGGGACCGGCACGATCGCAGCGTACGGTGAGAAAGGTGACACCTTTCGTTTCTACGATATCAATCCCGACGTCGTAGCGCTATCCGACAAATTCTTCACTTATCTGCATGATTCGCCAGCCAAAACCGAAGTCATCATCGGTGATGCAAGGATCATGATGGAACGCGAAATCGCCGCCGGTCAGAGCCAGCAGTTTGACATCCTGGCGATCGATGCGTTCAGCAGCGATGCGATTCCCGTACACTTGCTGACCAGTGAATGCGGTGACATCTATCGACAGCAACTCAGGCCCGGTGGAATTCTGGCCGTTCATATTTCGAACCGGTTTCTTGATCTCAATCCCGTGTCACGCGGCCTGGCAGAGCATCTTGGCTGGAACGCATATCAGATCGAAAATCCAGAAGATGATCTGACCGGTGTCTTCAGTTCCACCTGGATTCTGCTGACCTCAGATGAAGAGCTCGGGAGCGACGCTGCATTTCAGAAATCTGTGACGCCGTGGAAAGACGACGAGAAAATCCTGCACTGGACTGACGACTATTCAGGCCTGTGGCAGGTGCTGTCGCTGTAGTTAGGCGTGCGGCAGATCTCTGGTTACCGTCGAAAACCGGGGGCTAGCGCCCTGCGGCTAATTGAATCAGCCGCCACGCGCTAGCGTCCGGTTATTCGGCCTGGTAGTGCCTGATCCGCCGCTTGCCTTAACGACGTCGCGCATAGTGGGCCGGCGCTGCTTGCCAGCCGCTTGTCCCATCCTACAATCCGGAGCCCTGTAATAACCCGCACGACTGACTTCTCCTATGCTGCACCTTCAATCCACATCCTCCGCACGCTGGCTTTGTCAGGTCGATCAACACCTGAACGAAATTCTGATTGATCATGCGCATTGTGAACAGAAGGCAGCATCGACGGCGATGGATCTGATGTTTGATTATGTCGAAAACGATGAGCTGTGCCGGGAAATGTCGGAAATTGTGCGAGAGGAACTGGAACACTTTCAGCTTGTACGCGATCTGTTGAAACAACGCGGCGTACGCTTTCACCGGCTCAAGCCCGGGACGTACGGTCGCAAGCTCAAGGAACTCGTGCGGCGTCCTGAACCACTTCGCGCGGTCGATCGATTATTGGTCGGAGCACTGATCGAAGCCCGCAGTTGTGAACGCTTCGTCCTGTTGCGCGATCATTTACAGGATGCGCAATTAAAGCAGTTCTATGGAAGTCTCTACGAATCGGAGGCACGGCATCATGCGACGTACGTGCGTCTCGCCAGACATTTCGCCAGCGACTCGGACGTCGACTCCCGCCTGCAGGAACTCGCCATCGCCGAAGCCGCTATCATTGCCGAAGGCTGCGAACTACCACGAGTTCACAGCTGAGAACGCTTCCCATGCCTGAATTCAGTTGATTTGCTGGAATGAGTCTGGTATCCCGCATAGGCACCCAAGGACAAGTTTGAGTGCGTATCGGTGGCTTGGGAACACCGAAACCGGAGACTGACGTCTCACGCCGGAAGGCCACCCGCCAGCAACATTCGGGAAAACGCCAAAGCCTGTTCTCTGGACAGTGGAATTGCAGACCGACCATCGTGATTTACGAACTCTGAGTATCGAGCAATCCATTTCGGAAACCACTCCTGCTCGGTCTTCCGAAAGTCTGCCAGCTTGATGAGTTTATGAAATAGACGAACGCTCATGGGGGGACGCACCTTGGTAAAACTGTGGGGCGCATCCACCTGACCGCGCCAGACATCAGCTTTTCCCCCGTTGATCTGCGTCGTATGACATTTTACCACCATCCATCCAGTCATATTTGATACTTTCAGGCACAGTGATAAAATCAATCTCGACGGTGTGAAGGCAGCTGGTATCCGTTTTATCACTGCAATTTCGCGCCTTACTTACATTGTTCGGTGTAAACAATATGATCGAATTCAATGCCGGCTCAATGTTGTATCAACTGGAACGAGCAATCACGCGACCCCAAAACTATCACGGTGAGGCAGCTCCGCTTTATCGTGACGCCACATTGCTCGCCAGCAAACTTGGAACTCCATTGCCAGATCTGGAGGAACTAAGACGTACCCCTGCCACGATCGAGACCATTTGGCACCAACTCTCACTTTTATGTGGCGACAAAGTAGCGCTAGTTCGACTCGGAAAAGTCGGTACCTGTCTATCGCTAATCGCATATCGTCAGGACTTACGCACTGCACATCCCTTGAACATTCTTGCTGCAGAAATGCGTGACCTTCTCGGGGACATCGGTGCTTCAAACGGACAGATAAACGAATGGTTGAACCTCGTTCAAGACGAACCGGACCGGGCTTCAGTAATGACTAGCCTTTCAGCCTTAGTTGTAAGATTAAACAAAGAACCCAAAAGCTCGGCGTCGTCCGATGTCTTTATTTCGTACAGCGCGAATGATACGGATGTCGCCGAAGACATCGCCCATCTACTGCACAAGATGAGCTTTTCCGTTTTTCTTGCTCACCAGACTATTTCCATTGGTCCCGCTTGGGAAGAGCAGGTAGCTGCTGCGGCTCGCGGTTGCCGACTTGCTGTTTTAGTGTTATCGGACCATTCGCGAAATAGTGATTGGGTGCGCTATGAAATTGGCGCTCTTTGGGCGTTGGGCAAACCGGTAGCGCCAGCCCTTGTCGAACTGCAAACTAAGAGCTTCCTGAATTGTTACGGAAGTATCAAGGGCGACAAGCATCAACACATAGCCATCGAATTGCATTTTGCCAGGAAATTGCCAGACTCATGAATGACAACAGCTTTGCACCGAACAAAGCGGTGAACCCGAGCAGCGGATCGTAGGGGTTTTGAAATTAACTGCTTTTGGCCGCCGCCGGGTTACCTTTGTCCTTCCTCCACTGAGTATCGTCGTCACTTCACCACTTGCCGACCGTCACTCGCACCGTTATTGTATCGGGATCAACCAATGCGGAGTCCTTGCCGGTGGCAATGCCAACTTCACCGAATGCACGCCTGTTCTATCGAGTCGCAAAACAACGGTTCGAGGACGCCGAATTTCTCCTGGACGCGGATCGGACAACCGCTGCTGTTTACTTGGCCGGATACAGCGTCGAATGTATACTGAAAGCGTTGATTCTGTCTGTCGTGCCGCGTGTTCAAGAATCGGATACATCGGCATTGTTCTGCGGCTCGCAGGCTCACGATTTTGGCTGGTTACGCAGGCTCTACGCTGAGTCCGGTGGTCAAGGCTTGCCGCCCAGTTTGGTTCCGCATTTCGCTCGCGTCAATACCTGGTCTACCGACATGCGCTACTCACCAGGTACAATTGCCTTGCGGGATGCGAAAGCATTCCTCGATTCATCAGTTGAGATTCTCACCTGGGCGGAAGGACGGTTGTCATGATTGATTCAAACAATGGCGGGGACACGCAGGTCCAACAGATCTGCAAGGCACTTTCACAATACAAACGTGATCACCCGAACGCACAAATTGAGGTCCGCCGACAGAATTCGGTATCTATCCGGATTCGAATCGTTGACCCTGATTTTGCCGGTCTAGACCGGGTGGATCGCGAACCGGCGGTCTGGGGCGTTCTCAAGACGCTACCCGAAGACATTTTCACCGACATTACGATGCTCCTACTTCTGTCGCCAAACGAGACACAAAGATCGTTGGCCAATCAGGAGTTTGAAGATCCAATTCCATCGCGACTATGACAAGACGCGGGAGAACAATTGCGTGAACCGGAGCGGCGAGCCCGGCGGAATCTGAAATCAACGCCTAACGTCGACGCCCGGTTACGCTGGTCATTCGGCCTGGATTCGCCAGTATTTTGGCGGAGCCAGCGTAATCCAAGCGCCACTGCGGCGATGGTCCGGCATGATTTCGCCGGACCTCTTTTCTTCTGAGTTGAATGCCGTCCGGCCCGCTCCTGCGGGCCGGGTTTCGTCGGTCAAAAAATCTTTCAAAAGCAGATGCTTCACTTTGCTTTACAGTAATGCTTTGGAGAAAGCTTTGTTAGGCGAGTCACGACAGCGGCTTTGTGGCTTGTGGATGAGGAGAAGTGTGGCCCATCGACAGAAAAACATTCGAGGAATGCCGATGGTGCGGCCATAGAGTACAAGAATATTTTGGGGGATCGAGCGATCCTTACAAAGTATGACGAGCGATTGTGCAGGCGCACAATGACAGCTTCATGGACTACTCAGCGCCTGCTGCTGGCGGTCGTGCGGCGAGGTCGGATGAATCGAAGCATGCCAGTGCCGTCGCTGGAAACGGAGTTGGTGCCGGTTTGCAGTTCGTGCTGCAGCACACCGGGAATAATGCGGCGGAGTCGAAGACTCCACAAATCGCCGGGCAGCTGCTCCGAGGGTGCCAAGGACGCACTCGGGTTCTTCGCTGAACGGCAACTCGACCTGCGGTTTGTATGGTCTCCCGCAATGCACGGCGGCGAAGACAAAGCGTGCCAGCCAGAGTCGTTGAATCCAACTGATTTTGCGACCGTGATCGCAGATTGACACCAAAATCAGCCCGAATTGAGTGACGACCATCCTCCCCGCCCGCATTGCTGACACAGAGGTGCTACCCACTCGAAGCCAACCCCGACTGTATCGCGTATAGTCGGGCTGCCTGTTGTCGGTCGGTCCTATTTTTCGATTCCGAACACGGCTTTTTGACTCGGTATCCCTGCTTCGCGGGTGATTAACTCCAGTTCCAGTCTCGTACTCCAGTTGTACATCGCGTGAACAGGTTTCCCTTCGTCTTCGCAACGATGTTGCTCCTGAAGCCACTCGGCAATCAGTTCCAGGTACTCATTTGCGGTCTCCGTATGACCCTGGGCCTGATGCGCAAGGGCAAGAAAGGCCCAGTCCTGCGGCCAGCCTCCGTGCCCCTGCTTGTCGAAAATTTCTTCGAGTACAGAAATGGATTCCTGAAATCGTCGTTCCCGATACAAGCAGGCTCCCAGAGTACTCAGCCGTGCAGCACTTCGATCGTCCGCGACAACTCGCTCCGCAAGTTTGGTGACTTGAGCGGGATCTATGCCAGAAGCTGGGTTCAGGCAACAGGTCCAGGCAAGGGAGTTCGCCATCGCGGCATCAGGCCTCGTTTGGTAATGCCAGAATTCACGGCAGAGTCCAGCATACCCAAGGGTGTCATTTTGTCGCAGTCGCAGCAACGCTCTTTCAAAATATGATGTCAGCACATCCATATCCTGCCTTGCTTTCGTCGCAACGTATTCCAAATCCTGACCGGCCTGTTCCCACTGTCCAAGTTCGGCAAACATCTCGCCGCGATTTGATCGGTACTGATAATTGTCCGGATCAAGTTCCATTAGCGCTTTCAGATGAAAATCGACGGCAAACCAATTTCGCAGAGATTCGGCGCGGCTGAGTTCTTTGAGATGCCAGGCAATGGCCTGGCGATCCTGAGTTTCGCGCTCCGCCTTTGCCATCATTGCCGGATTGAATTCGGAGCTGTTATCAATTCCGTCCCTGGTTCTGCGCATGACGTTCAGAATACTGCCCGAAGCCTGAAGCAACAGATTGCCATCCGGGCTGAAACCAATTGCCGATTCGAGTTCCGAGCGGCTCGGGATGCTCAGTAATTCGTGTTCGCGCTGCACATCCCAGAGTCTCACAGTACGATCATTGCTGGCCGAAGCAAGTCGCTGGCCGTCAGGACTGAAAGTCAGGCTGGTGATCAATTCTTCGTGACCTGTCAAAGTCAGCATGTGCGGCGTTTTGGAATCGTCTTCAAGAGAGATCTGAAGTGGTAGAGAACTGCTGATCCTCCAGACTTGAATTGTGGAATCGTCATTGGCTGCGGCAACTTGTGATCTGTCCGCGCTCAATGCCAATGCCGTGATTTTGTTGTCAATGCTGCCGAGCGACTGCAATTCTTCCCCGCTGTTGCCGTCCCAGAACCGCAATGGTCCCCGTTCGACCGCCGATACGATCAGGCCATCGTCGCGGCATTTTATTGCTGTGACGGGTTGTCCGCCATGCGGCATTTGTAACACTTCATTTCCAGTTTCTGCGTCCCAGACTCTGACAGTCCCGTCTTCGCTGGATGAGACAACGCGGTCGTTGACAAAGGCAACACAAGTCACTGTTGCCGTGTGACCATTGAATGTTCTGATCAGTTTTCCAGTCTCAACATCCCAGATTCGGACTGACTTGTCTTCGCTTCCGCTGACAATCCGTTTGCCACTGGAATCATATCCCACACTTGTCAACCAGCCGGTGTGTCCCAACAATGTCCTGGTGACACGTTCGGTCTTTACATCCCACAACCGAACGTGTTGATTTCCTTCTGGCGAGCCTCTCGTAACATGGAATTTTGCTGCCAGTGCAATCTGGCTGCTGTCGGGCGAAACAGCAAGTGCCGCTACGTACGCGCTGTTCCCGAGATGAATCCTCCTCGGCTGAATACGCTGCGTCAGGTCCCAGAGCTTGACGACACCTTCACCTCCTCCCGTGGCAAGCATCCGACCACTGGGAGAAAATTTAACATCCTGTGTGTCCCCATTGTGTCCGTGAAAATATCGGATTGGGGCGGAAGTTCGAGCTACACATAACTGGGAAGGTTCGTTGCTGATGGCAACGATGCGGGTGAGTCCATCGGGGCTGATCTGAGTCGCGTGATCCACGTCGGCATATCTTTGACGGGAGATCTCGCGAACTCCGGTTTCTGTCTGCCGAAACATCATGATTGTTCCATCGTATGTTCCAACAGAGATCTCCCGATCATCTCCGCTGAACGCCACATGACGAACGTCGCCCAGGTCATCGACGATCGCAAACTGTTCCTTTGTTTCCATATTCCAAAGTCTAAACGTGCCGTCCCGCCCGGCGGACGCGAGAATTTTTCCGTCACGCCGAAATGAAAGTTCGGCGGCAAAACTCTTGTGCCCTTTCAGCCGTCCCAGCCACGCGCCCGATTCACTGTCGTAAAGGACAATGTCGCCACCAGCGTGCCCCACCACGATCAGATTATCGTCAGGACTGAATCTTGCAGAATATGCATTGACCCCGTTGATCGCGAGCAGTTCCTTCCCATCGGCAGCGTCCCAGACCCGAACACCACCATAGTCCGCGGCCTGATGCCAGCAAACTCCGGCTGTTACAATTCGGTTGCCTGTTGGACTGAAGTCAACTGTCAATGCCGTGCCGGGATGCGCAACCATCGAAAATCGGAGCCTGCGAGTGTCAATTTCCCAGACATACAACATGCCGGGTTCATTGATACCCCATGATCCAGTCACCACAGCCACGAGTTTGCCATCGGGACTCCAGGCAAGGTCCTGACATGTTTGCTTCATGGCTGGAAAGCTGAAGATTTCCTGAGTGCAAAGTGCCTTCACATAGTCCCATTCCCAGTTGCGAAGTTCCTTTGGACCCGACTCCAGAAGTTGCAGCGCCCGGTTGGAGTCCCCGGATTCGTATTCATGGTACGCGAGAGCGACATCGTGCGCGTACTGAATGCGAACGCTTCGTTCGCGTTCGGCCCGCTCAGCAAGTCGGGCGAGATTCGCGGATCGAGCTTCGAGAACAGCGTCTGCACCATTCAATTCGGCCCGCCACCACTGCCAGCCAATTCCGAAGACGCCTGAAACCATCACAGCAAACAATGCCACAAGTGAAGGATGTCGCCACGCCCACTTTTGCAACTTCTCCCTCGCGCTGACAACACGAGCGTGTATCGGTTTGCGTTCAAGAAATCGCTGCAGATCGTCAGCCAGATCGGCAGCAGTCAAGTATCTTCGATCGGGAGACTTTTGCAGACATTTGAGACAGATCGTTTCCAGATCACGAGGCAGTGTTGGCTGCAAACGTCGGAGCGGCGTGGGATCTTCAGTCCGTACCTGAGCAATCGTATCGATCACAGTCGCCGCATGAAACGGAGGTCGTCCCACCAGAATATGGTAAAGCACCGCGCCGAGCGAATAGATGTCGCAAGCAGGACCAATCGTCTCTGAATCAATCTGCGTTTGTTCCGGTGCCATGTAGCCTGGTGTTCCCAGTGCGGAACCGTCTTTCGTTTCATGGACGTCGCTGTCGATTCGCTTTGCCAATCCAAAGTCGGTGATCTTGGGGTCGTAATATCCAACCTCGCTGCGGGCACCGCCGCCGTGATGATGTGCTGTATTGTCCAGGACGATTCCCTGCGAACGCGACGTCGGTGCCAGAAGAATATTCTCCGGCTTCAAATCACGGTGAACAATCCCCTGCAGATGCGCGTAATGGATCGCGCGCGCGATGCACTCGATGAGTCGAGCGGCGGTGTCCGGTCGCAGAGGACGATCTCGAATGAATCCCGCCAGATTGCCGCCAGACACGTACTCCATCGCGAAGTAGGGGATTTCATCTTCGCTGCCAACTTCATAAATCTGGACAATGTGAGGATGCTGAAGTTGCGCAACGGCCTCGGCTTCGGTCTTAAACCGCTCCTGCGTTACACGTTGTCTGCCGGGCCAACTCAGCGCCATTTTCAATGCGACCAAACGGTTCAGTTTCACCTGACGGGCGCGGTAGACAATGCCCATGCCGCCGCGTCCAATCTCGTCCAGCAATTCAAAGTCGCCGACTCGTTCGATGGTCTCAGTGTCAGCTCCGGGCCGACGTCCTGACCTCCGAGTTGGTCCGGAGAAATGGTCGTCATCACTCAGGACGCCATGGACCTGAAACAAATCCCTGAGATCTTTCGTGAGTTCCGGAAAACGGTTCAGCCATTCGTCGATCGGAACGTTCTCGCCAGCCTCCTGCCGCAGCACGAATTCCGTGTAAATCAGTTCGAGTACCGCGTCTCGGTCTTTTGCCAGTTCGGGATAGACTTCGAGGACGGATTCCGTCGCCAGTGAGTCCCCCTTGCCGACTTTATTCTCCAGGGCGGAAATTGCCTGAGGAAATGCGGGGTTGGCGAGATTTGGTTCCAAGTGTTCGACGTTCACGACTCGTCCTCGGCCTGTTCAAAAACTCAGTTGCTTTACCGACATGGTTATTATGCCATAATGCAACACAATTGTTACAAAGATTTTGCCGGGGAAATCCCGCACTTGGCAGAGGGACCGATGGAAGGCGACGAACACGATTTTTCGGCCCTTTTGCTGCGAGTCGCGCAGGGAGATGTCCACGCTCAGGACCAGCTTTGTCAGCAATACGAGCCCAAGTTGCGGATCGTCGCCCGTGTGCTGCTCGGACCGGCGCTCCGTCCGTACCTCGATTCCATGGACCTGGTGCAGTCCGTTCATCGAAGCATGTTGATCGGTTTTCGTGACAGCAAGTTTGATATTTCCAGCCCTGAAAAACTTGTAGCTCTCGCCTGCACAATCGTTCGTCGAAAGATCGCGAAGAAATGGCGAAGGCACCGGCGGCAGCAACGCCTCGGCGCGCAGTTACCCGAAAATGTTTCTCTGTCGCAGTTAATCAACAACCTCTCCAGCCCTGAATCAAGTCCGACCGATGTCGCGCAATATGAAGATCAGGTTGAGCAGCTCTGTCGATGTATGAACGAGACGGAACAGCGCATGCTAATGATGCGGCTGGATGGTTTTTCGACCGCCGAGGTTGCGGAAGAACTTGGGTTGCATCCTGTCGCCCTGCGCGTTCGATGGTCGCGTCTTCGCCAGCGACTTGAAGATTCCGGAATCCTCTCGGACCTCATCTGAGTTTGGATCGCGTTGTTTTTGAATTTTCAAAAATCGATGTAACGCTTGCGCCATCTCGCGGCATCCCATTGCGTTGGCAGTACGTGTAAACGCTTTTGGGGATGCAGTGCGATGAAACGATTTTTCCGGGATGTGTTGTGTGATGTTGTGCGTCGAGTTGGAGCGGGTGCAAACATTTGTTTTGCCATGCTGCACGGATTCATGTTCGCGCTGTATGCTCGAAGCGGATCTCGTTTGCGGGCTGAGGAGTCGAAGCTGCGATCACGACGCCTGCGCGGAACACGGGAGTCCGCCGAAGGGCTTGAGCCGCGCATCGTTCTTTCCGCCATCAGCTACACAGTCGATATCACGAATACGGACTATGCGCTCAATCCTGGTGGCCTGCTTGATGGTGATGTCGATCTCACGCTGAAAATCGCGGACGGCGGCAATGGGTCGGCTGTGCTGCAGTTGGTCGATGTGGATCGAGGCAACGTTGTCGTGGGACAGGTTCCATTTACTGAAGACATCGACGTACACATTACCGGCTATCAGACACAGCTTGACGGCCACACCGTTGAATTTCAGGAGGCGCTGCTGATCGATCTCAGCAACAATACGGGATTCAAACCGTCGGGTGTAAAGATAAACGTGAACTTTGACGGCATTAAGGGTGTTGTGCCATTGATTGCCGATACTGTCACGATCGCGCAGCCGAATGGCGGCCCCGTGTATGCGCCCGGTGAACTCGATGTGACGCTGGTGAATGGCGATACGATCAATGTCAATGGAGCTGTACCGGCAACCGGCGATGTCAATCTTACGGTTGATGGAGCGATTGCGGTCTCAGGTTCCATTACTGTGGGCGGCAACATTTTCCTTAATGCCAGCAAGATGCTGACGACGACCAATGGCGAAGCGGATTCGCTCGACCCGCTCAACCTCCCGACGACATCCATCACCATCAACGGCGGACAGTTGTCCGCCAAAAACATCAATTTGGCAGCAAACTCCAGTGCCAACGTGACGATCAACTCAGCTGGTCTGTTCGGCGGCAAACTGAATGTTGCCGAAGTGTTCGTCAATTCCAATGCGTCGGTTCTGATCGACGGAGCGTCGAAACTTTCGGCGTCAAAGAACCTGGTCGTCACCGCCGTTTCAAATGTCACCACATTGGTTACACGGGGCACTCAAGCAGACAATGATCCCGACAACGACGAGAACCAGGATGCGGCCATCGCTGCGTCCGTTGTGATTTCTCATGTCGACGTAACAATCAAAGACGCAGCCACATTGACCGCTGGTGACACGGCGTTCATCGTCGCCCAGAACAATGTGAATACCACAACAAAAGCCGATGGACAGCAGGGGGATTCCGACGGAGGTGCCGTCGTTGCAGTCTCGACAGTTGAAGGTCACACCGCCGTCAACGTTCAGGGCAACGCAGCAATCACGTCAACAAACGTGCTGACACTCGCAGCTCAAACGAATCGAACGGTGACGACGACTGCCATCGCGACATCCAGCGGTGCAACGGACGATGGCGACGCAAACACGTCCACGCAGGCGCAGCAAACGCTGGCAGATCCCGACGGCGATGCGAGCACGAGCGACAAGGCAACGACTTCAGACGGTGACCTTACTCTGGCTGCAGCAATTGCCGTTCACACGTTGACCGGATCAACGCAGGCAAACATCTCTGGTGGTTCACTGACATCGACCAAAGGCAACATCAACATCCTGTCGGTAATGACCAACAATGCCACCACGACGGCAGACGGATCGACAACCACTGGTGAAGGGGATACTGGTGTTGGGATTGGTGTGGCTGTCGGAGCCGCAGATATCAGCAACAAGGCAACGATTTCCGGAACGGTGAGTGTTAAAGCCAAAAATGTGAATCTGAACGCAATTACAAATCCGAGCACAATTGATGTCACAGCAAAGTCCGGTGCAAGTGGCGAAGGTGACGGGGCTGACGTCGGTGCCGCCGGCGCGCTCGCCGTCAATGTCGCGGTGATTCGCACGGAAGCTGTTGTCGCAACTGCAGCCAACGTCAATACGAATGGCTCAAACATCAGTGTGCTGGGGCAGTCCACAACCAAAACGACAGCGACAGCGATTCCCGTCGAAAATGCCGCCGGAACAAGTCTCGGCATTGGAGCGTCCGTCGCCGTTCACGTCAATGATTTAACAACGCGATCCATTATCGAAAGCAACTCCACGCTGAATAACGCGAACACGTTGTCGCTTTCGGCGATATCAGACAATGGCATGGAGAC
>Ga0105048_10008228_pt1 | contig 16711 bp, 18 predicted proteins | sample MAT05_FD_78382 | JGI IMG/M metagenome (GOLD analysis project Ga0105048, IMG submission 78382) | Freshwater microbial communities from Lake Fryxell liftoff mats and glacier meltwater in Antarctica - MAT-05 | ecosystem: Environmental > Aquatic > Freshwater > Ice > Liftoff microbial mat | place...
ATTATAGGGTGGGTCAACTGATTGAATAATTAGCTGTTCTAGTTCTAATGATAGTTCTCTCCACTGAAGGAAGTCTAATTGACAAAAAGTGATTCGGATATCTGTGACTTTTAGTTCTTCTATGAAGGCCCAAAGGAGTGCTTTGTGACCACCACGAAAGCGATCGCGGAGTGTTCTAGTTTTACCAATGTAGAGTATTCCCAGATCATGGTGCTTAACAGCGTAGATACCAGCAGCCATCGGCAGTTCACGAAATTCCTTGGAAATAGCTATACAATCCTCAAAAGTAGTAGATGCGAGAGTATGTAATATGGCTTCAGCTTCTGGCTTAAGGGATTTGGGCATAGATAGTTATAGCAGATTAGGCAAGTTTGCCTATATTACAATACGATCGCAACCCCGTTAATTTGAACCCAAAGAGAGTGATTAGGCTTCTAGTATTTGGACTAGACTAATAGAGAGGACAACTTGGGGCAATCAATGACCAAAATTAGCATAGAAGAAATTATTAAAGATGTAAGGAGATTTCTTGAAAAGAATTTACCCCACCCTAGCCCTCCCCTTACAAAGGGGAGGGAACAGGATTTCCGATCTTCCCCCTTTGCAAGGGGGTAAGTCCAACTAGTACCTTTTGCTGGGTATTTTGATTGTCGGAAATCTCCTAATAAGTTATCTTCAACGTGTCCAAGCTGGAGAAAGCTTTGTGATTTTTCAGGCTGATCAACCTGTGGCGAAGATTATTTCTGCTAAACCTGAAGGTATTTTAGATGCTTTCGATACCTTTCGTTCTCGAATAGTTGCAGAAGGAGTTGATTTAGACGGCGATGCAATTTTTGCAGATGTTTGTGACAGAACACCTATCCCAGAACAACCCTAAGGATGGTGAGCATGAAATTTCTGCTAGATACCAACATCATCTCGGAAAGTATCAAACTACAGCCTAGCAATATTTTCTTGTCACATTTTTGACAAAATCTTGCAGAATCAGCGATCGCCTCGGTGACATGGCATGAGCTTCTTTATGGTTTATATCGATTACCAGAGTCTCGGCGGAAAAGAAAAAGGTTGAGGTTGGCATAGTTAGGTTAAGTTTAGAAATAACTACTGTGTATTATTTTAAGCGATCGTACCTCAAAGAATCTCGATCGCATCCCAGAAAATACCTAATAAAAGCGTTCACGAAGTGTCTCTGAAAGAGAATCGCCCCTATTCAATTTTTCCATCTATATAAGATTGGCTACTATGCCGAATGTGAAGAATTGCTACAACATCTTTTTCAACTATAAACAGGATTCGATATTTTCTCTGTTTTCCAACCCATAGTTGCCGAATTTCACGGCCGATCGCTGGTGTTTCCGGTGCTGTAGGACAGCGATTAGGGAATTCTTTCAGGGATGCGATCGCATCCCTGAAGTTCGTAATACCATTTGTCTGCAACTTCGCCGCTTAAGTTATCGCATAGCCAACGATAAGATGTTTCAATTTCTGTAAAAGCAATCGGTTGAATGAGAACTCGATAACTCATGGACGGGGCGGAATCTTAAGTTTTTGTTGGAGGGTCGCTAAAGCTTGCTCGGCAGGAATACCTTGACCTCGATCGAACTCTGCTAGCCCTTGACGAATCCCGACGATCGCTTCTAGATAGTCGATGCGCTCTAATAATTCTTGATAGGTAGCTAGGTGATGTTTTGGGGTTACCTTTAAGAATTTTAAAAAACCCAGCAGATATTCTAAGGACTCGGTAGGAGTGCTTTCAATTTCTTGCCAAAGTAATTCTTTGATAGTCATTGCGGCTTATGGATGGTATTTATGCTTTAAGTATAACGCTCCTTTTCACCCCTAAACTCTATGGATAAGAAAAAGCGATCGCTCCCCAGAAAATATCCTAGTAGAGCGATCGCCTCTCAATTTATAATTTTAATCAACATCATGTCCCCCCTTTTTTAAGGCAGGGCTGTTTCATCCCCCAAAGAAGATAAAATAGCAAGAGTAAAAGGGGGTAAAAATATTGACAGCAAATCTGATGGAATACTTACAGCAAGTAGAAGACATAAGAACACTTGATGGACGAAGAGACAAAAGACGAGGAGGCAAACCCTACGAAGAGATTGTCTATTACATTAGCAGTCTGAGAGAGACAGCGGAGGAGTTTGCAAGAGGGATTCGAGGTCATTGGAGAATTGAAAATAGCCTACACTGGGTAAAAGATGTAGTTTTAAGGGAGGATGCGTCTACGATCGTGAAGGGAAATGCTCCAGTAAATCTCTCAATTTTGAGAGTAATTTCGATTAATTTATTTCGTTGTAATGGTTATTCTTCTATTACCAAGGGGCAAAGATTCCTATCTCATGATATTGACAAACTCCTTGCTCTTATGGAATGAAACAGCCCTGCTTTTTTAAGGGGGGCTAGGGGGGATCGAAGGTTTAAGCGTAGACAGTATGCTTGCCTTAGATTTGAGCTTAAGTTGAAGCTAAGGTCGGGTTTGCGCCCTTATTTTCTAGGTGTTTCCACCTTGCATCAATTATTGTCTAAAGCCATCTCCATCAAAAGGTTCTGACTACTGCGCTCTTGATCCTCAGAATTGGGTCGGCGCTGAGTGTAAGTTCCATCGGAATTTAAATCCCAGCCTTGACGATTATCAGAAAGCATGAGGCCTAGAATTTCTTCTAGATCCTTGGCGATCGCCGGATCCTCCACCGGAGTGATCACTTCCACCCGGCGATCGAGGTTCCTAGTCATCCAGTCGGCACTGCCAATGTAGACTTCATCTTGCCCCATGTTATGAAAATAAAAGATCCGGGAATGTTCTAGGTAACGCCCGATAATACTAATCACCTTAATATTTTCGCTCAAACCCTTCACTTGGGGGCGAAGACAGCATACTCCCCGGATAATGAGATCGATTTTCACCCCCGCCAAAGAAGCTTCATACAGATGGGAAATAATTTCTTGATCTACTACAGCATTCATTTTGGCAACAATTCGACCTGTACCTCCTTGACGGCAATGCTCTGTTTCTCGGCGGATAAGGGCAATCATGCGATCGCGCAGACTCACCGGAGCCACTAGTAATTTCCGATAAGATTTCTGCCGAGAATGCCCGGTCAAAAAGTTAAATAGCTCCGTCAGGTCTGCTCCCAACTCTTCTTGACAGCTAAGTATTCCTAAATCTGTGTATAGCTTGGCAGTTTTAGGATTGTAGTTACCTGTACCGATGTGCATATAGCGGAGAATTTTCTTTTGTTCCCGGCGGACTACCAACACCACCTTGGAATGGGTTTTTAACCCCGCCAAACCGTAGACTACATGCACCCCAGTTTGCTCTAGTTTTCTTGCCCAAGTAATATTATTTTCCTCATCAAATCGGGCTTTAAGTTCCACTAAAACAGCCACTTGCTTACCGTTTTCGGCGGCGGTCATCAAGGCTTGGAGAATTGGGGAATCTCCAGAAGTCCGATAGAGAGTCATTTTGATCGCCAGCACCTCAGGGTCTTGAGCCGCTTGGATAATAAAGCGTTGGACAGTAGCGGAAAAAGAATGGTAGGGATGGTGTAAAAGCAAGTCCCCTTGCCGGATCACCTTAAAAAAATCTACCCCATCCGTAGCAATATCCATCATCAAGCTGTTAGCTAAATCTTCGCTTTTAACCTTCTCAGCCCGCAGCCGGGGCGGGATTATGGCATTCCAATGGGGATCTTTTAATTCTGGTAGGGGTACCTCCATCAGAGACATTAAATCTCCCATACTCAGGAGTCCCTCAATTTCATAGACATCCTGCTCTTCTAGTTCCAGCTCTCTCTGGAGCATCGATTGCACAGCCTCTGGGGTAGAAGCATAAATTTCTAGACGGACTGCGGATCCTCCCAGTCGGCGTTTGCGGAGTTCCTGCTCGATCGCCTCCAACAGATCATCCGCCTCATCTTCTTCTACTTCCAGATCAGCATTACGAGTAATCCGAAATATGTGATATTCCTGAATATTCATCCCTGGAAACAGAGAATCTAAGTTATGAGCCATCACTTGCTCTAAAGGCACATAGTTAAACACCGCTACCTTAGATTTTTTGGCTCCGTCTAACTCTGTGGGAATCTTCACAAAGCGCGGGAGGGATTTACGAGGAACTTTGATGCGGGCAAACATTTCCTTACCTGTCTCAGGATCCTTGACCACCACTGCTAGGTTCAAACTCAGGCTAGAAATATGGGGAAAGGGATGGGAAGGATCTACAGCTAAGGGGGTGAGGACAGGAAAAACCTGCTCTTGAAAATATGTATGGAGATAAATCCTTTGCTCTTGGTTGAGATCTACATAATTGAGAATGCAGATACCTTCTTTGAATAGTAACTGGCGGATTTCCGTCTCAAAATGCTGATGTTGAGTTTGCACTAAAGGACGCAGGTGCTGGCTGATAGCTTCTAGTTGCTCGATCGGGGTTAATCCATCAGCACTTAACTGAGTCACTCCCGCTTCGATCTGTTCTTTGATCGCAGCCACGCGCACCATGAAAAACTCATCAAGATTATTGCTAAAAATAGCTAAGAACTTAACCCTCTCCAACAAAGGATTCCGGGGATCAAGAGACTCTTGAAGGACACGGCTATTAAATTGCAGCCAGCTAAGTTCGCGGTTAAAGTAGTGTTCTGGATGCCGGAGATCGATTTTTGTCGCTATTTTTTCAGATTGAGTCATAAAATTTCACTACTTAAAATACTTCTTGCTCTTGACCAACCCACCACTCTCCCAAATTCATGAGATCTTTATGGATATCAGTTAATGCCTCTAGGTATTCTTCAGGAGAAATCTGAGACTTGCGTTCCTGAAGTTTGCTGAGTCGTAACTGGACTAAAAGCCAAGATTTACCAGCACTATTAGTGCTAGTAATATATTTACCTAAACTGTCGCTATCCATTACTACCCATAAAAAATTTAACCCTCTATTAACCTAGGGATATCAAGTAATAGGAATGTCCTGTGGAGCGAGAAGCACCCTGCAAAACCTTGCCAGAACCATTACTTTATACCCCTACCGAAAAAATAATAAAAAAGAGGAATAGTTTCCTACTCCTCTTGAAAATAATAGCTTTAGAGCTTAAGCAGCAGCTAAATTAGCCGCAACGAAGTCCCAGTTAACTAAGCTGGAGAGGAAGTCGCTGATGTAGTCAGGACGTTTATTTTGGTAATCCAAATAGTAGGCATGTTCCCACACATCTAAGGTGAGGAGGGGAGTTTGACCTAGGGCGATCGGGTTTTCTGCATTTCCGGTCTTAGTAACCTTGAGAGTGCCGTTATCTAGCACTAACCAAGCCCAACCACTACCAAATTGAGTAGTTGCTGCGGTTTTGAAAGCATCTTTGAATTTGTCAAAATCGCCGAAATCAGCATTGATTTTTTCTGCTAAAGCCCCTGTAGGAGTTCCGCCGCCACCGGGCTTAAGGGAATTCCAATAAAAAGTATGGTTCCAAGCCTGAGCGCCATTGTTGAAAATTCCGGCTTTGCTGGCATCACCGTAAACTTCTTTAATAACTGCTTCTAGGGTTTTATCTGCGAGAGGAGTATCTTTAACTAGGTTGTTGTAGTTAGTGACGTAGGCGGCGTGGTGCTTATCGTGATGAAACTCTAGAGTTTTCGCAGTGATGAAGGGTTCTAGAGCGTTATTGCTATAGGGTAATGCTGGAAGTTCGTAAGCCATTGTGTTCAATCCTTAATTTAGTGATTATGAAAACCTTGTAGAGCCTAGGGTCTTTACCAGAAAAGGAATTTGGCAAAAAGAAGTTGGCTCTCTTAAGCAGTAATAAAACTTAATAGACTTATTTTAGCTTAACTAGGATGGCTTTTCTGGATAACCAAAGGTTAAGTTTTAGGGGGATTTCTAGTTTGTAGCTCTAGCTTGGATATCTAGGGTAGGAGGAGCAAGCTTAGAAATCTTCTATTAGAAATCTTCTAAGAGATTGCTCAGACGACTAAGAAGAGGGTCTAACTCTAGGTTTGTACCTTGGGGTTTAGGGGTCGATCGCCCCCCAGTTTCTCCTTGACTCAAGCCATCCACCTTCCGTTCTAGAGAAATCACCAAAGATTCTAGATATTCAAACCTTTTTATTCCCGGTAGGGCAGCTATTTTGGCTTCTAAAAGGTTAACCTGTTGTTGGATTTCTTGTAAGAGCGGTGATGCAGCTACCTCACCTTCCTCATCTATCTCACGTACATCAGACCGAGAAGGGGAATAGGAGGCTTCTGGGGCAAGGAGTTGCTGCAAGGCTTCTTTACACAGATCGCTAAAGTCGATGGCTTTGTGCTGGGCTAGAGTTTCTTCAATCTGACTTAGAAGGGCGCGATCGCTCTCACTATTAGAGAAATTAACCACATACTGAGGAATAATCGTGGGGATGGGCTGGGTTTCTTCCTTAGGAGAGTCCGGGACAGAAGAGGAAGAAGAGGAAGTTGCCTTAGGGCTTTTTCTAATTGGGGGCATAAACTTAAGAAACTTAAGGAATTTTGGCTACTTGAGTTTGCCCGTAGAGGAGTTGTCCTAGGGCATTAGCTTTACGAGAAGGCTGGGCAAGGGTGGCTCGGATTTTGGCTTCGTTAATGAGGGGTTTGAGGTCTTCCCAGAAAAATTCCCCGCCACCACCGGTGATAATTACATCACTGACTCTTTCTGGTAACCATTCCACCAAACGATTAGAAAGCTCCCTAGCAAAACTTTTTTTGAGGCTGGGTAAAATTTGATCTAGGTCGTAGGGTTGAACTTCGCCCCTAGGACGGTAGAAACGGTTCCCTTGGGGACGATTTACTGCCTCAATCAAAGATAAAGACTGGCTATCAGCCCCTTGAATCCCTTCGGCTACCTTTTCGTAGAACTGACTCATGGCGAAGGCTTCACTTTTAGAGACTCCTCTAGCAAAACGGAAGCTATCGACCATCAAAAAATCTGTTGTCTGATGCCCTAGATCCATTACTGCCACTGAGAGATCGCCAAACTCCACAGTATCTGTATCTTTATCTTGGGATTCCGACCAGATCAAACTGCCGTAACCTTCTGGCATCACCCAAACTTGCTTGACATTGAGGTGGAAAGGATCGCCCCGATAGTTCATCAGGTGGGGCGATCGCAATAATCCAATCAACAATTCCTTCTCGCGATCGAACTGCTCTTGAGACAAGTAGGGCAATCCTAGGACTATGTAGATATCTTCCCGGAGTTCAAAATGTCCGATACAGGCAAATACTTTAACTAGAGCATCTTCTACTTTAGATTGCCCCACCCCTAAATTTGCCCCAAAATCAGCGGCTAACTGGCCGATCGCATAGCCCCTGCCTTGATATTCCAGCCAGATATCTAGCAAGGAATCATTGGGTTCTACTTCAAACCCTCCCCGCCGCACTTCTTCTACTGGCAAGTGAGCTACATTTGCAGAAATCAACACCACCTCGTCGGGGTTGCGGTTAACGCACGCCTTGGTGGAAGTACGCCCCAAATCAACACTGAGAACTTTATGAGCCATAGGAAAAAACTGTTTTGCAGTCATCGGATAATTCTGATAAAGCTAGTTTGTAGACATTTTTTGGAGACTGTTACCGAAGTAATTTCCTCCCTGCACTGCCAACACCCCCTATAGTTTACCCCTAGAGAGAAAGTTCTAGGGAAAGTTCTTGGAAGGGAAAATACATAAAAAATGCGGCTTTTCTAGCCATGCTTTAGTTTTTGACGGAAAGTCCCATATACTAAAGCAATTCACATCTTAGGGCATATGTACTAATAATCGCAACTAAAAATGGTTGTTTGTCCAAAACAAGGGGGTTTTACGGCGATTTCTATAATTTAGAAAGCAGGGTAAATAGCTGCGATCCTGACTCTGTTTGAACGGGTGCGGCGGGACTCGAACCCACGACCGATTGCTTAGAAGGCAATTGCTCTATCCAACTGAGCTACGCACCCACAATGTTTAATTCTTAGCCTCTAGATTTTACCTCAAATCTACCCAAATTCGTTGCTAAAGCTGATAAGTGTGCCAAAATTGATTCTACAAGCATCCTCTAGAGATGCTTTAGGAGTTAGCTAGTACAGCCATGATTCTTAGTAGAAAGGACGTAGAACTATCCACCATCCAGCATCCCAGCAAGGATCAGCCCATACCTATCCTGCATTATCAAGGACAGACATTTCGGCTGCTCAAAGCCTTTAGTGGTGGGCAAAAAGAAGAAGCAATTAATTTCTGGCGAGATCTTACAGATAATAAAGGCAAAGCTTGTGTTCTGCTGCAAGAGAGCGATCGCCATAGTGTGTGGGGCAAAATTCAACTAGAGAAAAGTAACAAACAAACCCAAGATGGAAGCTACACCCATATTACTCAAGCCTGTCTACTCATCATTCAATACCTTTACTTAGAAATCGAAGATCTCCTCGGCAATCGTCAAGCATCGTTATTTACTCAAGAAATCACTGATATTTTTCATAAGTTACATTTTCCTCAGACCAACTCTCCAAAAGCAATCCAAAAGATCTTAACTGAAGATCCTCTTTCTAACCTTGACACTCCGGCTTGGGAAGAACATCACCTAATTACCCTCCTGCAAGAACTGCATAAATTAGGGAAAACTCACTTCGGGAATGATAACTTTACGGCAGGTGCTCAAGAGGTTTTAACGGATCTGCCAGCCCAAGAACAGCGGCAATTTCTAGCTTGGCTCCAAAAAAACTCTTTAGATGAAATCTGGAAATAGTTATATAGTTATAGACAGTTTAATTAAGATAAAGCTAGATAACTTGATTGACGATCGCTGAAGCCGAATCTGTTCTAAACTTTGCGGCGACTTATAATATTAATAAGTTCAACTCTCAAGTTCAACTCTCAAGTTCAACTCTCTCAACACCTACCAAATCTCTCTCAACACCTACCAAACTAAAACTTACCAACAGGGTTTAGCAGAAATCATGAGCAAAAGTAATCAAAAAAATGCGGCAGTTTCTGCCTTCTTTACTGGGCAGAAGGTGGTATATGGAGGAATTATTTGGGCTGTAAGTGCTTTACTCTTTTTTCTCTTGTTTGGGGTAGGAGAAGAACGTCCCCAATGGTATACGATCGGCACTTATATTTTTGAGCAGGGGGCCTTTTTTGCGGCGGCACTTTTGTGCTTGAGAAACTGGAGTAGTCCCCAAATTGCTAGTGGTAAAAATGTTTGGTTAGGGATTGGGTTAGGCACTTTTTGCTACGGATTTGGTAGTTTTTTATTTGGATTTTGGGAGCAGTACTGGGGTTTGGATCCGGCGGTATCTCCCGGAGATCTATTTTTTATGCTGTTCTACGTTTTGGTGGGTTGGGGGATGACTTTGGCTATCTTGCCCAGAAAAATTAATCTGGAACGTTGGCAGTGGTTGACGATTTTAGGAATTGGGACAGTAGGGATTGCGATCGGAGCCTTTCTTACTATGACCACGCCAGCAAAAGCGGCTATACCGCCGATAGTTGCTCAAGCTCCCGCAGCGACTCCTGGGGTAACTCCTTCTGTAGCAAAACCTACGGTTACAACTTCGCCCCCAGTTTCGCCAGTTCCTACTCAGGTAAGTCCAACACCGATTACTACCCCCCGGTCGTCTAGTCCCGTCGTCTTTCCTACTGTTACGCCGTCTCAAGGTTCGATCGGAGCTACTCCAAAATCTACCTCTACTGCTGCACCTAAATCTCCGGCGATCGCACCTGAAGATTCTAAGGCTACTCCTAGTCCAAAGGATAAAAAGTCAGAGGCAAAAACAAGCTATGGCGGGGAGGCTCCTGAGATGATTCTCAATCTAGAAAAGCAGTTAGAGTCTCACGCCCAATTGGTGTCCCTAATCTATGTAGTAGCTGATGTATTTTTATTAATTATGGCAACAACGCTACTTTTGACCTTTTGGGGCGGGCGTTTTGCTCAGTCTTGGCGGATGGTAGCAGCTGCTTCTTTTTGCATGTATATTGCTGATATGTGGTTTAAGTACGCGAGCGATCGCATCCCAGATTACCAGAGTGGCTTTGTCCTAGAAGTGTTTTGGGTATTTAGTGGTGTACTGTTTGGTATTGGAGCCGCTTTGGAATACGATAACTCTATACGTACTCGCCGTGGTGGTCGCAAACGAGTTTAGCCCAACCGATTGAAATCTCCTCGTCTTGCTCCATCTTCGCTTTTGTTCCTCCCTTTTGATCCTCCCTAAAAACCTGAATACAATGCCGAAAAAACTCACTAGTGAAGATAAGCAGCAAATTTTACAACTCTACAAGCAACTGGAGGAGACTACTTCTACTTTGGCTACTCGCTACGGAGTTAGTAATTCTACTATTAGTCGCTTTCTTAAAACTAACTTGCCAGAGGCAGAGTATGAATCTTTGATTCAACAAAAACGTAAGTATCGTTACGGGGGAGAAGAGACTGAGGTTCCAGAAGTATCTACCACCAAGATTTCACCTGTATTATCTATTCCATATATCCCATCTGCACCATCTAAACAAGTTGTATCGCCTATACTGCCTGCGCCACCGGGCTTAGAACTGGGGGAACCAAATATCCGTAAACGATCTGTTGTTTCCCCGCCTGCTCTGAAGCCCAATAACTGGCAGGAATCAATTTTAGAAGATATCCCAGCTATTCCTGCTAGAAAGACTACTGATAAAGTTCCAGCATTTTTACGCCAAGAAGCTATGGCTGTAGGTTTGGATGTTGAAGATCTGCAGGTGAATTTAGAGGAAGATGCGATCGATGACTGGGAAGACTTAGATGAAGACGAAGAAGATATAGAGGATATTACTTTAGCTAGTGACTTTCCCCATATGCGGGGAGAAAATGTCCAAGTTATTCCCCTCTCTGGACAGGAATTACCTAAGGTGTGTTACTTGGTGGTCGATCGCGCCTCAGAACTAATTGCCAAGCCCTTAAAAGATTTTAGCGATCTGGGGCAGATCCCTAATACAGAGTATCAGCAGAAAACTCTGCCAGTTTTTGATCATCACAAAGTTGCCCAACGCTTCTCTAATCGGTTTCAGAAGGTAATCAAAATCCCCGATGGGCAGATGCTCCACAAAACTCGATTTCATCTCCACGCTAAGGGTATTACCCGGCTTTTAATTAATGGTCAGGTATATTCCTTGGTTTAAAAAATAGGCAAAACAACGCATAAAAAGAGGGCGTAAAGCCTTACGCCCCTACCTGATCATGAATTGTACGACTATAGGGGCGCAAACCTTGCGCCCTTGTCTGTTCATCTATCCAGATTTGTGCAGCTATTTAGGAATCTTTGATTAAACCTTGGCGAGGTGAAATATTCCGCCTAAACCAGCCCCAATTTCTTCTGGGGTGATTTTCCCATCCCGGTTAGCATCTAGAGCATCAAAGACAGCATCGGTTCCCATCCATTCCTCTCTAGTGATAAAACCATCTCCATCTAGATCGTAAGCTTGAAACACATCAGCGGCGGCATGAAGGATAAGCTCTTCTCCCTCAAGGCGGGCTAGGCGATCGCTAAGTAATTGCTCTAGGGAGATCAAAGCCTTAGAAAATCCACTAATCCCTTCTTCTAGTTTCTGGGATGCCATAGGGTCTGCTGTGTGCATACTTTCAAAAGTAGCTTTATCAATGGTAATCTTTTCGATCGCATAGTCAGCGGCTTTTGATGCTTCTAGCTTCTGGGGCAAGATTCCTTCGCTGGATTGCAGTTCTGCCAACAGTCCGGGGGAAATAGTTAAGAGATCGCACCCCGCTAGCTCTGTAATTTCCCCGGTATTCCGAAAACTAGCTCCCATAACTTGGGTTTTATAACCAAATTTTTTGTAGTAGTTATAAATCTTGGTGACAGATAATACGCCGGGGTCTTCAGGGGCGGGGTAGCTAGATCTGCCTGTGGATTGTTTATGCCAATCTAAAATGCGACCCACAAAAGGTGAAATCAAGGTAACTCCGGCTTCGGCACAGGCGATCGCTTGGTGCAATCCAAATAAAAGCGTGAGATTGCAATGGATTCCTTCTTGCTCTAGAACTTCGGCGGCTTTGATACCTTCCCAAGTAGAGGCAATTTTGATTAGAATGCGATCGCGAGAAATTCCGGCGGCGGAGTATTGGGCAATAATTTCTCGCCCCTTCGCAATAGTTGCCTCGGTGTCGTAGGAGAGTCTGGCATCTACTTCGGTAGAAACTCGACCGGGAATGATTTGTAATATTTTCAAGCCAAAAGCTACAGCAAGACGATCAAAGGCAAGGGATACGATCGCTCCCGGAGTTGCGCTGCTCCCTAATTCTGTCCGGGCTTGAAGCAGGGTCTGATCAACTATTTCTTGGTACTGGGGCATCTGAGCTGCTGCCGTGATCAAAGAAGGGTTTGTAGTTGCATCTTGGGGGGTAAAAGCTTCGATCGCTTGAATATCCCCAGTATCAGCAACTACGATCGTCATCGACTTTAATTGCTCTAATAAATTTGCCATATCACTCCTATCCCGTCTATTAATTAGTTCAAGTTAGTTACTTCATAGCGGTGGCATTGACTGCCATACTTGGCTTTAGTGTAAAGGCAACCCTTGGTATGGTAATGATTTCTTTAGGTTATCTTTTTATATATTTTTTCTATTCTCTCTTACCAGCCTAGGGAGGCTCTGGACTTACCACGATACTTATAATTTTAGCGATTCTCAGGAGTTATTGTCTTAATAGATGCTGCAAATTGCCTGTGAGCTTGGGTATTAATGGGTTGATGGGTGAGATGGAGGGTAGCTGGAAATTTGCCAATGAAATTCTCTCGCCGCCAGTTGTGTTGAGGTCTGATGGGGCGAGGACAAAAACCACCACCGCAGTTTGGGCAGACATTCTCTAATAACTCCTCCACACAAGTCCGACAAAAAGTACACTCAAAGCTGCAAATCATTGCCTCTGTGGAATTAGGCGGCAGCTCCCGGTTACAGTTTTCACAAGTTGGTCTTAATTCCAGCATTTGCTTACTCTTACTCAGTAAAACTATGATTCAAAATCAAATTTACTTAATAAATCCATTAAGCGATCCATATCTTGGAGGTATAAATAACCAATTAAAGTTTCTAGACTAGTTGCCTGTTGATAGATTTCTGCGCTTAGGCGCTTGGGACATTTTTTTACTGCATTTCTGCCCCGGCGGACAATATCTAATTCTTTTGTAGTCAAGAGCGGCAGGATTTTTTCTAACTGGAGAGCCTGACTTTCTGCACGGACTTGGGCAACGACCTTGCGGTGATAGGCTTGCGATCGCTGAGGCAGGAGATAGGCAGAGCGGACATAAAGTTCGTAGACCCCATCTCCTAAGTAGGCTAAAGCCGCAGGCGAAAGTAACTGTAGCTCTGGCGTGGCTACAGTCCTTAAGGAATTTAGTTGGGGCAAGATGCTGATATCAGCCAAATTTCTATACCAAAACCACAGGAAAAAATTACACCAGAGATAGGTTCTAGAAGTCTAGGCTGGCTTGACCTCAGCGATCGCAGCAGCCACCGTACTTTGGAGAGACAAAAATTTCTCCAAGCGTACAAGTTTAACGGTTTGGGTCACTCTGGGGTTACTGACTATTTGCAGGGTTCCTCCTACAGTTTGAGCTTTTTTGACTAATTGTACCAAAGCACCTAAACCAGAACTATCTACAAATTCAATCTTAGATAGGTCTAGAATAATATTATTGGGCCCTTCATCAATAAATTCGCCAAGGGCTTTACGAAATATCAACTCTGAAAAGGCATCTAACAAACCAGTAAGGCGAAATAACTGGTAGTTGTTTTTGATTTCACGAGTGCCTCTCAAGCTGACTGTTAGGGTTAGAGTCTCAGGAATAACACCCTCCTAGAGGTTTTTACTCAATAATTATGATTATTAGGATGAACATTTTTGTATATTCTACAGGAGAGGATCCGTAATTTGCGATCGGATATCTAGAAATCTCTAGGAGTATTTTCCGCCACGGGGAAGATTTCCTCTTGATGGCAGGTTAAATTGTTCCGCCTAGTAGAGAATATAGGGATTGCCGCAGAAATGAAGGTACCTAAATATCTTAAGAACAAGGGGCTTAAGTATCTTATCTGTTATAACTCTCATGACAAAGATTATAATAATCGCCTGATTAAAAAATATTCAAAATCATTAAAATTATTAAATTGTAGGAACTAAGTCTATGTCTTTATTTGATTGGTTTGCCAATCGTCGCAAAACTGAGGAGGGTTCTTCGCCAGTGACTGATCCCCGTCAAGAACGGGAAATTGCTGATGGTTTGTGGACAAAGTGTGAGGAGTGTGGGGCGGTATCCTATACCAAAGACTTGCAAGCCAATAACCAAGTTTGTCTAGATTGTGGGCATCATCTCCGAGTTTATAGTGAGGAACGGATTAGTCAATTAATTGATAAAAACACTTGGATGGCGTTGGATGAATCCTTACGCCCTAAGGATCCCCTTAAGTTCCGCGATCGCAAAGCCTACAGCGATCGTCTCAAAGAAACCCAAGAAAAAACCCAATTGATCGATGCCGTCCAAACTGGGATAGGAAACCTAGATGGTTTACCCGTAGGTTTAGGAGTGATGGATTTCCGGTTTATGGGCGGCAGCATGGGTTCTGTGGTTGGTGAAAAATTAACCCGAATGATTGAGTATGCAACTCGCCAGCAAATCCCTGCAATTATTGTCTGTGCTTCTGGAGGAGCGCGGATGCAGGAGGGGATGTTGAGTTTGATGCAGATGGCAAAAATTTCTGGAGCTTTAGAACACCACCGCCAAAACCGCTTGCTCTATATTCCCATCCTCACCCACCCTACTACCGGGGGAGTAACGGCTAGTTTTGCCATGCTCGGAGATATTATTATTGCCGAACCTAAAGCTACCATTGGGTTTGCTGGCCGGAGAGTTATCGAACAGACCCTCAGAGAAAAACTGCCCGATGATTTTCAAACTTCGGAGTATCTTTTGCAGCATGGCTTTGTGGATGCGATCGTCCCCCGTACCCAACTCAAGAAAACCCTAGCTCAACTTATCCGTCTCCACCAGCCCCAACCCATCTCTACTCCCCAACCGCTTAGGATCCAAAAAGCTCCTGTTCACTTTCTCGGACAAAACCCAGTAGTTACAACTCACCAAAATCTCTAAGAGCGTAGCAGAGATTTAATTTTAATCAAGATATGAGCTTTTTCTAACAAAAACAAATTATTGTCTTGACACAAGCAACACAACCTATAGATAATTAGAGATTGTCCACAAACCCTAAAACTTTTTAATAAACCTTTGGCTAACGTAGTTGTAATTGGCGCTCAATGGGGCGATGAAGGAAAAGGCAAAATTACGGATTTACTCAGTAAGTCTGCCGATGTTGTAGTCCGCTATCAGGGTGGTGTCAACGCCGGACACACCGTAGTAGTTCAGGGTAAAACCTTTAAGTTACACCTGATTCCGTCAGGTATTCTCTACTCTGATACAGATTGTTTGATTGGTTCTGGTACTGTCATTGATCCTCAAGTTCTGATTGGTGAGCTGGATCAATTAGTTGCTTTGGGAATATCTACTCAGCGGCTCCTCATCTCAGAAACAGCCCACGTCACGATGCCTTACCACCGACTGATAGACCTAGCCTCGGAAGAACGCAGGGGAGATCACAAAATTGGCACTACTGGGCGGGGCATTGGGCCTACCTATGCTGATAAATCAGAACGGACGGGGATCAGAATGTTGGATCTAATGGATCCTAAAACTCTGCGGAAAAAGCTACTCTGGACGATAAATTATAAGAATGTCATCCTCGAAAAGCTTTACGATCTAGACCCTCTCGATCCAGAAGAAATAATCATTCAATATGAAGAGTTTGCCCAGAGGTTGCGTCCCCATGTGGTGGATTGCTCTTTGAAAATCTACGAAGCAGTACAACAACGCCGAAATATTCTTTTTGAAGGTGCTCAAGGAACCTTGTTAGATTTAGACCACGGTACTTATCCCTACGTTACTTCCTCGAACCCCGTGGCTGGGGGAGCTTGTGTAGGGGCAGGAGTGGGACCAACTATGATCGATCGCGTGATTGGGGTTGCCAAAGCCTATACCACCAGAGTTGGAGAAGGTCCTTTCCCCACAGAACTTGATGGAGAGATAGGGACATTATTGTGCGATCGCGGGGCAGAATTTGGCACAACTACAGGCAGGAAGCGTCGCTGCGGTTGGTTTGATGCCGTCATTGGTCGCTACGCTGTACGGATTAATGGCATTGATTGTTTGGCGATCACTAAGCTAGATGTTCTAGATACACTACCGGAAATTCAAGTCTGTGTTGCCTACGAAGTAGATGGAGGGACTAGAAACCACTTCCCTAGTAGTTCCCGTATCTTCAAAAACTGCCGCCCTGTCTACAAAACCCTCCCCGGTTGGCAACAATCTACGGAGGATTGCCGGACTTTGGAAGATTTACCTCCCCAAGCCTTGGCCTACCTCAAGTTCTTGGCTGGCTTGATGGAAGTTCCCATTGCTCTAGTTTCCCTAGGGGCAAGTCGTGATCAGACCATCATTGTGGAAGATCCCATCCACGGGCCGAAGCGGGGATTACTCTACCCTAGCGCAAGTGTCAGTGCGACACTTTAAAGATTGGTAGTCTTTAGAAATGGGCTGAAACAGGGGAGCATCCCACTTTTGTAGAGTTGCCCTCATCCCCCAGCCCCTTCTCCCAAGAAGGGAGAAGGGGGGCAGGATTAAAGTCCCTCTCCCGCCCTG
>Ga0105048_10008232_pt1 | contig 16705 bp, 15 predicted proteins | sample MAT05_FD_78382 | JGI IMG/M metagenome (GOLD analysis project Ga0105048, IMG submission 78382) | Freshwater microbial communities from Lake Fryxell liftoff mats and glacier meltwater in Antarctica - MAT-05 | ecosystem: Environmental > Aquatic > Freshwater > Ice > Liftoff microbial mat | place...
ATCAGCGTCACCACGTCGGCAATTGTCGGTTCGTAGCCAGGCGCGTCGATGACAAAGCGGAGCAGTCGGCTACCCAGTTGGCGGGTGAGGTCGATGTAGCAGAGCAGGTGACTGTCGGTCAGGCCTCGCGCGCCAATTTCAATAGTAATGTCTTCTTTTTCAGCGCGTTGCCTTAGTTCATGCAGCCGTTCGGCGGGCAGTTCGTGAAGCGGCAGGTTATCGCCAAACTGCACCAGGCTAACTCCAAAGGCCTTTGCCCGGTCGAGCAGTGTCTGTTCGTCCAGTGCTTTATCGGGTCGGTTGCCTGGCGTACCAACGGCCCAACCGTAGGTGTATGTGCTGATTCCGAGTTGCATAGCTATAACGAATGCCGCATGATCAACCTGCCGGGGTTAGCTATCTTCGTTCGTGTCCGGTTGCTCAGCAACTGCCCCGCCGTCGTACCCATCCGCGCAAAATCGGTTGAAATGACCGTGATGCCTCCCGCCAGAATTTCCTTCACAGGCGTGTCGTCGTAGGCAATCAGGCCCACATCCTGCCCCAGCGTCCAGCCCGACCGGTTTACCTGTTTAATGAACGCGATGAGGTCACGTTCGGCAAATAGCAGAAACGCTTCACCGGCGCAGACCAGCGCATCGCTAAACGTACTGACTACCTCGCCCGGCAGGGCATTATCCTGACAAAAACGCCGGAAGCCCTCCAGGGTGCCCGTTGGAACATACTGAAAATGATCTTCCGAAAGCACAAGTGTCAACTTGGTGTAATGCCGCAGCCGGGTCAAAGCAGCAGTTAATGCCGTGTAGATGTCGCGTTCAAAGTCCTGATAAACCGCCATAAAATCGCCCGGTAGCGACGGAATCGTTTGGTCGATGAGCAGGAGCTTATCGGCCGGAATCAACCCCACTACCTCCGACACGTCTTCGTTGAAGTGCGGCATGACCACGTAAGCAGTGTAGCGACCCAGGTTGTTTCTGATCAGGCTGTCAAAAAGGGTCAGGTTATAGTGGTGAAAGAACACATTGATTACTGCCTCGGGCGGCAACGCTGCTTTCAGTGCATCGTAAAGCATTTCTTTATATGCATTGAGGGTATCGAACAACACCAGTACATTTAGCGGTGCCCTTATGTCGGTGGACGCCACGTAAAACCCTTTTCCATGCCGCGCCATCACAACGCCCCGTTCACGAAGCACCTCGTAGGCTTTCGCAACGGTTACTTTGGCCATGCTGTGTTTCCCGGCCAATTCGTTTATCGACGGCAGTTGCTGCCCTAATGCCAACCTGCCCTGCTCAATGCCGGTCAACACCGCATCAATGAGTTGCTGGTATTTAGGCTGTTCAATATCCGGGTCAATGATAGCATTGCGCACAGGCTAGTTTCTTTGAAAAAATCATAATTAAGTCACAAATCTTAATACATTTGCCTTATGATATTAAGCACAGTACAGTACAGTAGTGATAATACGAAGGTACGTTTAAATTTAACTATCCAAACATTTTCATGCAAAAATTGAAGTTCGCCGTGATTGGTACTGGCTTTTGGGCCAATTATCAATTGCCGGCCTGGTTTGAATTGGAGCATGTCGAGCTGATCGCGCTTTATAACCGGACCGAGACCCGTGCAGATGAAATTGCCCGGCGCTTCAACGTACCCAACGTCTATGATAACATCGACGAGTTACTGGATCGACACGCGGCTGAACTCGATTTCGTCGACATCATTACCGACGTCGACACGCACCTCTACTTCACGGCAAAAGCCGCTGAACGGGGCCTGGACGTAATCTGTCAAAAACCGATGGCCCCCAGCCTAAATGCCGCCCGGCAACTCGTTGATGTATGTCAGCAACATGGCGTTCGGCTCTACATTCACGAAAATTTCCGGTGGCAAACACCCATTCGCCAACTCAAAGCGGTACTCGACTCAGGCCGAATTGGCGTGCCTTTCAATGCCGTAGTCTCGTTTCAATCGGCCTTTCCGGTGTTTGAAAATCAGCCGTTTCTGGCCGAGTTAGAGCAGTTTATCCTGACCGATATTGGCTCGCATATTTTGGATATCTGCCGGTTTTTGTTCGGCGAAGCCCGGTCACTTTATTGCCAGACCGTGCGCGTGAACCCCACCATTCGGGGCGAAGACGTTGCTAACGTGATGATGACCATGCAAAGCGGGTTGCTTTGCCAGGTAACCATGTCTTACGCGTCGATTCTGGAGCATGAAGTTTTTCCGCAAACGCTCGTCAGGGTAGAGGGAGCGTCGGGATCGGTGGTGCTGACACGTGACTTCGAGCTTCGGACCACGGTTCGTACTGAGGCTGGTGAGGTAATCACGCACACCCAAACCGCCCCGCCACTTACCTATAACTGGGCCGACCCGGCTTACGCGCTGGTGCATGCCTCCATTGTGGCTTGCAGCCGTAATTTACTGACGGATTTGCGGGGGTACGGAGGGGCTGAAACGACCGGAGCCGATAATTTTGAGACAATCCGGCTGGTCTATGCCGCTTATGAGTCGGCCCGGAGAAACGAAGTCGTTCAGCTCTAAACGCCAAAATCTGATACTGGACCCATGCTCGAACTCCGACGGATCAGCAAATCGTTTCCGGGCGTACTGGCGCTCAACCAAGTTTCCTTTACCATACTTCCGGGCGAAATTCACGCGCTCTGTGGCGAAAACGGGGCCGGTAAAAGTACTCTGCTCAATATCCTGACGGGTAATTTTCAGCCCACTGCGGGTACGTTGCTGATTTGTGGTCAGGAAGTACGTATCGACGGGCCCGCCCACGCTACAAGCCTGGGCATTGCTATTGTTTATCAGCAGCTTAGCCTGTCTGAAAACCTTACTGTTGCAGAAAATATACTGGCTAACAGACAGCCACGAAACCGGTTAGGTCTAATTGATTACGGTGCGCTCTTTGCCCAGGCTCAAACGCTGCTCGACCAGTTGAAGCTGACCGATTTACGCCCCAATAGCCGGGTGACCGATCTCTCGCCGGGGCAGAAACAAATGGTCGAAATTGCCAAAGCCCTGTCGCAGAACCCCATGATTTTGCTGCTCGATGAGCCGACTGCCTCGCTTACCGAACGCGAAACGCAGACCCTCTTTGCGCTCATCAAGCAGTTGCGGTCGGCTGGCAAGGCCATTGTGTACATCTCGCACCGGTTAACAGAAATCACGGCCCTGGCCGACCGTATATCGGTGCTGAAAGATGGGCAATATCAGGGCACGTTCTCAGCCACCGATGTGACCATAGACCGGTTGGTTCGGCTCATGGTCGGGCGAGAGCTGAGCATTGACCCAACCGATTCGGCCGCGACAGACGAAGTGCTGCTTACCGTTCATGAGCTAACGGGCGACCAGTTCAGGAATATCAGTTTCAACCTACACCGGGGCGAAATTCTGGGGCTGGCGGGGCTGGTTGGCGCGGGACGTACCGAGATTGCCAGAGCCATTTTCGGCATCGACAGCCACACGGCGGGGTACGTTGCCCTCAACGGTCTGGCCGCCGACATTCGTCATCCAGCCGACGCGGTAAAACTGGGCATTGGCTACCTGCCCGAAGAGCGAAAAACGTTGGGCCTGTTTGCCGAACAATCGGTGGCGACGAATATTGTGGCCGTGAAACCGCCAACCAACGGCCTATGGTTCAGCGCCAGGCGAATGGTGAAAGTCGCTGAACAATACCGACAAACGCTCGACATCCGAACGCCCTCCGTGCAGGAACGGGCTGACCGACTCAGTGGCGGAAACCAGCAGAAAACCCTGCTGGCCCGCTGGTTACTCACCAATCCTGACGTGCTGATTGTTGATGAACCCACACACGGTATCGATATAGGGGCAAAAGCCGAGATTTATGCACTGCTACGGCAATTGGCAGAACAGGGCAAAGCTATACTCTTGATTTCCAGCGATCTACCTGAACTACTCGGGCTATCCGACCGGATTCTGGTCGTTCGGGAAGGCGAGCTACTGGCCGAGTTAACCCGCGCCGAGGCCACTGAAGAACGGATTTTGAACGCTGCCACAACCTAAACGTATGACTCACTTTCTGCAAGCTGGCCCCGTGCAGGTACGTTACGAAGCCGGCTTTTTGCGCTACCTGACACTCAATGGCCAAGAAGTGGTACGGATGATCTATTTCGCAGTGCGTGACCACCTTTGGCAGACGGCCCAACTCAGCATTACGAACGAAGTCATCACCCATACGGTTGATTCGTTTCGGATTGATTATCAATGGCATACATACGATTTGGGCATTCAAATAACGGGAGGGGTAGTGATCGAAGGAGCACGAGATGGGTCCATTTCGTTTGATTTTTATGGTGAGGCAGTCAATCAGTTTGCCAGCAACCGGGTGGGTATCTGTGTGCTCCATCCATTAGACGGAGTAACCGGTGAACCTTGCCAGATTACCCATCCCGACGGACGCCACACCGATGGCCGCTTCCCCCGGTTTATCAGTCCGCATCAGCCCTTTCTAAACATCCGTCAACTCCGCTGGCAACCGGCGTCGGGGCATGGCTTACAGCTTGATTTTGACGGTGATGTGTTTGAGATGGAAGACCAGCGCAACTGGACCGACTCCTCCTTCAAGACCTATTCAACACCCCTGACGAAGCCCGTTCCGGTGGTGCGAAAAACGGGCGACACGGTCAGGCAACAAGTTGTTTTTCAAGTACTTGACGATGCCTCCGCCAGGCAACCAGCCCCGGTTCAAGGTGCGGTATTGGCACCCCAGCCAAGCCCAACCAGCCGACATGAGAAACCCATTCGCCCCGTGCTTGGGCTTGGTCAACGTGCCGACGGGCAACCACTCACCCCGGCAGAAGCGGAACGGTTGCGTTCGTTGACTGTACATCACCTTCGGGCCGACGTGTTGCTGACGGTGGCCGATTGGGAGTCGCGACTGACGAACGCCGTTATGGATGCGCATGCCTTGCAGGTATCGCTTGAACTCGCACTGTTTTTTGGTAAAGACTCGGTTTTCGAACTCGATCAACTGCTACTTATGATGGACAACCGGAGCGTTGCCGTTAGTTCGGTATTGATCTTCAATGCACACACCCTGCGGTCCGATGATGCGTTGCTGAGGCTGGTTACACCGCAACTCCGGCTAGCCTGGCCGAGCACATTGCTGGGCGGTGGTACCGACAACTCCTTTGTGGAATTGAACCGAAACCCGTTCGATTTTGCCCTGGTCGATTTTGTGGTGTATTCCATCAACCCGCAGGTTCATGCAACCGATGACCTGAGCGTGCTGGAGAGCATTGAAGGGCAGCGGGCTACAGTGCAGACGGCAAAGCAGCTTACCAGTGGCAAGCCTATCCATATTTCGCCGGTTACGCTGTTGCCCCGTTACCCACCCATTGTCGAGTCGATAGCACAGCGTTTATCGCCACCTGTTGATATCCGGCAGTCAACCCAATTTACGGCTGACTGGACCCGCCAGAGTATCGATGTATTGAGCAGGGCCGGGGTAGGCTCAATAACGTTCTACGAAACGCACGGGCCTCGTGGTCTGGTCGATTATGAACGTTTGTATTTGTGCGCCAATGAGCTAAGTCCATGATCATCTTGGTTGGCGTTATCCATCACGTAGTCAAACATCTGCTTTTGATGCATTCACGGTTTGGGGTTGAACAAAATATTCTTGGCCCAGGCCAAACACCCGGCAGATTCTGTGAACAATATTCATCGCACCTTCTCCCGGCAGTATTTCGGGAGACGATCTGAGATGTTCTGGGCGAGTTATATTGAGGAGGCCCGACTGAATGTGGTGTCCTTCAAAGGACAATGAGTATTTGTTAACTTCCCTCAAAATACCCCTCTGTCTTTCTTTGATAGCAGTTTACCAAGTAAATTACTGCCTTGCCGTATGATTTTATCTACTCACTCCTTAGGCTTCTCTACCCTCAATCGGCTGTCAAACGGAAGAGGCCGCTGACCCACCACCGCCACCTCCGCGAAGGCGGGATACTGCGGATGTAGCAGCAGGTTGTAGGATACATCGATAATGGCCGAGGGGACAGCAAGGGCTAAGCAGAACGGTTCGTTATTTTTAAGCTATTACCCAGTTTTACAACCCCGTCAAAATAGTACTTTTTCGCTATAGGGGTTTTAGAAAAAGTCAATACCTGCATTCTCGATTTTTGTACTTTTCATAGTAATCGTTCAGCAAGTGCAACGGTTTCGTGAACGGTTTCGGGTTTGGATGAAATGGATCGATCTAAATAGTAACCTAAATTAAATATTCATTTATTTCAGCGTTTTCGTGGACGATACTACGTAATTATCAAATTGCATTTATGCGGGAAGATGATCAGAAACTTTTCCTGACCAGGACAGACAGTAAGAGAAACGATTATAGTACTTTGGGCATAGTCAAACAAAGAAGCTGAACCGCCGAAGTGGCAACTTTTCGACCGTAACGGCCGGTATGCTAGAGCGGAATAGTTTGCGACTGTATCTTATGGAACGGCTTACATCAGCACAAGCGTGTACCGAAAACATTAGATTGATCTTACGACTATTCAACATCAATCGAAACAGACAATATCCCAGACTCGTTTCTGATCAATTTAGCCGTGAGAACAAGGCTATCCAGCTATCCAGCTATACTGTAGAACACTCTTGGTTTTCCTCTCCATTCCTCCTATCGTCAGCATACCTTCTGAACTGGAAGTCACTTCATAAGTAAACTCAATAATCGCTATGACCTGATGTGAGCTTCCCTGAAAGACCTTTTGTTTTTTATCCTGTTATATTCGTTCCAGAAAAGTAAAACTAGACTGCGTCTCATAACCGATATGACATCACCTTTCACCATAGATAAAGCTGCGTATGCCAGTATGTTGGCAGGGCTAAATAATCTTCATTTTACCGAGCGTAAGGGTAATTTGACTGATTTTCGGCTTTACTATGATGACTTGTGGCTGTCCGATACCGCCGTCATCGAAAACCTGCATCGCTACCGGGGTGAATGGGAGGTGGAGTTGATTTTTGCCTATACAGGTAATCCTCTCAAGTTCATCAAACGCCGGATTACGTCAAATTCATGCCCCAAACGGGCTGCCCAGCAGGCCCATTACATGCGTCGGCTGGCGGCCAAAGATCAGCGAGGCACCTTGACTGTATCTATCAGCCAGTTCGATACGTGCTTAAATTAGTAATAGATGGCCTTTTCTACGAAGCAGCGCATCCTTGACGCATCGGTCCGGCTTTTCAACGAATACGGTGTCGATTCGGTACGGCTTCAGCAAATAGCCGAAGAGATCGGTATCAGCGTCGGGAACCTGGCGTATCATTTCAAGACGAAAGATGCCATCATCGAATCCGTCTTCGAACAGGTTCTTGACGAGTTCAATCATATTTTTCGGCAATATCTGCAGGCGCCCGACTTGGCGGCCTTCGATCAGCAATTGAGCCTATACAGCCAGTTTTTTAGTAGTTATCAGTTTTACTTGGCCGAGTTCTTCAAAAACGACCCCGGCCAGACCGGGCAGCAACTTGTCTGGCAGCAGGCGGTCCGAAAAATGCAGATTCAACTTCGTAGCTGGCTCGACTTTCAGGTTCAGCGGGAGGTCTTTCAACCCGAACCGGCAAGCGGACGTTACGAGCAACTGGCCGAGGCTATCTGGATGACCCTGATTTTTCTGCCCGTTTCCTGCACCATGCGCGGTCGGCAGTTTACCGAAGCCGCCTACAAAGAAGCGGTCTGGAAGCACCTTACACCCTATTTCACTGATCAGGGGATTTCTGAATACACCAACATGGTCCTCCCGCTTATCGATCAGTAGACCAGCGTATGCTACTCGCAGGGTTGTCCTGGTATCTGGTTTGGGTGGTAATCCGGGGGAGGAAAAGTTTTAGAAAAAATTTTCTAATTCGGAAAAAGAATTACATTTGTCCGTCAAATAGTTTAACAATTCCAATCTTTTCATTCCCGTTTTGTATGGCTAACGTATTATGGCTTCAGGGAGGAGCGTGTAGCGGCAATACCATGTCGTTCCTCAACGCCGAGGAACCGACCGTTGTCGATCTGGTGACGGATTTTGGCGTAAATATTCTCTGGCACCCCTCCATTGGCCTGGAAATTGGTGATCAGGTGACGCACCTGCTGAACGACATTGTTCAGGGCCGAACCCAGTGCGATATTCTGGTTTATGAAGGGAGCATCATTCAGGGTCCAGACGGATCGGGAACGATGAACTACTTTGCCGAACGACCCATGCAGGAATGGGTGCGCGAACTGGCTGGTGTAGCCAGCTACGTCGTGGCCATTGGCGATTGCGCCACCTGGGGTGGCATTCCGGCGGTAGAACCTAATCCAAGCGAATCGACGGGAATGCAATTTCTTAGAAAAGGGAAAGGAGGCTTTCTTGGGTCTGAGTATGTCTCCAAAGGTGGCCTGCCCGTTATCAATATCCCCGGCTGCCCGGCCCACCCCGACTGGATTACGCAAATCCTGGTCGCCATCTCCGTGGGCCGCATTGGCGACGTTCTGCTCGATGAGTACCACCGGCCCAAGACGTTCTTTACCGATTTTGTTCAGACGGGTTGCCCCAACGTCATCAGCTTCGCCCAGAAAGTGGACGGTGGCTTTGGCAAGCGGGGCGGGTGTCTGTTTTATGAAGTGGGTTGCCGGGGACCTATGACCCGGGCCAGTTGCAACCGGATTCTGTGGAACCGGCAGTCGAGCAAGACCCGCGCCAACCACCCCTGTCTGGGCTGCACCGAACCAGGCTTCCCGCACAACGACCTGGCAAAAGGCTCGATCTTCAAGACCCTGCACTACCTCGGATTCCTGCCCAAAGATACCCCAACGGGAACGTCGAAACTGGGCTACTACCTGCGGGCGGGTTTCGAGAAGGTCGTGACCGGCTCCGAGCGGGCACTGGGTGTCGATCAACAGCAGTTTACAGCTTCCAAATAACTAATCGACTTTTCAGTAATGGCAATTCAGAAAGAACTAAATATTTCGCCGGTGGGCCGGGTTGAGGGCGACCTCGACGTGCGGGTCTATATGGAAAACGGCGTTGTGACGCGGGCGCACACGCAAGCCTCGATGTTCCGGGGATTTGAAAAAATCATGGAAGGCAAAGACCCGCAGGCGGGCCTGATTGTTACCCCCCGGATTTGCGGTATCTGTGGTGGTTCGCACCTTTACTGCGCTTCCTCAGCCCTCGACACGGTCTGGAAAACCACCCTGACGCCCAACGCCCTGCTGCTGCGGGCCATTGGTCAGGCCACCGAGACCATTCAAAGTATTCCGCGCTGGTTTTACGCCATTTTCGCTACGGACCTGGCCAATAAAAAATTTGCCAATAAACCGCTCTACGCGGAGGTAGTAAAGCGGTTTGCGGCCTACGTAGGTACCTCGTTTCAGCGGGGCGTTACGGCCAGTGGCCGTCCGGTAGAGGTGTACGCCATTTTTGGTGGGCAGTGGCCCCACAGTTCGTACATGGTACCCGGCGGGGTAATGTGCGCCCCTACACTGAAAGACATTACCCGCGCCCACGCCATCATGAACCACTTCCGCAAGGACTGGCTCGAAAGTGTGTGGCTGGGTTGCTCCATAGAACGCTACATGCAAATCAAAACCTGGGATGATATGCAGGCCTGGGTGGAAGAAAACGAATCGCAGCGGAATTCCGATCTGGGCCTGTTCATTCGGGCCAGCTTAGAATTTGGGCTGCATAAATTTGGGCAGGGCGTGGGCCGCTTCATCGCCACGGGTACGTATCTGCACAAAGACAAATATAACCGCCCCACGGTGGAGGGACGGAACGATGCGCTCATCAGCCGCTCGGGCTTTTACGATGGCCATATGAAACAGTATCAAGTCTTTGACCACCTCAATATAAAGGAACACGTGGGTCACTCCTGGTACGAAAACGTGCCCGCCCTGCACCCCTGGGAAGAACCCCTGCCGACGCCGATGAAGTCGCACAGTCTGAACGACTCCGACATGAACGGTAAGTATTCGTGGTCCAAGTCTCCGCGTTACATGGACCTGTCTGCCGAGGCCGGCCCGCTGGCGCGGGTGCTGATGAACGCCAACCCCGATAACCTCTCGTCTCACCAGCTCTACGATCCGCTCTTTGCCGACATTTATGATAAGCTGGGTGCCAACGTGTTTACCCGTACCCTGGCCCGGATGCACGAAGCCCCACGCATTTATGAGTACGTCAACCAATGGCTGACCGAGATTGACCTAAACGGCGAGTTCTACATTAAGCCCGAAGAGCGCGACGGCCAGGGCTTTGGTGCTACCGAAGCTGCCCGCGGTGCCCTCGCGCACTGGATTGAGGTGAAAGACGGTGTTATAAAGAACTACCAGATAATGGCACCCACGACCTGGAACGTAGGCCCCAACGATGACCAGGGTAATCCCGGCCCCATCGAAGCCGCCCTCGAAGGCACCGAAATCGAAGACCCCTACGACCCCGTCGAGGTTGGGATGGTGGCCCGCTCGTTCGATTCGTGTCTGGTCTGCACCGTCCACGCCCACGATGCCAAGTCGGGCGAACAACTGGCCAAATTCAAACTGTAAATGACGAACACCGCTATTATGGGTTTTGGCAATCCTGTTCGCAGCGACGACGGGATTGGCTGTTACGTAATTGATCAACTCCGGGCTACCTGCGAAGGTCAGCCCGGAGTTGGTTTGTTTGACATGGGTACGTCGGCGTTCGAGGTGCTGTTTCAGCTTCGGGGCCACCAGCGCATTCGGATTGTGGACGCCGTTATCAACACCGGCGACGCGCCCGGAACGCTCTTTAAACTGCCCGCCGAAGCCGTAGAAGCCGCCATTCAGGACGATCCGATGGTATTTCTGCACAGTTTGAAATGGGATCAGGCCCTGTCCTACACCCGAAAAATCCTCGGCGATGAGTACCCCACGGATATTGAGGTATATCTGATTTCGGTGGACAATACCCGGCTCGAAATCGGTTTGTCGGAGCCGGTTCGGGAAGCGGGCGACCGGGTGGTGGCACTGGTGCGCGATGAATTGAACGAATTAATGCAGACGCTATGAGTGCGGCCCGGCTCAAAAACAGTTACCTGCTCATCGACGCAGCCCTGGCCCGCGAGACATTCGGCGACGACCCACAGGTGAATGTGGTGTACTACCCCGACCGGCAAACGCTGCTGGTGGCGGGCAAATCCAAAGCCTTTTTCGAGACGCTGCATAAAACGAGCCGGGTACTGCTCAAAGACCGGAACCTGCTCGGCGACAAGTCCATAAACATCCGCGAACTGCTCATCGACAACGACATCGACGATGCGGACCGCGACATTGCATTTGAGTTGAAATCAACCGGAATTTTGAGTTTGACAATTTAGAATCAGTCAATGACCTACCTCACCATCCAGACCGACGACCTGCCCGCTGTGCAGTCGGCTATTGAGCGCGAATTCAGACTCGACGAACTCCTGCGGCTGGTACCCGATACCGGCCAGGCTCCCGATGCTGACGCGCTGCTGATTAGCAATAACGCCATTGACCTGCTGCCCGACTGGAGTGGGTTGTTGCCCCCCGTGTTGCTGCCCCGCCCGCTGCCGGTCACGCCCGACGCCCTGCTGGCGGTAGTTTTCTCGCGGCTCGACAACTGGGAGAAAGCCTACGAATATGCGAGGCACGACCGTTCGCTGGCCGACGCGCTCGACCTCACCAACCGGCTTCAGCTGGGAGTGCCGGTGCCGGTGCCCGTCCGCCCTCACAATGGTACCGGTACGTTTGAGGCCTACCAGCGCTGGCACAACCGGGCCGTGGCATTGCACTACGGCAACCCCGACGGCACTGGTGCCGATGAGCTGGAACAGGCTTACTCCGCAGCCCTGAAAACCGCCCCCGATGCCGAACACCACGCGTTTACGGCCAAGCACTACGCCACCCTGCTGCTCGACACGGGTCAGCTTTCCGAAGCCGACGCCGTGCTGGAAGAGGCCATTGGTACTCCCGATGCCGGTGGTTCGCTCCCGGCCTGGCACTATGAGTTACTGGCGGTGCAGTCTGGGGTGTGGCTTCAGCAACTGACCGTCCCCTACGATTCGGGCCTGCTCGACCGCACTAAAACCGCCCTCTGGCAGGTGTTGCAGCATTATGAAACGCAGGAGCAGCCGCTTCAGGTAGCACTGCTGCTGGTTGATGCGGCTCAGGTGGCTAACTTTCAGAACAGTTTTGCCGAATCCCTCGGCTACATCAGCCGCGCCATTAGCATCTTTCGGGAGGAGGACGTAACCGAATTGCTCGCCAATGCGCAGTACCGGAAGGGTGTGTTGCTGTACACGTGGGCGCAGCAGGGCAGCCCGCAGTTTTATCGGCCCGCCATGGAGGCCTATCAGGAAGCGCTGAAGGTGTTCAGTCAGCAGAATGCACCCGCCGTCTTTGCCGAAATTCAGCATCATCTGGGGGTTATCTACGCCGAAATACCGGACGAAGTCAAGAAAAAAAGCATCTGGGCGGCTGTATCGTCCAGTTCGTTTCAGCAGGCACTGGCTTATTTTACGCGGGAGGATTTCCCCTACGAATATGCCACCATCTGCAACCACTACGCCAACGCCCTGACCAAATACCCGCTGGCCCTGCGGTCCGACAATTACGCCAAAGCCATTGGCTACTACCGCGACGCGCTCCGGGTCCGCACCGCCGAACAGTATCCCTACGAACGCACCCTGACCATCCTGAACTACCTCGAAGCGGGCTGGTACGTGGGCGAAGACGACCTGCAAAACCAACGCGCCCTGCTCAAAGACCTGTTGCAGAAAGCCGACGAAGTTCAGCAGTTGGTAGCCGACAAAGGGCTTATTCAGGAAGCCGAAACGCACTGTCTGCGTCTACGTGAACTGGTGCTGGAGTAAACTCCCGCTAAACAGGCCAGACGGGTATGGTCCGGGAATTAGAAAATATTTTCTAATTCCCGGACCATACCCTTTTTATTTCACTCTTAGACGATTAACTTTACTTTTCCATGCATGAAATTTCATTGGTACGTAATATTTTCCGAACACTCGAAGGCGAGTTTCCAGCCGACATTAACCGGGTGCGGGGCATTTACCTGAAAGCAGGACTGCTGTCGAACGTGCAGCCGATTCTAATGCAAAACGCCTTTGTCGCCGTGCTGGAAGACGAACCCCGCTACCAGCAGACGACGCTGTACGTGGAGGTACTGCCCATTTTGATCCACTGCGACGACTGCAACAAAACCACCGAGGTGCAGCAATACCGGTTTATATGCAGTTGCGGCAAACCCAGCCGAAATGTAGTGCAGGGCGAAGAATTACTGATTCATAAAGTAGAATTTACCGACGAATGAACAACGGCAAAATGAACAGCAAACCCAAATCCAACCAGGCTTCCGTAGGAGCCGTACAGTGCGAAAACACAACGCTTAATCTGCTCAAAGTCAATGATTTTGTGGCTAAGGCCATTCGTGAGCGACTCCCAGACGTTCTGGTTGTCAACGTCTGTTCGTCACCTGGGAGCGGCAAAACAACGCTGATGCAGGAAACCGGCAAACGACTGGCCGGCCATCTGAATATGGCTGTCCTCGTGGGCGACCCCGAAACCGAGCGCGACGCCATTCGGATGCGCAACGTGGGCATTAACGCGCTCCAGATCGTGACGGGCGGCATGTGCCACATCGAAGCGCAGATGATTTACCAGGCCCTCGACCACATTGACCTCACGGGCGTTGACCTGCTTTTTATCGAGAACGTAGGCAATCTGGTCTGTCCGGCGGCCTTCGACCTCGGCGAAGACGTGCGGGTGACGCTCCTGGCCACCACCGAAGGCGACGACAAACCTAAAAAATACCCGCGCATGTTCCTGACGAGTGAGTTGATGGTAATCTCCAAAGCTGATTTGCTGCCCTACGTGCCGTTCACCGTCGAGAACGTGACTCAGGATGCCCGCGAGGTGAACCCCGACATTGAAGTACTAACTATTTCCAGTACCACCGGCGAGGGACTCGATGCCTGGTGTGCGTGGCTGCTGGCGCGGGTTGAGCAGAAAAAAGGAGTTCTTGTTGCCTGACATCCAATAAAAATGGCTTATCATCTTCATCTTACTGGGCTTGTGCAGGGCGTTGGGTTTCGGCCCTTCGTCTGGCAACTGGCCCGGTCTATGGGCGTGACGGGCCAGGTCAGCAACGGAATCGACGGAGTACATATTTTCGTGAATGCTGACCCCGAAACGGCCCGGACGCTGCTGCGCCGGGTGCAAACCGAAGCCCCCGCGCTGGCCCGCGTCGAGTCGGCAGTGATGGAGACGGTTGCGTCGGTCAACTGGCCCGATTTCTCTATCGTGGCCAGCGAACTGACAGGTAATGCATCGCTGCTGCTCACGCCCGATCTCGCGCTTTGCCCGGCTTGTCGCGCCGACCTGAACGATTCCGCAAACCACCGTTTCGGGTACGCCTTCACGACCTGTACGCACTGCGGCCCGCGTTATTCCATCCTGCGGCAGCTACCGTATGACCGCCCGGCCACAACCATGCAGTCGTTTGGTATGTGTGCCGACTGCGAAGCCGAATACCACGACCCAACCAACCGTCGTTTCTACGCACAGACCAATTCATGTCCCAACTGCCCGGTTTCGCTGCGGCTGTTTACCGCTTCGCAAAAAGAGATTGTTGCTGCTCAGGTTAATGTAATCCAGACGGTTGTCGATGCCCTGCGGGCCGGGCAGGTGGTGGCCGCGAAAGGCATTGGTGGCTACTTGCTGCTGGCCGACGCCACCAATGCCGGGAGTGTTACCCTACTTCGGGAACGTAAAAACCGCCCCACCAAACCACTGGCCGTACTCTATCCCAATCCCAACCGGCTGGCTGGCGATTGCTACGTAGCAGACGATGAACTGGCCTGGCTGACGGGTGCTGTTTCGCCCATTGTGTTGCTGCCCCTGCGCCCCAGTCCTGCGTCGGGACTGGCCACGGACCAACTGGCCCCCGGTTTGCGTAACCTCGGCGTGATGCTGCCCTGCGCGCCCCTGCTGGCCCTGATTGCCGACGGTTTTGGCGGGCCGCTGGTGGCCACGAGCGGCAACGTGAGCGGGTCGCCGATTTGCTATACCGATGAACGGGCATTGACCGACTTAGCCGCCGTTGCCGACTTGATTCTGCTGCACAACCGGGCTATTCTCATGCCGCAGGATGACTCCGTACTGCGGGTGTCACCCCGGCATCGGCAGTCCATCGTGCTGCGCCGGGCGCGGGGGCTGGCCCCCACCGTACAGTCGCTTTGTTTTCCGGTGTCAGAGCAGGAAGAGGGCGGCATACTGGCCCTCGGCGCGTCGATGAAGAGTACGTTTGCCTGGCAGTTGCGCGGCAATACCTACGTGAGTCAGTACCTCGGCGACCTCGAAAGCTTCGATACGCAGGTTAATTTTCGGCATACGCTGGCTCATTTTCAGTCGATGTTTACGGCCACGCCCGCGCGGCTGCTGGCCGACCGGCATGAGGGGTATTTCTCTACCCAGCTTGCCCACGAGTTGGGCCTGATTTGGGGGATCCCCGTAGTGGCTATTCAACACCACGAAGCGCATCTGGCGGCTGTGCTGGCTGAAAATAACCTGTTCGACAAGTCCGAACCCGTGTTGGGCGTCGTTTGGGATGGTACCGGCTACGGCACCGACGGGCAGCTGTGGGGGGGCGAGTTTATAACCGGCCAGCCCAACCCCGACATGGGCTATCGGTTCGACCGGATCGGGCATTTTGCATATTTCGACGCGCTCCTCGGCGATAAGATGCCCCGCGAACCGCGGCTGTCGGCCCTGTCGCTGACGCGCGACCTGCCCGAAGCCCCCGCGCTGCTGCGCCACCGGTTCACGGCTGACGAGTGGGCGTTTTTTCCGAAATTACTAACCAAAAATTCGCTTAAAACCAGCAGCGTCGGGCGGGTGTTCGATGCGGTGGCGGCTTTGCTGGGTCTGGCCGACTGCGTCAGCTACGAAGGCGAAGCCGCACTGCTGCTCGAAGACCGGGCCGCCCGGTTTGTGGCAACCAACGGTTTCGTAACTGATTATCACTACCTGCCTGCCTCGTTTGGGGTGGGAGCGGTGCCGACCCAGGCTATTGTGGCGGGGGTGGTGCGCGACGTGCTGGCCCGCGTTTCGACGAACGAGATTGCTGCCCGGTTTCATTACACGCTTGTGCGCGTGGTGGCTGCGGTGGCTCAACAAACCGGCCTTAACCGGCTGGCGTTCAGCGGGGGCGTTTTTCAGAATGCACTGCTCGTTGACTGGCTTCACCACGAACTTGGCGCAACGCACCGCCTGTATTTTCACCGGCAATTATCGCCCAACGACGAATGTATATCGGTTGGCCAACTGGCGCACTACGCGGCTGTTTCGGCCCCCATCACCCAAAATCAACAGAAATCATGTGTTTAGCCATTCCCGGTCGAATCAAATCCATTGACTATCAATACGGTGGTCTCGTGCGCATGGCCCGCGTGGCCTTTGGCGGTATCATCAAAGAAGCCAGTCTCGACATGGTGCCGGGTGCAAAAATCGATGACTACGTGCTCGTCCATGTGGGCGTAGCCATCAGCGTAGTTAACGAGGAGGAAGCCTTAAAAACATTTGCGTACCTAAGCGAAATCGGCGAACTCGACGAACTCATCGAAAGCTGCCAGTTAGACCACCATCCGCTATGAAACATCTCACCGAATACCGCGACCCGGAGCTGGTGGAGCAGTACATTCA
>Ga0105048_10008233_pt1 | contig 16704 bp, 11 predicted proteins | sample MAT05_FD_78382 | JGI IMG/M metagenome (GOLD analysis project Ga0105048, IMG submission 78382) | Freshwater microbial communities from Lake Fryxell liftoff mats and glacier meltwater in Antarctica - MAT-05 | ecosystem: Environmental > Aquatic > Freshwater > Ice > Liftoff microbial mat | place...
CAAGCGAGATTGGTTGCGAATGCGACGAAGCACTTTCGCACACGTGTGACACCAGAGCACATCAGGTACACTAAACAGACAATGCGAGGGACTGCTGTTTGGAAACGAACCCTTCGCCATTCTTCTGGCGTTCGTTCGAAAACACCGAAGGTCTTGGCTTCGCTATCCGCATTGATCATAACATAGAGATCGTACGGATCTTCCAGCGTACCGTGCAAACAACACGAGATGCTTCTCGCGTTGTTGAACTACCGTGTGCTGTAAAGCCTTTGACATGGACTTCGTAAATGATTAAGTCAGATCCGTGTCGGATCGAAGAATCCACTCCCCAATCGAACTGTACAGATTTCGAAGGTAAAACGCCCAGCGGAGCCTTTCCAAAATTTTCTCCCGGGGCAATAGCCGCCTGTCGTTCGAACGTGGGAGGGAAGAATACATCGCGTGCATACGGGTCGACAAGTATCGATTTAGGCTTGTTGACGTCAACTTGACGTGCAACGAACGGCGACTCGGTGGCACTAGCAACTAGAGTAACATGTTTTGGGCAGCGAGTCAGTTTGGCACAATTTTCTGACGAGACTGTGCGGATGGTCGCGCCTTCTGGATTCCTTCGCAGCTATATCTAGAGGGATTGTAAATATCGCCCAAGTGGAACCCAGGGGCATTCGTATGCCCTCGGCTTGATCGGGAAACAATATGATACACGGTCGGCATGGCGATTGCGAGCGAACGGGAACGCGCTGGTCTTCCGTTCGTTTTGTTGTTTGTGCCTACTCAAGGATTACAAGATGTCGATTCGCAACTTGAACCGACTGTTTCAGCCGCGGAGCGTTGCAGTCATTGGAGCAAGTCCAAAGAAATTGAGTATCGGCAAGATCGTATTATCGAACTTGGTGGACGAGGGCTTTTCCGGTACGGTCTATCCCGTCAATCCAAAATACGAAGACATCAATGGAATCCTGTGCCTTAGATGCGTCGAAGACATACTCGACCCTATTGATTTGGCAGTTGTTTGTACCCCCGCTGCAACGGTACCAGGAATCGTCGAAGAGTGTGGACGAGCTGGGGTCCTAAATTTGCTGATCCTTTCCGCGGGTTTTCGTGAGATTGGTGAGACCGGTTTAGCATTAGAGAAAGAGGTTCATCAGCTAGCTGCCAAGTATCCGTCAATGCGCATTGTTGGACCGAACTGCCTAGGGATTCTCTCACCTCAACATGGTTTAAACGCCAGCTTTGCGCGCAGGCTTCCGAAGCCAGGTCGGACCGCCTTCCTATCGCAATCTGGGGCTCTTTGCACGGCCATTATGGATTGGGCCATCGACCAGGGGATTGGTTTCTCGGCAATCGCTTCGCTGGGAAATGCGTTGGACGTCGACCTTGGTGACCTGATCGACTATTTGGCGACCGATCCGTATACCGATTCCATCGTGTTGTACATCGAGTCAATCGGCGACGCCCGCAAGTTCATGTCAGCAGCCAGGGCCTTTACTCGCACCAAACCCATCGTAGCTTACAAAGCGGGACGATTTGCAGCTTCGGCCAAGGCGGCCGCATCTCATACCGGTGCGATGGTTGGAGAGGACAGTGTCTACGATGCGGCCATGGCCAGAGCAGGAATCGTTCGGGTTTATGATATGACCGAATTGTTTAACTGCGCAGAAGTCCTCGCTCGAGGCAATCTGCCGCGCGGACCTCGATTGGCGATTGTCTCCAACGCGGGTGGGCCTGGTATCATGGCCACCGACGCATTGCTATCGCGACAAGGAGTCCTTGCGACACTTTCCGAACAGACCTTCGAGAAACTGAATCAGCAGTTACCTCCAACTTGGTCGCATCAAAATCCGATCGACATTTTGGGAGATGCGCCATCCTCGCGATTTGGAACGGTCGTTGAGACAGTCCTGCAGGATAGCAGTGTTGATGGCATAGTTGTTCTCTTGACACCGCAAGCCATGACGGATCCTGCCGAATCCGCAAACGCGATAATCGCGGCCAGCGCTCAGTCGACCAAGACGATTCTGGCTGCCTGGATGGGTGGCGCCTCGGTGCGCACAGGAGTTGAAAAGCTGAATCAAGCGGGCCTCCCTAACTTCCATAGTCCCGAGCAGGCGGTAGCGGCCTTCGAAAGCATGGTCCAATATGGTCGGCGAAGGGACATACTCTATGAGACACCCCATGAACGCGTCATAGATTTCCGCTTCTCTAAGGCCCAACGTGAGGCTTGCATTCAAGGCAAGTCGGGATTGCTCAATGAGATAGAATCGAAAGCTATTCTAGCTGCCTACGATATCCCCACCAATGAAACCCTATTTGCGTCCGATTCCATCGAAGCCGTAGACATCGCGCGACGGCTCAACTGCCCGGTCGCGTTAAAGATTGTGTCGCCGGATATCAGTCACAAAAGCAATGTTGGCGGGGTGATGCTCAACCTGCAAGGTGACGCCGAAGTTGCAGCGGCCTTCGAAAAAATCCTCTGGTCGGCTAGCAATTCACGACCGGGGGCTCGGCTCGATGGCGTTTCGGTGCAACCGATGGTCTTGGACCCCAACGCAGTCGAACTCATCGTGGGTGTGAAGCGAGATCCAACGTTCGGTTCCGTCCTCATGGTTGGTTCCGGCGGAACGATGGCCGAGCTCGTTCACGACCGAGTCGTGGAGCTTCCGCCTTTGAACGATCGATTGGCTCGGCGAATGCTCGAATCGATGCGAGCTTGGCCGCTGCTGAATGGATTTCGGGGGCGTCCCCGGGTAAATATCGATCAACTGATGGATACACTCATTCGGCTGTCGTATTTGGTTGCCGAACGGCCTGAGATTGTTGAGCTCGATATCAACCCCTTGGTCATCACACCCACGTCAGTCATCGCCGTGGACGCAAGGATTGCGTTGGATCCTCGAGGTCCTTTCGCGTTAACGCGCCCTTATGCACATTTGGCGATTCGCCCATACCCTTCCGAACTAACGCGACAAGTCACGTTGACGGACGGGCAAAGCGTTACACTCCGCCCTATACGTCCCGGGGACGAACAAGCGTGGATTCAGTTGCTAGAAAGCTGTTCCCCCGCCACGATCCACGATCGCTTTGGCGGGTTGGTGCACCAATTCAATCACCAGTTCGCTGCTAGGTTTTGTTTTATCGACTACGATCGCGAACTTGCTATCGTAGCGGAAGCAGAAGTTGATGGCGTCAAGCAACTACTCGGCGTCGGGCGATTGGTCTCCTATGCGGATCGATCAAGGGCAAGTTTGGCGTTACTGGTGGGTGACAAGTGGCAACGGCATGGCTTGGCCTCTCAATTAGCCGATTTGTGCCTGGAGGTAGCACGCGATTGGAACATCTCGCAAGTCGTGGCGGAGACAACGGCCGATAATCTGCCAGCGCGAGAGATCCTTCGAGCTCGCGATTTCCGTGAAGAAGTGGGAGATGACGGGGTGGTAATCGCGCGTCGAATGCTTGTGGGGGGGTGACGGTGTTGGACGCAACGAAGCAATTAGTACGCGATGCGCTGCTTAGCCAGGATTGGACTGAGGGTATGCCATCGTCGGCGGTCGATCAACTCACGCAAATCGCGCAGCTCCAAACCTATCCGGCTGGAAGAGTGCTATTGAACCAAGTGAAATCTACGATGCAGCACAACGGCGTGGAAAGTGTTTCTTCCATCCGAATCGAGATCGGCCCGCTGGCTGGAGTTGAGCCATTGTTAGTGGAACAAGCATTCTGTGCACTCGTTCCAGAAACAGAATTTGCAAACACGCGACTAGTGGTTTTTCAACCTAAGCTGATGGCCGTTTGCCGAGACTGCCAACATGAGTTTGAAGTCTCGCATTTTCAATTCTCTTGCCCGACATGCGCTTCAACCAAAGTGCAAGTGACGAGCGGTAATCAGCTCCGCCTCTTGAGTATCACGACCGAATTGCATGAACCCACAAACGTTTCTTTAGGAGCAATCGACCAATGAGCAGCACAGTAGAGAAAACGATTCCGATCAATCAAGATGTGCAAGCAGGCAAGAAAAAAGAAGCGGCTGAGCTTCGAGCCGCGATGGGATTGCGGGGGACGCTTGTGGTCAATTTGGTCTCGTCGCCAGGCTCCGGTAAGACCAGTCTTTTGGAGGCGACGGTCCGCTTTTGGGATGGCAAGCATCGCATGGCGGTTCTTGTCGGCGATATCGCGACTGACCGAGATGCACAGCGACTGGCACCGTGGGTACCGGTGCAGCAGTTAACGACCGGTGGGGCCTGTCACCTTGAGCTAGAACTCGTCAAACGTGGGCTGGCAATGCTTCCCGACGCTGACTTTGAGTTCTTTTTTATCGAGAATATTGGCAACCTGGTTTGTCCCGCGTCGCATGACTTAGCGGAGCATGTTCGTGTCGTATATGGGATCGAGGCATGGTGCCAATGGTTGGAGCTACAACGAGCCGCGTATACGGATCCAAAGGGAGTTTTTTTAAGCTGCGGCAGCGAATAGGTCCGCCGGCCTTCATTGCAGATTATCTATAGGTTATAGCTGCGAATATGAACGCGGTAACAAGTTGAACTTGTGGATCTTCGAGACAGCTCCTGCATACTTTTCGACGACTTTTAGCTTAGCCCAGTCCGGATGGCTTTGGAACTTCTTCCAACATTCATCGCGTTGTGCCGCGTTGTCATAGACTGTCATGTAGGTCAAGTTCGGCATTCGATCCCCGACCAGAGCTTGGCCAAAGAAAACGGGCTGGATACCGCAGTCTAGGAAGATAGGAACTTCGCCGCTGTTGAACATGTCCACTTTCATTACCCCCATGTGTTCGGTTGGACTTTCGTAGACGCGCATTTCAAACAGTCGATCTTTCTTTGCCGTCTTTTGGGTTGGAACAGCGATCTTGGGAAAGCAATTGAATGCCACCAGGAGCTCGCTCCGCATTCGGCTATAAACCGGCTTCTTGATATTGGTTTCAAGGTATGTCTTTCCAGCGGACAAGAAGGACTCATCTTTGTGCAACGCGTCCACTACCGAGGCGACTTGACCGGCTCCGGAGAGTGGCACGATGAGGAACAGGGACGTTTTTCCATCAACGGGCGCCTCGGTCGAGAGGGCACCCACGTTATCAATTCCCATTCGATTGAGGGAAGGAATCAAGGCCTTTTCTAAGAAGGCATCGAGCTCGCCAAGTCGACCCACTTCGACTCCTTGATATTCAATCAGTTGGTAGTACTGGTTGGTAATCGATTGAGACATGGCCATGGGAATCGATAGAGTAGCGGAGCAAAAAAACACGAACGAAGCAAGTATCTGTCTCATTTTGGAGGGACTTTCAAATTGGAATCGGGACCGTCAAGCCAAGTATTGTAACCGGTTCGCGTTAAACTTGCTTCATCCCAAGGGCTTGGTGATCGTCCAGCTTTTTGGCCAAGGATTTCCAAAGTAAGTCACCTTCCCCTCGGGGAGGGTCGGCCGTAGGCCGGGGAGGGTGAACTGATTTGAACAATCACCTCATCCACTTTACACTCCCCTCCCCTCCGCGAGACCCTCGCAGAGGACGGGTGGCTAAGCCGGACAAGCCATCGGAATTTGTGGTCTGCACAAAACTAACTACACATCGATCTCCTGCGCTTCTTCCGCCCTGTCCATGATAAAGCGGAAGCGTGCAGAGGCGTCGCGGCCCATGAGATCGTTCATGATCCGGTCTGTTTCCAATTGATCGTCGATTTCGACGCGTAAGACACGACGGGTGGCAGGATTGAGCGTCGTGTCCCACAGGTCCTTTTGCATCATCTCCCCAAGTCCCTTGAATCGAGTGATCTCGGGCTTCCCCCGCTTTCCGTGGCTGGCCAAGATTCGCTCGCGATCTTTTTCATCCGCTGCCCAATAGCGTTCCTTGCCAATATCGATTCGAAACAGGGGCGGAACCGAAATATAGACCCGTCCGTCCGTGATCAACGGCAACATATGGCGATAGAAAAAGGTCAAAAGAAGAGTCGTAATGTGGTGACCGTCCGAGTCCGCATCCGCCAGTAGAATAATCCGTTCGTATCGAACGCGTCCAACATCCATGTCTTTGCCAATTCCACAACCAAGTGCGGTCACCAGATCCTGGATTTCTTTGTTCTCAAGAACTTTCGATAACGCCAGCGACTCCGTATTGAGGACCTTTCCTCGCAATGGCAAAACAGCTTGGAAATTGCGATCACGGCCTTGTTTGGCAGTGCCACCTGCCGAATCACCTTCGACGATGAAGAGCTCTGACTTGCCTCGTCCAGACGAAAGGCAGTCACTGAGCTTGCCAGGCAACATTGCACGAGATGTGCTCGTCTTGCGGGAGACCGATTCGGATGCTGCTCGAGAAGCGGCTCGGGCTCGAGCGGATGCTATGATACGCGCGACCACCGACTCGGCTACGCTGCGATTGCTGTTCAACCACTGTTCCAGAACAGGTCGTATCGCACCATCCACCGAAGACTGCAAGTCTGGGTTGTTGAGTCGTTCCTTGGTCTGACCTTGGAATTGAGGCTCGGAGATGAAGACGGATAGAATCGCTACCAAACCTTCGCGGATGTCTTCATGCCCAACTTTGACGCCTCGCGGGATCAAATTGTGGGTCTCAAAGAAATTGCGCACCGCCTTACCCAGCCCTGCCCGAAATCCGTTTTCGTGCGTTCCACCATTGGCCGTAGGGATCCCATTGCAATACGAGCGTACATGTTCATCCGTCGACTCGGTCCATTGTAGCGCGATCTCGATACGTTCTTCTCCCTCCTTGCGAACAGTGAACGGGGTTTCGTGAATTGAACGAGCATTGCGTTGCACGAGTACTTTGGCCAAGTAGTCGACTATACCTTGTTCGTGAAAGTAATTGTCTTTCTTGCCTGTCGTTTCGTCCGCAAACTGAATGCGAACGCCGCGGTGCAAGAAACTCGTAATCTCAAGCCTTTGCCGAATCGTCTCCGCATCGAAGTCGGTCTTCGGAAAGATCGTCGGGTCCGGAGTGAAGGTAATCGTGGTGCCTGTACCGCGGACCGCCACTGTCCCTTTCTGCAACTTGGTGGTGGCTTTGCCGTGCGAGAATTCCATCTTGTACTGAACTCCATCGCGCCGCACGAGAGCGATTAGTTCTTTCGATAGGGCGTTGACCACCGATGCGCCGACACCGTGGAGACCTCCCGACGTCTTGTAATTCTTGCCTTCGAATTTTCCTCCTGCGTGAAGCACCGTCAAGACGATCTCGAGCGCGCTTTTGCCAGTCTTGGCGTGCTTGTCGACTGGGATCCCGCGACCATTGTCAGAAACGGTTACGGTGTGTCCGTTCTTGTGCAGCGTCACTACGATTTCACTGGCGTGGCCGTTCATGGCTTCGTCGACCGAGTTGTCCAGGATTTCCCAAATCAAATGATGGAGGCCTGACGTACCAACACTACCGATATACATACCCGGTCGCTTGCGAACGGGTTCAAGCCCCTCGAGGGCCACGATATCGGAAGCGGTGTAGGAAGTGGAAGCAGTGCTCATGATTCGTTTTGTCTCAGGTTTGCAACTAGGCTGGTTCGAGCGGGTCCGGGGTCTTGATTGGCTCGCTGATGATTGCCGATATCTTTCCATTTTTTTGGATTTCAAGCCCTCGGCCACCGCGGGCCGTCACTCGGTATTTGGCTGTTGAAATCGTCTTTTGGGCTCCTCGGTTGGTCTCGACAACGAGCAAGTCTCGATCCGCAGCCGAGGCCTTGAAGCCGAGCACTTTGTCGGTCTTGGCGACCTTGATCAAGGTGACACCCTTGCCTGCACCGGACAGATAGTTGATTTCGACCGCTGGGCAAACCATCGCTCTGCAATCCGCTGTAATAGCAAGGATAGTCTCGGTGCCGTGGACAGCTTCGACTCCAATCACCGCATGCTCAGGTGCAACTCGAGCAAAACGTCGGCCAGACCGAGTCGAGGGCTCCACGAATTGATCGAGTCCGAACCGCATGGCAAACCCGTTGCTGGTGGCCGCAAAGCCGTGCACTTCGGGGCTATCGTTTGGTTTCTTGGGGTTCTCTTTAATGTTGCCGATGACGCGAGGGTCGAGAGACATTGCCGAGACGATTCGCTCGCCATCTTTCATCTTGAACAGTTTCTGGACCGGCTCACCGTACCCAGTGGACGCAGGGATATCGATGAATCGAGACGTGTAGCATACGCCGAACGAAGAAAAGAATGCAATGGTCGCTCGGGTGGAGCCTGCAACGACCGCGAGTACGTTGTCTCCCTCCCGCAACCTGCTCTTGCCAGGGTCCGCAATTTGCTTTTGTCGCTTTACCCAACCCTCCGTCGTGACCATGACGTGGCAGTCTTCGTCGATGATGAAGTCCTTTTCGTCGAACTCCGGCTCTTCTTCAATCGTGATGATCTCGGTCCGACGCTTGCCCCCTTCCGTCTTGGCGTACTTTCCTATGAGAGCTTCTATTTCTTCGCGCACGATGAGCCAGCGACCTGAATTGTTGGTGTCGTCCGTGCTCTCCTTAAGCAGTTTCTGTATTTCGCGTGCTCGCTTTTGTTTGGCTTTGAGCTCCTCTTGGATCAAATTGATTTCCAAGCGAGCCAGTCGATACAGTTTCAATTCAAGAATGGCATCGGTCTGCTCTGCATCCAAACCACCCTTGTTGGCAGGAAAACGGAGCATGATCTTTTCCGCCGCGTCCGACTTGCCATCGGACTTGCGAATGATCCGAATGATCTCGTCTAAGGCATCGTAAATTAATACGAAGCCTTCCAGGAGATGAATACGGCGAAGCAACGCAGCCAGTTCGTGCTCAAGCCGCTTGGTAACAACCTCCAATCGGAATTTGAGGAAGAACCAAAGGATCTCCTTCAAGCCCAAACGACTTGGTGCACCGACTTCCGGATTCTCTGTTGGAACCAAGCAGGTCATGTTGACTGCAAAGTTGGTTTGCAACGGAGTATGCTTGTAAAGGTAGGCGAGCACTTTCGCTTCGTCCGCATCCTTCCTTAGTTGCAGATCAATGCGAATGTCTTCGCTGGAAAGGTCCCTTACGTCTTCGAGCAGTGGCATTTTGCCACCGATGACGATGTCGGCGATGCGTTCCACAAGTACCGACTTGTTCACACCATAGGGAATGGAGGTGATGTGCAAAAGCTTGCCCGTTTTGGTGTCACCGCCAGCCACGGTGGTCCCACGGATTTTGAGCGTCCCTTGACCCGTGCGGTAGATCTCTCGAAGCTCATCCTTGGAATTGATCAACTGACCACCCGTTGGAAAGTCAGGACCATTCACGGCATCGTTGGCTACCAATTGATAGTCTTTGATCTCGGGATCGGCAAGCAACTTCAAAAGAGCGCGGCAGACTTCACCTAAGTTGTGAGGCGGGATGTTGGTCGCCATCCCCACCGCAATGCCAGTAGCCCCGTTGACGAGCAAATTCGGAACACGACTTGGAAGCACAACCGGTTCTTGTCGAGTGCCGTCGTAGTTGGCTTTGAAATGGACGGTACCACTGCTTAGGTCGGTAAGGACTTCGGTCGCGACCGCGGACAAGCGGCATTCGGTGTATCGCATGGCGGCCGCATTGTCACCGTCGATGGAACCGAAATTACCACTGCCATCCACAAGAGGCATTCGCAATGAAAACGACTGGGCCATTCGCACCAGTGCATCATAGATGGAGGAGTCGCCGTGCGGGTGGTAGTTACCCATCACGTCGCCGACGACTTTAGCACACTTGCGGTGCTTGCTAGTAAAGTCCAGCCCCTGCTGGTCCATCGTATACATAATACGACGCTGAACGGGTTTTAGGCCGTCTCGCACGTCCGGCAATGCACGACTGGTAATAACCGACAGGGAATAGTTGAGATATCGAACCTGAGCAGCATCGCGAAGCGAAACGCCCGTAATCCCATTCTTATCGTCTTCGAACGATAATTCCTGTTGGGTTGGCCGTTTGCGCTTGGGCTTTTGGCCGTCTGGCAAATCTCCGTCTTCGGCGTCCTCGTTGCTCTCCGGTATACGGCGCTTGGCCATCCTTGCGTTCCCTCCCTGATTCTTGATGTAAAAAGCTTGATGACTGGAAAAGTTAAACTATAACGGCTAGCAGGTCTATGCGAATTTTGAAGCTTGGCGTCGGATTCTCTGAGCGAGGACAACGTCGGCTGGTTGGAAGAGTCCAGGGCACTTTCCCTGATCGGGACGGCAAGACAAGAACTTTCGTTACGTTTGTTGCCGCCGTTTCTATTGGACAACGAAATTCGTTTCGCACCCTAGGAAGACTTCTTTGGATATTTTTTGCGGTTCGAGTTGCCGACTGAGAAACGGGGGGAAGTTCCAAGCCATTTTCTATGCGTGTGCAAACTCGCTGAACTCGGTGCCCGAATGACTTCCGATCGAATCGTCATCCGCGGTTGATCGCGAATGAATCAGGATAGGAAAATTCGCTAAGGAGTGCGATATGCGACAACTACGGAAATACAAATCAGCGTTCTTGATGACCTTGGGGTTTGGGATTGCAGCAGCCGGCGGTAATTCGCTTTTTGCTCAATGCGCGAACGGCTCATGCGGTGGCGGAACACCGATGGCGGGCTCCTATATGCCTGCCAGCATGGGCTCTGGCGGGATGGATAGCTATGCCAATCTCCTAGGCAAAGGGACGCAACCTCTGTTTGATAATTACTTTACCCGCGGCAATGCCAACTCTGCCCAAGCCGGCTTGTACATGTCACCCGTCGGTGTTCCTGGTTGGGTTGGCCACACTTACAACACTTATCAGCCACTTTACCCACATCAATTCCTTTACCAACACCACGATCGATATCACTCGTATTACGATGAAGGTCGTGGCTTAAATCGAACTCATGCCAGCTACTATGCACCGCCGGTGCGTACCGCCGTCAAGAGAGCTTACAAGATCATCGAGATCCCTCGATAGTCTTGTCAAAAATCATTCAGGCTGAGTCGGAGACCAGTCGAACCAAAATAGGAGCTGTGCTTGGGGATGGATCGTCCAACATTGGCTAAAAGCTCACTGGTTTAAAGGACTCAAGTTCATGATTCGAAGTTTTTTTACGGCAGCGATAGCTCTGGCTGTGGCTGTTTCCTTAGGTTCAATCGCGGAAGCCCAATACGGCTTCGGCGGTCGAATGTCGCGAGGCGGATTTGGCTCGCCTAACACAGAAGGCATAGGCAACCGACTGGGTTGGGCATCTATGTCTTCGGTTGGAGACTACTGGGCTCGCAACCAGGCCATGCAAACACCCTGGCACGGCGAGTACTATTACCTCCAGACAGGACAACCCACAGCCCTGATCGTTCCGCCCACGGTAACGATGCAATCCAATCACTCATGGGGCGTTTCGCAGAACACGATGACTCCTGTCTACCATCAATTCGGTGGCAAAGCACCGACCGGTGGCGGCGGTGGAATATTCAAAGCGACACCCTACGCACCGAGCCACAGCAATCAGTTCGGTATCTATCCGGTGCGTGGGCCGTGGAATTGAAATAGATTCTAGAATCGTCGAAGCGATTGAAGCTTTTTTAACTGACGCGTCCGCGTAAGGATTCATTCTCTTCCTAAGTCCCTCACCCCCGAGGGCGGTTAAACAAGAACATAATCCAAACAGCCAGTCTGCTCTAAGACTGGCTGTTTTCGTTTTACCCGGGTTAAACGGCAATACCGTTCATTGAACGGTATTGGGTTAAATGGGGTTCAGCAATAGCCTTTACACTACAATATTTCAATTGCACTACATCTTCGAACGCACCGACAAACCCAGGGGTCATTGTCCATGAGTATTCAATCAAACCGCCGCACGTGGATGGCACAGCTTACTGCTTTGGGAATCGGTTCCGTTGCCTTCCAAAGGGTGCTCGCTCACAAAGCCAGCCAGACCGGTGCCATCACCGCTCAAATGGTCAACGATGCACAATGGATTGCAGACATCGAGCTGACGGATAGCGAAAAAGCAACACTCGTGAAACAACTTCAGGACCAATCGGAGAATGAGCGGAAGTTGCGAGCGTTGAACATTAACGCTGACACTGGGCCAGCCATGGCTTTCTTACCCCATTTCTTTGCAGAGCATTTACCTGATGAAGATTCGGAAAAGTTACGCACCGTGAATACCGCGCGCATGATCGACTCTTCCTGGCCGACCCTCGCCAAACAAAGTGGCCCAAATCAAATAGACTGGCAAGACGATATCGCCATTGCGGCTTCTGGAATCGTCGAACAAGCGAATGCACTCCGAACTGGCAAATTAACCAGTCAACGCTTGACCGAACTGTATTTGAATCGGCTGAAAACATTTGATCCTATCTTGCGTTGTATCGTGACGCTCACCGAAGAGTTGGCATTGCGACAAGCAAAGCTGGCCGATAAAGAGCTCAAGGAGGGAAAGGATCGTGGCTTATTGCACGGGATCCCTTGGGGAGCAAAGGACATTATCGCAGTCCCACCCTTTCCAACGACTTGGGGAGCGAAGCCTTACCGTGAAACGGTGCGTCCCAATCTAGCCACAGTAGCCCACCGCCTCAACGAAGCGGGCGCGGTCATGTTGGGGAAACTCTCGGTCGGAACCTTGGCCATGGGGGATATTTGGCACGACGCGACGACCAAGAATCCGTGGAACGTCGAACAAGGTAGTTCCGGCTCATCGGCGGGAAGCTGCTCTGCGGTCGGCGCCGGATTATGCACCTTTGCCTTAGGTACCGAAACTCTTGGCAGCATTGTCTCCCCAGCTCGGCGATGCCGAGTCATGGGCTTGAGGCCATCGTTCGGCAGAGTGAGTCGATACGGATGCATGACGCTAGCATGGAGTATGGACAAGGTGGGACCAATCGCAAGGCACGCCATCGACTGCGGTATCGTCTTAAGTGTTATTCAAGGGACCGACGGAATGGACCCAACCGTGGTGGATCGGCCGCTTGTTTTGCCACCGCAATTCTCCGTTAAGAAACTGCGAGTCGGTTACGTCAAGACGCAAATGTCGGAAAGCGAACAATTGGTATTCGACCGGCTTCAAAGTGACGGTGCAGAAATGATTTCGATCGAATTCCCGCGTACCATTCCCGAGGAAGCACTCATGGTGGGGCTGGATGTTGAGTCGGCGGCTATGCACGACTCACTCATTCGATCCGTAGAATCCGATGGCGACATGGGTCTTTGGGGACCTTCGTTTCGCAAGTCGCAGTTTGCGCGAGGCATCCATTACATCCAGAGCATGCGAGCTAGAACCATGCTGATTCAAGAGACCGAGCGCGTATTGCGGAAAGTAGATATCGTCCTAGGAGGCGATGACCTTGTGCGAACGAACTTGACTGGGCATCCAAGTATGGTTGTTCGGTTTGGTTCGCAAGAAGTGCCGACGTCCCGGCGAGGAATTGAGCAAGACTCGAGTGACACGGGCAAACCAAAGGTTTTTGCGCCTCGCGTCATCAAGCTGACAGCAAAGTACTTCGGAGATGCGTGGCTGGTTGCGGTTGCAGATTACCTAGAAAGGCAAATGCCTTGCAATCCACGCTTGCCAAGCATGTTTGAATCGCGTGCCTAACCTGTGCCTTACGCCTAATCTGTCCGGAGGTACTTGTGCAGTTTCGCGTATGGTGTGTGGAACGCGACGAGATTCGTGTGGCGCGCCCCTGAGTTTACGAAGGGCGTGGTGAATCGCTAGGGACATTTGCCACACCTCCCACGCCCATCGCTACCGCTCTGGGACGTGCCACACGCGTGCTGCTGTACATGTGCTGCCACACGCGTGCTGCTGTACATGTGCTGCCACACGCGTGCTGCTATACATGTGCCACACAACTAAACTTGCCCATGCTAAAAGAGTCTCAATTGTTTCAAATCACCCTCTGGTTCCTTCGTTTCTTGCACTAAACCACGATACTCTGGCAGTAATGGCAACTCGGGCAAATGCAATGCATTTGGTAGTTTTCAGCCTGCCGTCCGCTTAAGAACGATTCAAACTGGTTAAAGTAGGCAAAAGAGAACGAGGGGGCAAGCTGGAGAAAGGTCGGGCCGAGTCGGCTTGCGTTCGGATAGACTTGATCGGCCCATTGTCGGCAGCCCCACACTGGGCATCCTATCCGATATGACCACCTGTCCCACTTGGGATTGTGTTTCGGATTCTGGATTTTCGTTGGAGTTGACTTGCCCATCTAAGACCATGTTGCAATTGTTACGTTCGTTACACGTGGACCCGTAACCGATCGTTCTTCGTCGAATCAGAAAAATAAGGTGCTGTTTTTGTTGACCCAGGACGGGGGTATGGCATCTCATTGATGCACACTTGTCCTCTTCCACTCTTTTTTGCCGATGGCAAGTTGCCTTCATCCAGTCCCATCAGGAATCGTCATCCATGAAGTTGATACCTAAACGTCTTGTGGTTGTCGCCACCGTTGCTTGCTTTGTAATGCTAACCGCGCAAACGAGTCAAGCAGGTCCATGGTTTGATTCGCTTTTCCGACGTCAACCGCCAGCCTATCCTGTCGGTGCTCCAGTTCCTGTGAATGGCCAAGTTGCAGCATACTCACCCGGAGTCTATCCGTCGTCCGGCTACGTGCCTCCGAGCTATGCAAATTTGACGGGCAACCAAGCTCTCGGCTACGGCAATTACGCTTATCCACCCACCTACAATGCTCCATTGTTTGCACCAGGATTTCCTCAAACGGTGGCTGCGCAATTGCCGACTGCTGCGTACGATTCGCAGTGGGCACGCACACCGGTAACTTACTATCGACCGGTCACTGCATTTGATCCGCGGTATGGAACTACGGTAACCAGCCTTCAGCCTTGCACTTCCTACCAATACCAGGCTCAACGGCAACCTGTCATCGCGCCGCGTCCTTTGCTTGGCGATTATGGATTGCAAGCAAACCGTTGGCCGTCCATCACCGGTCCAGGTTACAACCCGACCGGTTTAGCCAACACTGCGATGTACGCACCTGTGGCACAACCCTATCAATTCATTCCCAATGCAGGCATGCAAATGACTGGGCAACCCAGTTCTGTCGCACCGGCAGGCGGAATGGGAGTTTCTAGCGGGATGCCCGCCTCGACACTGCCACTGACAACTATGCCATACAACCCACCTTACATGGGTCAACAAAACGTGGGACAACAATCATTCTACGGTGGACAAAACTACAATGGTCAAGTTGTTTCCAACCCGGCTTACTCAAGCAGTTTCCCTGGGGTCGTTCCAACGGCAGCTTGGATGCCATCGACAGCTTGTGCCAATGGTATGTGTGCCCAAGCGTGGCGGATGCTGCCAGCATCCGATCCGACGCTAGCAGCGTCGGCCACGGCACCGTCGGGCACGGCAGCGTCGGCCACGACCATCCCCTACATTCCTGGTGCGACCTCCGTAACGCCAGTTGGACCACCGACTTATTCCGCCGTCCCAAGTCCCGGTTATGGAAACGGCAACTTCGCTCAGCCAGCCAACCCCAATTCAGGATACGGACCAGCCACGAGCGTACCAGCGGCACCAGGCTATGCAAACCCAGGCTATGCAAACCCATATACGAACGTGAACCCCTATACGGCTCCTCCCACCGGCGGACCGGTCTTACCCAATAATCAAGTCATGCCGCCCAATTCGATGATGAACAGGGACCCAGAAGCAGATCGTCGTCCTGGATTGAACAGCTTTGGATGGAACAACCCTGGACCAACCCATTCGACAAGCAAGGCTGGTGACATTCCACTGAACGTTCAGACTTTGCCGATGGTTGCCATCGATCGCCAGTCGAATTCCAAAAGCAAAGAGACGCCCTCGAACATGAGCAGCCCGAACGGTTTGCTCAAGCCACGAGATACCATGGCCATGGGAGACATCCCTTCGAGTCAACCGAACCCATTGTCACCCAGCATGCTTAACGGAACACAGGAAATCCCACAGACCCTCCCGCCCCGCGGAAACGTCGGCATGCAGCCGTTAAGTCCGCCAGACGACTTCGACAGCAACCCGCGTTGGACCCCAACGTTATTGGATCCAGACGACCGAGTCGCCATGGAACGAATCGGTCGCATTCGTCTTCAAGAGGATTCCGAATCGGCAGTTTCTGCCGTGGCTTTGGAGACTAAGAAGTCGATTCGCAGCTCGATTCAATTGGTTTCAGGGGCGGAAACCAAAATGTCGGAGCCAGTTGCCACCGGCACCATCCGATTTCGTCCAGTCATGACGCTCAAGTAGGCGGTTTTCAGTTACACTAGCGGCCACATGCCCACTTCGCGTTCGTAAGCTCGATCGCGAGAAGGGTTCAAACCTAAACGCTGCTTCAACTCCGCCTTTTCTATCTTGCCTGATGCGAACGTACGAATTCGTTGCCCTTCGTGGTCCCAATCGCTGGTCCCCTTTGGCCATGCTCGAAGTGCATTATCGGAACCCCTCCAAAACGGACTGGTCTGCGCGAGCGAGGCAGGTTGCTGAACAACTTGCCCATTTTCTCGACGCCAAACAGTTTGCAATCAGTCACCCGCAGTGCGTTGTCAATGCGACCAGTATCGTCGAGCAAATGCCTACCTCGAAAACCGATCCGGAACTCTGGCTTGCTTGCGCTCGTTGGTTTTCGGCAATGGCGGGCGTTCCAACCGGGGAGATCACGCGTAAGGCGAACGGCAGGCTGAAAACTACCAGTGTGATGCAACCCCTCTCCGGCCTTTCAGGCCGACTCTCCCAGAGGGAGAGTGACTTCACCCTCCCTCCGGGAGGGTCGAGCGAAGCGAGGGG
>Ga0105048_10008235_pt1 | contig 16703 bp, 13 predicted proteins | sample MAT05_FD_78382 | JGI IMG/M metagenome (GOLD analysis project Ga0105048, IMG submission 78382) | Freshwater microbial communities from Lake Fryxell liftoff mats and glacier meltwater in Antarctica - MAT-05 | ecosystem: Environmental > Aquatic > Freshwater > Ice > Liftoff microbial mat | place...
AACCTGGCTCTCGGGTCCGCAGCAACCATCACGAGTGCTACCAATGCCAAATATGTGGTAACCAACGGGACTGGCAGGTTGATCAAAGCTGCTTTGGGAGCTACAGCTTTCAATTTCCCCATTGGTAATTCTTTAACCGCTTACAGTCCAGTTGCTGTTAGCAATTCAGGTACGGCAGACAGCATAGGGGCAAGGGCTAATGTTGCTGTATTCAGTGGCGGAACTACCGGACCTGCTTTTACCAAAGAAGTAGTTAATAATACATGGACTTTAACGGAAGCGGTGGCCGGGGGTAGTAACCTGAGCGTTACAGCTACCTGGAATGCAGCAGATGAGTTAACAAATTTCGACAGAACAAGAGCTGGCCTTTCCCGTTACATCACCACACCAGCCAATAACATGGGATGGGATTTGTTAAATACCCAGGCTACAGGGGCTGTAGGAGCAGGTCCATATACTTTTACAAGGATGGGCGTAACTTCAGTGGGTACCTTTGCAGTTGGAACTAGACCAGTGCTTTCTCCCTTGTTAGTAGCGCCAAAGATATTTTTACATGGGTCATACAACACCACAACAAATGTGATGAACGATGCTTTACGTACTACGAACCTGATACCACTTACAGAACCGTATTCCTCTGCTCCTGGCGGTAGCCTTTTAAGCGCCTCTAATGCTGTAAGGGGAAGTGGTGGCGGAGAAACTTCACCAAATACTGTTGTTGGTTTGGCTGCAGGTGCTTCAACTGATAATAGCATTGTTGACTGGGTATTGGTGCAACTACATAATTCAGGAGGCACTGTTATTTCTCAAAGGGCTGCTTTATTACAAAGAGACGGTGATGTAGTGGATGTTGATGGAACATCGCCTGTTAATTTGGCTGGTAATGCCGCCGGAACAGATTATTTTGTTTCTGTTAAGCACAGGAATCACCTCGGAGTAAGAACAGCCGCAGTAGTTGCCCTGGCAAAAACAACGACAACAAATTATAATTTCAGTGATGCTTTAGCCAAGGCTTTTTTGGGAACAGTTACTACCAACACTGCAATGATAAGAGTAAATTTACCAGCGCAACCTACCCCTGTATTTGGTTTATTCAGTGGAAATGCTAATAGTAATGGCACTACTCAAAAAACCGGTTCTGCTACTACCAATGATTACTCTATATTTTTAGCGGCATTTTCAGGCACTACTTCTCCTGTTTATTTAAGAACAGATTTTAATTTGAACGGAACTGTTGCAAAAACAGGTTCAGCTACAACGAATGACTATTCAAAATTTTTAAGCAACTTTACGGGTATAGCAGTAAACATTATTTCACAACCCAACTTTTAATTTAACTTTCAAAAATGTTTCTCATGAAAAAAATTTTTATAATAGTTTTAGCTTTGTCAGCTTACTCTGTATGTTTTGCCCAGGGTAAATTTGCAGCGAACTTTACAAATACTGGTAACGTACTCACTTTTAAAATAAGGCCAGATATCGCAACTAGCACTGGTTTCTCAACCATCGAATTTTTTGTACGATATCCAGATCCTTCACCCGCTTTTTCTTATGGTGCAGTAACTGTTAACACAGCCGCTTTCCCAAATATGGCAGGTAATGGTCTTGTTGGAGGCGGTGCTCCAGGGTCAGGCGCATGGGAAATCGAACGTGATAATCCTGCATATACGCTTGCCGGATTTCATGTGGATCATTTCATTTATACAGCTCCTGCAATTGTAACAACTGCGGCAGCTTACACAGGCGGAACTGAGTATCCTGTATTATCTGTTGAATTACTTGGTACACCTCCTGATAACATTGATTTACAGTTTGTTTCTGATGACCAGGAATCTACTTATTATCTTGCTATTACCGATCAAAATGGTGGTGATCTAAGGCCTGCGGCAATTTCGGATTATTTCTATCCGGCCTTCGCCACTACACCTGGTCCAAATGGAGCTTCTATTTACTATCTCGAACTGCTCGATGTTCCGCTTCCGGTAAAGTTTTTGAACTTTACTGCAACAAAGAATAACAACGCCGCATTATTAAACTGGGCGGTGGAAAATGAAGATGCTAATACAGCAAGGTATGAAATCGAAAGAAGCTTAAGTGGTGTTGACTTTGTGAAAGTCGCAACAGTAAATCCCTTAAATAATGGCAGAAGCAGCAACTCATATTCTTTTACACAGGATAATCTTTCCTCGATTCGCAGTTCCGGCGTTATTTATTTCAGGATCAAACAAATTGACCGGGATGGTAAATCTGTGTACACAGAAATTAGAAGTGTGCGTTTAAATTCAAGAGGTCTGGTAGTCGGAGTTTACCCGAATCCAATCAAATTGACTGCAAATGTCTCTTTTGATCTTGCTGAAGCTACAGACGTACTGATAAAGGTAATTGACGCATCAGGTAAACAATTGATAGTAAGTCAGGTACAGGGTTTTAAAGGTGCTAATCTAAGTAAACTAAATATGGCTAAGCTGGCAACTGGAAGCTATACATTAAGTGTTCATGCTGGAACTGAAGTAAAGACAATGACAATCGTAAAATCGGAGCAATAATATATTTTATAAGTATGTATAAAAAACCCTCATTTGAGGGTTTTTTTATGTGTATAAGTTCACTGTTAATTTGCAGCAGCGAGGGCGATCCTGCTTAAATCTCAAACGCAGTATTAATTATTTCAGCCTGCTCTTTCGCATGTATTTTGGCATAGCCTGTAGCGGTAGAAGCGCTTGCACTGCGGCTGATGATAAAGAAATTTATATTTTTTACATTCATCCTCAGGAAGCTTGCGGCGCCCATATTCAGCGGTTCTTCCTGAACCCAATGCCAGATAGCTTTGCTGTATTTTTTATACAACTCATCCAGTTGATTTTGGGGCAAAGGGTATATTTGTTCCAGCCTGATGATGGCCACATCCTTCCTGTTTTCTTTTTGTTGTTTTTCTGCCAGGTCAAAGTACAATTTGCCTGAGCAGAGCAGTACTTTTTTTACTTCGCCGGCATCAGCTATAAAATTATCATCGATCACTTCTTTAAAACCGCCGTTTGTAAATTCACTTTCCGGGCTATAGCTTCCAGGGAGCCGAAGATTTGCTTTGGGGGAAAAATTGATCAAGGGCTTCCTGAAAGCCCAGGTTAATTGCCTGCGTAAGGCATGAAAATAGTTGGCTGCCGTTGTAATATTGGTAATTACTAAGTTTAACTCTGCACACATCTGCAGGAACCTTTCCATCCTGGCGCTGCTATGCTCCGGGCCCTGCCCTTCATAGCCATGAGGCAACAACATGGTAACACCATTCATCCTGTTCCATTTTTGTTCACCGGCTGCAATAAACTGGTCAATGATGGTTTGGGCCCCATTGCAAAAATCGCCAAACTGGGCTTCCCAAAGTACCAGTGTATTTGGATTGGCCATTGCATAGCCATATTCAAACCCAAGTACACCATATTCACTAAGCAAAGAATTGTATATTCTGAAATGGCCGGTAGCTCCTTCTATGCCTCTTAAACGGCTATGGGATTTATTCGTTATTTCATCCTGCAACACGGCATGGCGGTGAGAGAACGTGCCACGGCGTACATCCTGGCCACTCATGCGAACATCTTTACCGTCAAGCAGTAATGTTCCATAAGCCATCAGTTCACCTGTTGCCCAATCCACTTTCTTTTCATCGTTGTATAATTTTACTTTATCCTGGATGATCTTCTCGATTTTTTTCAATGGCTTAAAATCAGCCGGCCATTGCATGATCGACTGGAATACCTTTTCAAAATCTTCACTGCTGATGGCGGTAACAGGCGACTGGTTAAAATCTTCTTCTGTTGCTTTCCGCAGGCTTTTCCAGGCAATTTCAGGAGCCTGGTATTTATAGGGAAGGGGGTTCTGTTTCACTTCATCCAGGCGCTCCTGCAGATCGCTCCAGAATTTCTTTTCCATTTCTTTTGCCAGTTCCTGCGCATCCGCTTCGCCATTTTTAAGCAGGTAAGCTGTATATACTTCCCTTGGGTTGGGGTGTTTATCGATGAGTGCATACAACTGCGGTTGTGTAAACTTGGGATCATCACCTTCATTGTGCCCATGCTTACGGTAACACACCATGTCGATGAATACATCACTGTTGAATTCCTGCCGGTAACGGGTAGCAATTTCCACACACTTTACCACAGCTTCTGCATCATCACCATTTACATGCATTACTGGAGCCTGTACCATTGAGGCCAGCGATGTACAATAATCAGCACTCCTGGCATCGTCAAAATCAGTGGTGAAACCGATCTGGTTATTGATAACAAAATGGATGGTGCCACCGGTGTTGTATCCTTTCAGGTTGCTCATCTGCAACACTTCATACACTACTCCCTGGCCGGCAACAGAGGCATCGCCATGTATCAATACTGGTAATATTTTATCGTAATTGCTGTCGTATAAAACATCGGCCTTTGCCCTGCTAAAGCCTACCACCACCGGGTCAACCGCTTCAAGGTGAGATGGATTGGGCATCAATTTTAAATGGATCTCTTTGCCGTCCATCGTCAATATTTCACTACCGTAACCCATGTGGTATTTCACATCCCCGCTGCCCATGGTCTGGTCAAGTTTGGCGGTGCCTTCAAACTCACTGAATATTTGTTCGTAGGTTTTCCCCATGATGTTGGCCAGCACATTCAACCGGCCTCTGTGTGCCATGCCTATTACCACTTCTTCTACACCTTCTTTAGCAGACAGGTTGATAATAGCGTCCAGTGCTGCAATGGTTGTTTCTCCACCTTCCAGTGAAAAACGTTTTTGACCAATATATTTGGTGTGCAAAAATTTTTCAAACATTACTCCCTGGTTCAGCTTTTCCAGGATGCGTTTTCTTTTTTCCAACGGCAATGGCTGATAAAATTCTTTTTCCATTGCATTGGTGATAAAATCAACTTTTTTCTGGTCGCTGATGTATTTGAATTCTATCCCTACATTGGTAGCATAACACTTTTCTAAATAAGCCTGGATATTCCGGAGTGTTGTTGGTCCCAGCCCAATGAGTGTACCGGCATTACATACTGTGTCAAGGTCGGCTTCCGTTAGGCCATAAAACCCCAGTTCAATATTGGCACCCCTGTCTTTTCGTTTACGGATGGGGTTTGTTTTTGCCAGCAGGTGCCCCTTATTCCGGTAACCCAATATCATGCGGTAGGCCCTGATCTCTTTCATCCAGTCTATATCGGTACCTGGTTTACCGCCTTCGGGTGTTGAAACATTGACAGCAGCCCCCCCGTTACTGTTTTCGATGGCAAAATCAAAACCATCAAAAAACTTACGCATGTCGTCATCAACACTTGCAGGGTTGTTTACATAATCCTGGTATAAGCTTTCGATATAAGCAGGGTGAGAGTTGGTGATGTACTGAAAATCCTTCATTGTAGGGGAAATTATATTTTTTATTGGCAAAATGGGTATGCAAATATCGGTGATTTATACATTGTTTGCAGGTTGATTTTGCAGGTTTTTACCGATCAAAGAAGAAGTCACTGCACTAAATAAGACATATCCTGCAAAAAAGTAAAATCCGCTCTGCAGTGAAGCGGAGGTATTTTGCATGGCATTGGCCCCCAAATAAGCGGTGAAGATGCTAATGACAAATACATCTGCCATGGCCCATTTACTGATAGTGTTCACCAACAGGTGATATTGCTGCAGGGGTTTTGGCGCCAGCAGGAGGTAAAATATCATTATAGACTTGGCAAGTGGAATGATGATCCCAAATAACAGGATCAGGCCGAAGGGCATATAATTTTTTGATCCCCACAACGAATCCAATGTGCCAACAATACTTTTATTTTCTTTGAATAGATTGAGATCGATAAAAAAATGAGCCGTGATGTCAATCTGGAGCATATCTTTAAATAAACCCGGTATCAAAAGCATCATCGAAAGCAGGTGGAGTATCAGCGCAATTGTTTTTAATCGGTTCATTTTAAGGAATATAAACTGTCAGGAAATGTTTTTTTAAGGGTTTTCGAAAAATCCTTTGTGGTTGTTGTTCAATTCTTGTTTCATTCCCCTATCTTTGCAGCCCAAAATTAGAATTAAAAATGGCAAACCATTCAGCAACAAAAAAAGATGTACGTCAGAGCCGCAAACGCAACGAACGTAACCGTTATTATGGTAAAACAACCCGTAATGCAATCCGTGATATCAGGGCTATTGATGAAAAAGCAGCAGCCAGCGATAAACTGCCTTCGGTTGCATCCATGATTGATAAATTAGCGAAGAAAGGAACGATACATAAAAATAAAGCAGCTAACCTGAAAAGCAAACTGGCCAAGAAGGTGAATGCTTTGTCTAAGTAATCAGTTTACCTGCATAAAAGTATCCAGGCCTGTCAATAAATGTTGACAGGTTTTTTTGTTAATTAATTATTTAAAAATATAATTTTCATTTTACCTGTCATTGCCACATATGATTAAATTTTTACAAATTACCAGTCTCCTTTTATTGTTTAAAACTGCGTCTGCACAAATTCCTCCCGGTTATTATAATACTGCCGATGGTCTTACCTGTGCTGATTTAAAAACAGCGTTGTTCAATAAAATTTCGGCCAATACTATTGCTATTACAAATGCAAATGTACTGGTCGCTTTTTCTTCTACTGATGTACGCCGGAATGATGATAATACAGCAGATATCATTTGGGATATTTACTCAGACAATCCCACCGGGCCGGAGGCATTTACCTATACCTCACAGGTGAACAACTGTGGCGGATCCATTGCCGGCGAAGGAAGTTGTTATAACAGGGAACATACTTTTCCGCAAGCATGGTTTAATGCTGCAGATCCAGCTGTAACAGATTTATTTGCACTTTATCCTACCGATGGATACACCAACGGGCAGCATGGTAACTACCCCTATTCAGAAGTCACTGCCCCTACTTTTACTTCCGTAAATGGCAGTAAACTGGGTACCAATACGTTTGCCGGTTTTCCTACTGCGGGTATAGCAGCAAGGGCATTTGAGGTAAGGGATGAATATAAAGGTGATATTGCCCGTAATTACTTTTACATGGTGACCCGTTATGAAAGTGATATAGCCGCATGGCAAGGCAACAGCAATGCCAATGATGTATTAAATGGTACTTCCTGGCCTTCATTTGATGACTGGTATATCAAGTTGCTTTATAAGTGGCATGGACAGGATCCTGTGAGCCAAAAAGAGCTAGACCGGAACGAAGCGGTATATGCTATTCAAAATAACCGAAATCCTTTCATTGACCACCCCGAATATGTAGCGCTGATATGGCAATGTACCGGATTATTACCGGTCGCCTTAATTGATTTTACTGCAACAAAAAACAACTCCTCTGTCACTTTAAACTGGACGGCCAGCAGTGAAGCAAATTTCAGGCAATATGAGGTGGAAAGGAGCATCGATGGCATTTCATTCAATAAAATTGGTGTGTTACAGGGCCAGCATTTAGCCAGCTATAATTTGGCAGATAATAATTTACCCGCCTTTAACACGGTATTTTACCGGCTGAAGATGGTGGACATTGACGGCAAGTTTACTTACAGCAAAACGGTATCGGTAAGATTGAACAGGAATGCAGGCATCATCAGCGTATATCCAAATCCGGCCGTAAATGAACTCACGATTGCGCTGCAGCAACCGTTGAAAGCGGGAAGCCGCCTAAAAGTATCTGATATTGCCGGAAAAGAACTGCTGAACCTGCAGGTGAATGCGGCACAAAGCAATATCAAATTAAACGTGAAACAATTGCCGGCAGGAAGGTATTTTATATCCGTGCTGAATAATGGCGATGTTTTACATGCATCGTTTATGATTGTGCAGTAGAAATATTGGAATAGAATTAAAACAGGCTGTTCTTAATTGGATGGCCTGTTTTGTTTTTGGGACAGCCTGATTATTATGCGCAACGAATTTTATTTGAGGACGGGGAATTTGGTGGAAGTTGATGGTTATAACCCTGTGTTTGGTTTTTGGCAGATACCTGGTGGACTAACTTAAAAAAATCGCATCGTTCTTATTTTATACTACAATTTATTTGGTAGCTGGTGCTCTTGCCGCCGCCTGTTGCAATAAATGCATTTAGTACTGCAAGGTACTGTGGGTGCCTTGCGACTGTGGCTTTGGAGGCTTTAGTGAGATTCATATATTTTCTGGCATTCATTCCGCCGCCAAATGCTTTCGGTCGTTCTTCCCGCATTCGTTTTATCACTGCCACTTTTATTTATTCATTGGTTAAGATTTGACGACCATTATTTTGCAGGTAATGCTGTTCAACGAGGGTTTAAATAACCCCGACAATTTCCGGAATGCTTTGAATTAATTGTATTTTTTTGGCTGAATAAAGATATTAAACCCGGCTGCTGCCGGATGGTAATGTAAAACACGGTGAGGCTTAGCAGCATAGCTTTTGCGCCGGATTTGCAATGGACAGCCGGAACAACTGTTGAGATATGTTTCAACTGCCCACAGCCCAATAAAAATCCGGTAGCTCACACTACCGGACGCTGAAAAAAATATGATACAACAATTATTTCTTCATTACTTCAGCCATTATCTTACCGATATCTGCCGGGCTGTCTACTACATGAATACCGCATTCGCCCATGATCTTCATTTTGGCTGCTGCTGTATCATCGGCACCACCTACGATGGCGCCTGCATGGCCCATCCTTCGGCCGGGAGGAGCTGTTTGTCCTGCGATGAAACCTACCACCGGTTTTTTATTGCCAGTTGATTTGATGTATTCTGCTGCTTCTGCTTCCATCCCGCCGCCAATTTCGCCGATCATTACAATGCCATCCGTTTCGGGATCATTCATAAACAATTCCACAGCCTGTTTGGTAGTGGTTCCAATGATTGGATCACCACCAATTCCGATGGCGGTAGAAATACCGAGGCCGGCTTTGGCCACCTGGTCTGCCGCTTCGTAAGTGAGCGTACCACTTTTTGATACGATACCGATCCTTCCTTTTTTAAAGATAAAGCCGGGCATGATGCCTACTTTACATTCATCGGCTGTAATAACGCCGGGACAGTTTGGGCCTATTAACCGGGTTGTACTGTTGCTTAAATAATTTTTCACTTTCACCATGTCCTGTACGGGAATACCTTCTGTAATACACACTACCAGTGCAATGCCTGCCTCGGCTGCTTCCATAATGGCATCTGCTGCAAAAGCTGGCGGTACAAAGATGATACTTACATCAGCGCCGGTAGTTTTCACTGCATCGGCAACGGTATTAAAAACGGGCTTGTCCAGGTGACTGCTACCACCTTTTCCCGGGGTTACACCTCCTACCAGGTTGGTGCCGTATTCTATCATCTGGGTTGCATGGAAAGTTCCTTCTGTACCGGTAAAACCCTGTACAATGATCTTAGAATTAACATTTACTAATACTGACATGGCATTTTATTAAGTGGCTGCAAAAATAGGGGGGTTCTTTGAGACTTAGAAACTTATTTGAGGCAATATTTACCGGCTACGTTCCCAGAGATTAATGGAACGCTGATGACAGGAAGTGGACAGATCACTACCGATGATTTTGAGCAAATCAGTTGGCAGAAAAAAATATAAATCCATTTTCGAATCGGAATAATCAGCTTCATCCATGGTCCATGCTATGCTGTATCAAAATTTACACATTCTTTCAATTCTCTTTCTGAATAGGCAACGTCATATTGTTTCAGCACATCGTCCGGCACGCCGTTCCATTGATTGGGGCGGTTGCCGAGGTACCCAATATCTTTTACCCCAATTTCAGAAGTGTAGAAGCCGGTGGCGGTGAGGTTTCTCATGAGGCTGAAAAATGCTACGCCCTGTTTCGTTTCGGGCTTTGCTTTGTTGGGGTAAGCTATTTCATCCACCAATTCTATGCGTTGTTTTTCGGTGATCCCACTAAATGGTTTGTCAAACCGTTTCAATGATTGCAGGTCGAGCCAGCGCAGGCCACCCCTCATAGGAGTTTGATGTTGCGGCATGTCTATCACAATGAACTCAATAAAGTCTGGTACTTTTGCATCGCTGGCGCTGCCACTCACTGCATCCTTGGGAATAATTATATCTGCGAGGATAGTGATGGTGGCCATTTCATCTGCCGTAAAAAATGTTGCTTCCAGCAGTTGTTTGTTGGCTATTTTTTCTTCTGCCATGCGATCAGACTCATCTGGTGCTGCTGCCGTTGTTTTTGTTGACTTTTTATCCGGTGTTTTACAGGCTTCTAACATTACGCCGGTAGCAGCAGTGCCAACGATAAGAGCTTTGATTGATTTACGTCTGTCCATAAAAAATAAATTGAACGCCCTCAATCCCTTAAGGGACTTTTGGAGTATGATTATTTATATTGTTTTCTAATTTTAGAACTGATGCTGAATCTAATGCACTTGCCTTACACCACTTTAGGGGATGGGGGTTACAGGTTTTGCTTCTTCAATTCCTCCACAATATATTCTGATGTTCTCATACTGAGTGCCAGGATTGTCCAGGTGATATTTTTATCTGCCTGCGACACAAACTGGCCACCATCCACGTTGAACAAATTTTTACAGTCATGCGCCTGGCTCCATTTGTTGAGGGCCGATTTTTTACTGTCGTCACCCATGCGTATGGTGCCTGCTTCATGTATGATATTTCCGGGATTGGCAAGACCATAATCATTCTTCTCATTGTCGGTATCACCCCAGGTGATAATGGCGCCCATGTTATGCATGATCTCTTTGAACGTTTCTTTCATGTGTTTGGCCTGCTTTATCTCCTGGTCGCTGTATTTGGTGTCGAACCTTAGTACCGGTATACCATATTTGTCTACTACAGCAGGGTCTATCTCACAGTAATTGCTTTCCAGGGCAATGCTTTCGCCCCGGCCTGCCATGCCCACATTGGCACCATAGAGGTAGCGGTAGTCTTCTTTTAAAGAAGCACCATATCCGCCGGCTTCTTTTGTTTTCCCATTGATGGGATATTTGCCATTCTGGTCCTCTATTCCAAATCCAAAACCATAAGCAGGCTGGCTCATACCGCCCCAGTATTCAATGTGGTAACCCCGCTTGAAATCCAATTTTTTATTATCACCCCACCAGGGTGTGTACACATGCATGCCGCCTACGCCGTCTTCATTGTATTTTTTGCGGCCAAATAATTGTGGCAGCACACCGCCCATGGCGGCACCGGTGCTGTCATGCAAGTATTTACCTACTACGTTACTTCTGTTGCCTATGCCGTTTGGATGCTGTGCAGATTTTGAATTGAGCATCAGCCGGGCGCTTTCGCATGCACTGGCTGCCAGTATCACCACTTTGCCACTTACCTGGTATTCCTGCATGTCTTCTTTATTAACATACGACACACCGGTGGCCAGCCCTTCTTTGTTCGTCAATACTTCCCTTGCCATGGCATTGGTAACCAGGTCTACATTACCCGTTGCCAATGCTGGTTTTACCAACACGGAAGAAGACGAAAAATCTGCATACACTTTGCAGGCCCTGCCGCACTGGGAACAGTAGAAACATTCTCCTCTTTCATTATTTATTTTTTTTGTGAGGATCGACAAACGGGAAGGTATAACGGGAATGCCCATCCCCGTCGCAGATTTTTTGATAAAAAGTTCATGCAACCTCGGTTTAGGGGGCGGCAGAAAAATTCCATCAGGGTCATTGTGCAGGCCTTCATTGCTGCCAAATACGCCAATCAGTTTATCTATTTTATCGTAATACGGTTTTACATCATCGTAGCCGATCGGCCAGTTGTCTCCGAGCCCGTCAATGCTGCGCCGTTTAAAATCATTCGGACCAAATCGCAAAGATATTCTACCCCAGTGATTGGTTCTGCCACCTACCATCCTTGCCCGCCACCATTCCCATTTATCGCCCGGGGCATGGGTGTACGGTTCGCCATCTATCTGCCATCCCCAGTAGCAGGCATCAAAATCACCAAAGGGACGAAACTTAGTGCTGGCGCCCCGCCGGGGAGATTCCCAGGGATTTTTTAATTGAGAAGAATTCAGTGCTGGATCGTAATTGGGGCCGGCTTCCAGCAGGCATACTTTTAAGCCCGCCGTTGCCAAAACATAAGCCGCCATACCGCCACCTGCGCCGGAGCCTACTATTACTGCATCATATTGTTTGGGTGTTTTTTTTATCTGGAGCGTATCTCCCATATAGCCGTTATTTTAATAGTGTAGAAACGGTCGTTCAACCGGGTATTTTGCAATCATTACAAAAAATCGTCTATAAAATTATTGGTAATGAAGGTAGTAAATTAATGCAGAATAAAGTGCTGCGCCAATCTGCGATGTAACCAGGATCTTATTGCAGTTAGCTTTTTTTTTGATTCAGTCCGAATTGCCAACCATTGCCACCGGCGATGAATGAGTAATAATGCAGGATTGGCCTAATGAAGCAACTCTTAAATTACCACTAAAGATTTCATCACCAACTTTGTTTAGCCACTATCCTTTTCAAAAATAACGGCGCTGCAATTTGCCGTTAATGATAAAAAATAAAAAATAAAACGGTTAATTATTTCCCGGGAGAGATTAAATTACAGCGGAAAATCAACATTGATTTTTTTCCTGATCTAAAATAAACGCGATATGAAAAAAAATACGTTGGTAACGATTGTAACCTCTATTCTTTTCTTACAAAATACCGAGGCACAGCAAGGGGATCCCAAAGCAACAGAGGTATGGGAGCCAGTTCCAAAAATTGTTAGCACCGGGGCAGTAAATAATCCACCATCCGATGCCATTGTTTTATTTGGCGGAAAAAATTTGAAGGAATGGCAATCAGTAAAGGATACCAGTAAACCTGCAAAATGGACCATTGCCAATGGTGCCTTTACCGTAAGAAAAGGTATCGGTAATATCCAAACCAAAAGGTTGTTTACCGATTACCAACTCCACATGGAGTGGAAGATTCCAGCTAATATAACTGGCAAAGGGCAGGGCAGGGGAAACAGTGGATTATTCCTTGCGTCTACAGGTCCTGGTGATGAGGGATATGAAATCCAGATACTGGATTGTTATAAAAACAACACCTATGTGAACGGCCAGGTGGGCAGCATTTACAAACAATCCATCCCGCTTGCAAATGCCTGTAAAAAGCCAGGCCTGTGGCAGACCTATGATATCATCTGGAAGGCTCCCCGTTTTAATGAAGACGGATCAGTAAAATCGCCGGGATATATAACCGCATTGCACAATGGGGTACTGGTGCAAAATAATACCGAAATAAAAGGGATTACAATGTACATCGGCAAGCCGGAATACAAGACCCACAGCCCTGCCGCCATCAAACTGCAGGATCATGGTGATAAAAGCGAACCTATCAGTTTCAGAAATATCTGGATAAGGGAGTTGTAAATTATTTTGTAACCATTGCTTTCAATTAAAAATCCCCGGTATGAACTCCGGGGATTTTTAATTGAAATTTTTAAAAAGTTGACAGGAACCGAAGGTCAATAATCAGAATAGTCAGTTGCCTTCATTAAAATAATTTCAATTTTGGAAACATTGTTTTGATATTTCGGCAGGGCAGACAATTTTTTCCATTCTTCTGAAGCGCCAAATTTTTTCCAGTGTTCCTCCCGGTCGTTGATGTTTTCAAAACTGGTCATGTACATGAGGTTAGGCATGCGGCTTCCGGCAATGACACTGCCATAGAAAACTGCATTAAAATTTAATTGCTCAAAGAGTTTTATCTCGCCGCCTTCGTTGAACATTTCTACTTTATTGGCAAATATCTTTTCCGTTGCACTTTCATAACTCCGGAGTTCATATATCCTGTCAGCATGGCTACTTTTAAGTTTTGGAACGTTAAAAAATGGCGACATTGGAAATTGCTCCAGTAAGATGACTTCCATCCTTTTATAAGGAGGATTGCCGTAAGTTGCCTCCAGGTAAGCTTTACCGCTGGCCTGGTATTGCTGGTCGGCATTAATTTTACCCGGTAATGTGGCAGCCTGCTCAAAAGCGTTTAAGGGAATAATAACATACAGCTTCCTGTTGACAGCGGTGTCGTTTGCTATCGGTTTAAATACCCCAATATTGCTAATTTTCTGTTTGTGCAATGCAGGCAGGTAAGCAGTTTTCAGGTGATCTTCCAAACGGTTTTGCTGTTCGGTTGTAGTGAAATTATAAATAGTGACCTGGTAATAACCTTTGCTGGCAGTCTTAGCCTGCGGCATTGCTGTCAATGGTAAAGCGAATAAACCAAAGACACTAATTTTTATAATAATATTTTTCACAGCAATATTTAATTTTTTTTTTGAGCATACATGCAGACCCGTTTACTGATAAAATGGGGAAAATGATTACAATTCTTTGATCTTGATATTCCGGAAATAGACCAGGTTGCCATGATCCTGTAAAGCAATTTTACCCGATTGGAATTTTCCAAAATCCGGCATGTCTTTAAACTTACTTCCGGCAACCAATTGTTGCCAACTGTCATCCCCCATCGACGTGGATACCACTTTTACTCCATTCAGCAGTAAAGTAAGATTTCCCCTGTTTGAGATGATCTCAGCCAGGTTCCATTTGCCCGGCTTCACAGTTTTCCTGCTGCATTCGATCAGGTCGTACAGGTCGCCCGCTTTGTGTTTAATAATTTTTCCATCCGGGTGTCCTTCATTGTCCACTATCTGCATCTCCGGGCCGGTGAGCCACGAATGTTCATAGCTTTTATCTTCCTGCACAAAAAAGATAATACCACTGTTGCCGTTTGGTGAAATTTTCCATTCCAGCTTTAAATGAAAATTGGAATATAGTTTTTCAGTTACGAGATCGCCCCCGGAAGCTACCTGCCATCCTTCTTTTTTTGTGGTATCAAGAAAGATGGTGCCGTCTTTAACTTTCCATGCCTCTCCGGGTGCAGTTTTATTATAGCTGTGCCAGCCTGTGGTCGTTTCTCCGTCGAATAATAATTCCCAGCCATCTTTTTTTTCTGCGGCAGAAAGGCTGTTGTTTTTTTGTTGTGCAAAACTCATCATGCAAAAAAGGGCGGCGGCAACCGTTAGTAGTTTTTTCATTTATTTATTTTTTAAGGAGCAAGACATATTTAGCCATGGCTCTGGCATCTTCTGGCGAAATACCGGGATGAGCTGCCATGGGAACAGTACCCCAGTTGCCAGACCCGCCCTTTATAATTTTCGAAGCCAACGTGTCCAGGGTAGCGTCTGTGTTCGGGTATTTGTTGGCAATACTTCTGTAAGCAGGACCTGTTGAATTCTCGTCAATTTTGTGGCATCCGAGGCAATCTGATTTATTTACCAGGTCGCGGCCAGCAATAAAAGCCGGGTCATCAGTAATATCTTTCTCGTCTTTTGCTTCCGTTTTTTCAGATACAGTGCTCGTGCTTTCGTTATTAGCGCAGGCATAAAGGCTTCCGGCTATAAGCAAGCAAAGGGTTATTTTTTTCATGATAGAAGTAGTTATTTCGTTTTAAATTTATATTCCTAAAAGATTTCTGTTCAAGGTATCATCCGTTTGTGTTTGTACAAAATCATCAAAAGCTTTTTCTGTTACCCTAATGATGTGGTTCTGTATAAAAGGCGCCCCTTCGTTTGCGCCATCTTCTGAATTTTTGACGGCACATTCCCATTCTAATACGGCCCAGCCTTTATAATCGTATTGCGCTAATTTACTAAAAATCGTTTTAAAGTCTACCTGACCGTCTCCCAAAGATCTAAACCTGCCTGCCCTGTTTACCCAGCTTTGGAAACCGCCATATACACCTTGTCTTCCTGTAGGATTCAGTTCAGCATCCTTCACATGAAATGCTTTGATGCGTTCGTGATAAATATCAATATAGGCTAAATAATCCAGGTGCTGCAACACAAAGTGCGACGGGTCATATAACAGACAGGCCCGTGGATGGTTGTTTACTTTTTCTAAAAACATTTCATACGAAGCGCCATCATGCAGGTCTTCGCCGGGATGGATTTCATAACAGACATCCACACCGCATTCGTCAAAATAATTTAAGATGGGCAACCAGCGGTTGGCGAGTTCAGCAAAACCTGTTTCAACTAAACCTGCAGGCCGCTGCGGCCACGGATAAACCAGGTGCCATAACAATGCGCCGCTGAAAGTTGCATGTGCTGTGAGGCCTAAATTTTGCGAAGCTTTGGCTGCATATTTCAATTGCTGTACGGCCCATGCTGTTTTTGCTTTGGGATTGCCATGCAATGCTTCCGGAGCAAAGCCATCGAACAGTGCATCATAAGCAGGATGTACAGCCACAAGTTGCCCCTGCAGATGGGTAGATAATTCCGTAATGGCTACACCGGCTTCTTTGGCTGTGCCTGCCAATTCATCTGCGTATGTCTTGCTTTCAGCCGCCTGCCGGAGATTGATGAACCGGCTATCCCAGGAAGGAATTTGTACACCCACAAAACCTTTTGCTGCCGCCCATTTGCAGATGGAGGAAAAAGAATTATAAGGAGCTTCGGCTCCTGCAAATTGCGCCAAAAATATTCCGGGTCCTTTTATTGTTTGCATGGATAATTTTTTTTGCACACACAGCGGCCAAGTTCGCAGAGGTTTTTTTGATTTACCTGTGCTTTAAGCTGCTTTGCGCACGGTTATGTTTCTTCAATTTTTTTCCCCACGCAGAGCGGCTGAGTTCGCAGCGGTTTTCTTCTCAGCGTTCTCTGCACCTCTGCGTGCCATTATTATTTTTCCTCAACCTCCGCTTACCTTTTCGAT
>Ga0105048_10008236_pt1 | contig 16703 bp, 16 predicted proteins | sample MAT05_FD_78382 | JGI IMG/M metagenome (GOLD analysis project Ga0105048, IMG submission 78382) | Freshwater microbial communities from Lake Fryxell liftoff mats and glacier meltwater in Antarctica - MAT-05 | ecosystem: Environmental > Aquatic > Freshwater > Ice > Liftoff microbial mat | place...
CGTTCGGTGGCAGCGTGGTCGTGGGCGCAGCCGTGGTCGTGGGCGCAGCCGTGGTCGTGGGCGCAGCCGTGGTCGTGGGCGCAGCCGTGGTCGTGGTCGTGGGCGCAGCCGTGGTCGTGGTCGTGGTCTCGATCGAACTCGCCGGCACCGGCGAAGCAGGCACGGTGGGTGCGACGGAGACGGTGACGGGCGTCGCGGGTGCCTCGGCACGGACCGACCCGTCGCCGCTGCTGCACGAAGAGGCTGCGACGACCATCACGGCGAGCACGAGGAGCGGCAGCGACCGCTGCAGGTTCCGGCGCTGCAACCTGTGGAATCGATGGATCATGAGAGGCCTGACGTGCTGGGGGCTGCGAACACGGCGAGTGGCAAGAACACTACCGGTGCGGCATCCGCGAGAGATGGCACCCCGACCACGCCTCAGCAGGAGCAATGCAAGGTCGCAGCATCGGATCGAACCTGCCGCAGCATCGGATCAGACCTGTGGCAGCTCGAGCCATAGGGTGAGCGAGTACTTCACACCCGACAGCAGTTGGGTGCTCTGGTGCGGATGGGTGACCAGGCTGGGCCACACCACCAGATCGCCGACGGCCAGCTCGGCATTGGTGACGCCCTGGCGCGGGAAGTCGAGCTCGCCACCGGTGTAGCCATCGTTGAGCTTCACCGACGCCGATACCTGGGCCACGTCGTGATGGATCCGCAGCGACTCCTGGCCGGCCAGCTCGTACTTGATCACGAACGCGTCGCGGATGCCGTAGTAGTCGATGTACGGCCAGGCCTGTCGGAAGCGGGGCCACAGCCGCAGGCCGACGTCGTGCTGCAGGTGCTCGAACAACGCCGGGCTGATCACGGCGAGCGACACCTCGTGACCGGGCACGGGGTCGTCGGCCTGCGGTTCGAACGCGCCGATCGCCTCGGCGGCGCGGATCACCGTGGCGCAGAACGCCGGCGTCCAGAAGGTGGTGCGATACATCTCGTTGCCGATCTCGATCAGCTCGTCGGTGTCGTCGTCGGGAACGACGCCCTGATAGCCGAGGATCTGCTGCAGGTCGGAGAACGAGGTCACGCGCTCATCGTGGCAGATCACCTCGTGATCGCCTCAGGATCGCCTCGGGATCGAACATCCAGGGTTCGCGTGGCAGGCGGTCGAACGAGAACCGGGCAGCGAGTTCGTCGACGAGCACACTCATCTCACCCCCCCGACCGCGATCGGACAACTCGACCCCCAGGCTCCGTGCCAGCATCGCGACCACTGCTGCGTCGATGATGCCCAGCGCCGCGAGATCGTCGAGGGTGACCGCGCCGTGTCGCTTCGCGAGCCGCCCGCCGTCGGGTCCGACCACCAGCGGCACGTGGGCATACGTCGGGGCAGGGAAACCGAGCAGCGCCTGGAGGTGCAGCTGGCGCGGGGTCGACGCAGCGAGGTCGTCGCCGCGCACCACCTGGTTCACACCCTGTAGGTGATCGTCGACGACGACAGCGAGGTTGTAGGCGGGCACCCCGTCGTTGCGTTGCAACACCACGTCGTCGACCCCGCCGGTCACCTCGCCCACCACGAGATCGCAGAAGGAATATCGCTCGCCCGAGGTGCGCAGCCGCAGCGCTGCACGCCGACCCTCGCGCTCGAACTCCTGGCGCCCCGCGTCCGTCAACTCACGGCAGGTGCCAGGGTACGCACCGTCGGGCAGCCCGTCGCCGTGCGGGGCCGATGCGGCCTCACGGATCTCCCGGCGAGTGCAGTAGCACGGATACACGAGGTCAGCGCTGCGCAGTCGGTCGATCGCATCGCGATAGAAGGCGAACCGATCCGATTGGCGCACCACCTCGCCGTCGGGAACCAGACCGAGACGAGCCAGATGGTCGAGCTGACCGACCTCGTGCTCGCGCGACGACGTCACCGGGTCGAGGTCCTCCATCCGCACCAGCCAGCGGCCGGCGATGCCGCTCGGGCCGGCGATGCCGCTCGGGTCGGAGTCGCAAGTGGCACACCACGACACGAGTGCAGTCCGCAGGTTGCCGACGTGTAGCGAGCCAGTGGGTGAGGGTGCGAACCGTCCGACGAGCGGCCGCGGCGCAGCAGTCGCGCTACCTCCGGTGCCCATGCGTGCGTCGCTGCCCATTCCGGCCATTCTGGCCTTCGTCAAGATTCGACGAAGGTGACCACACCCGGTCGAGAACGCAAGAGTCGCTCCTTCACTTCCTGCGCGTGCGTCCGACATACAGATCAGGGTCTGGTCTGCGCCGTGCGCACATCCGACCGTTGATCGATGACCGAGACCCTCCCCACTCCCGCAGACCAGTCACCTGACCGAGCGTCGGGCCGAGCGTCGGGCCGCACCAGGTTCGACGTCGGTCGGACGGTGCCGCTCCTCGGTCGCGGCCGGAGCCTCGACGAGCGGGTGCAGGACGATGCCTTGAAACACGTCGTGGCCAACCTCGCCCCGCTGCAGGTGTTGCTCCTGCCGGTCGCGCTCCTCGTGGCTGCGGTGATGCGCAACGACGTGGCCGAGGAACGTCTGAGCATCTGGGTGGCGGGCGCCATCCTCACCACCGTGCTCGTGGGGATCACCTGCTGGTGGGCGCGCACCCACCCGGTGGTCGACGGGATCACCACCGTGCTGTCAGCCACGTCACTCGCGTGCGTCGGAGCCGTCGCGGGACTGAGCACCTGGGTCGCTGCGGCGAGTGCGATCGATGTGGAGGTGATGTTCGCCCTGTTCCCGGCCGTGAGCCTGGCGGTGGGCACCATCGTGTGTGCGGGTCGGCGCGACATGTTCCTTGCCTACGCGATCCCACTCACCGCAACCGCGTCATACGGGCTGTTCAGCACCGGCGACTCGCGGATGCAGGCGCTCGCCGCCCTCTACATCGGGTACGGCGTCACCCAGGTCGCACTCCACCACACGGTGTCGCGTTCGTTGCTCGCCTCACTGCGGCTGCAGTTCACCAGTCAGGCACTGGCGGTGCGCATGGCCAGCGACCAGTTGGCGCTCACCGACGCCTACGAGCAGCTGAGCGAGACCAATGCCCGGCTCGCCCACCTCGCCTCGCACGATCCGCTGACCGGGCTGCTCAACCGACGGGGCACGCTCGAGCGCATCGACGAAGTGATGGCCGACCTCGACGAACACGAGTCTGTGGCCCTGCTGTTCTGCGACCTCGACCGGTTCAAGGCCGTGAACGACCTGCTCGGTCACCGCGGCGGCGACCAGTTCATCACCGTGCTCGCCGACCGCCTCGCTCGCTCCATGGAGCAGGGATGCGTGGCGGGTCGTATCGGTGGCGACGAGTTCGTCGTGGTGCTGCCGGGGCACGACACCGCACGAGCGGCAGCGGTTGCCAGCCGGTTGGTCGGCGTGCTCGCCCAGCCGGTGCACGCCGAGAACCGAGCCGTGCCCTCTTCGGTGAGCATCGGCGTCGCGTCGGCCCCCGCCCACGGTCGCTCCACCAGCGACCTGCTGCGCAACGCCAACGCCGCGCTGTACCGGGCGAAGCACTCGGGCCGCAACCGGGTGGAGCTGTTCGACGGCGACATGCACCTCGAACTGCAGGCGATGCTCGATGCCGAGCAGTCGTTGCGGCGGGCCATCGACGAGGGCGAGATCCTGCCGTTCTTCCAGCCCGAGATCGATGCGGCCACAGGACGCGTGGTCGGCGCCGAGCTGCTCGCCCGCTGGCTGCGGCCCGACGGCACCGTCGCGAGCGCAGCGGAGTTCATCAACATCGCCCGCAAGGCCGGCCTGCTCGAGCGGCTCACCGAGAAGGTGTTCGCCCACGCGCGCCCTGACATCCGTCGGCTCGCCTCGTTCGGCCTGCCCGACGGGTTCCGGTTCCGGGTGAACCTCGCCCCGTCGTCGACCGACCGTTCGTGGTGGAACAACCCGCTCGACGAGCTGATCCGCGGCATCGATCCCTCGCTGATCACCGTCGACGTGCGTGAGTCGGCCGTGGTGGCCGATCTCCCCACCGCCGCCGCCACCCTCGCAGCCTTCCGCGCCCGGGGCGGGCGGGTCTGCCTCGACGACTTCGCCCGTGGCGTCTCGTCGCTCAGCCTGCTGCGCAAGCTGCCCATCGACGAGGTGCGCGTGGATCGACAGGCGATCGACACGATCACCACCCACCCGCACGACCGGGCGATCGTCCGCTCGATCATCGCCGTGGTGCGCGAGATCGGCCTCTCCGTCACGGCGGAGGGCGTGGAGACCGGCGCCCAGGCCGACGCGCTGATCGCACTCGGCTGCGTACGGCAGCAGGGTCACCACTACGCGAAGGCGATGCCCGCCGAGCAGTTCGAGTCGTACCTCGTCGCCCGTCAGGCAGAGGGGTTCGCCGCATCGGCCGCCAACGCCACTGATTGGAACATCGACGACCTCGACCGCCCCGACTGAGCGCGTGCCTCAGTTCAGCTGCTCGCGGGCGTGCGCGAGGTCGAAGTAGTCGCGCCAGAGCGCGATCTTGCCGTCGCGGAGCACGAACAGGCCTGCCACTTGGACCTCGGCCCACTTGTGCGGGAAGTGGAAGCGGGCGGTGCGCTCGTTCATCACCACATTGCCGGTGGCGGCCTCGTGGTGGATCACCCACTCGATCTCGCTGCAACCCGCGAGGAACGGGGCGAGCGACTCGCGCACCGCGTCGTGTCCGAACACCTTGCGCATCGGCACGTTGTCGTACTCCACGTCATCGGTCAGGAAGGTCAGCGCGGTATCGACGTCGCGCTGCTCGAGGGCATGGATGAAGGCATTGACGATGGTGAGCGAGGAGTCGAGTGGGGATGCGGCGTGCGTCGAGTCGGTCATGAGGGGCAACGTAACCCCGGGGCCGATACCGTGCCGATCCGTGGGGACCGCGACCGTCGCTGTCGCCGGCACGGCAGCAGTGGCAGCTGCCTCGGCCGGCCTGAACTGGTGGTCGCGTCTCGGCGACCGGCGGGGCGTCGAGATGGTCACCAAGCCGCTGGCCACCATCGCGATCGGCACCCTGGCTCTGCTCGTTGCTGCCGATGACGTGCCCACCGCAGCCCTCGTGGCCGCAGCGACCGGGTTCGTGCTCTGTCTCGCCGGCGACATCGCCCTGCTCCCAGCGGTCGATCGTTTCGTCGTCGGCCTCGCATCGTTCCTGGCCGGGCACCTGGCCTTCGTCGTGATGTTCGTGATCCTCGGCCTCGACCGCTGGTGGCTCGGACTGATCGCGCTGATGGGTGCAGCCGCGATCGCAGGCTTCCTCGGCAGGCCGATCGTGCTCGGTGCGCGCACGAACGACCCCGGCCTCGTGGCGCCGGTACGGGGCTACCTCACGATCATCTCGGCGATGGCAGTGGTGGGATGGGCCACCGGCCGGCCGGCGGCGATCGTTGGTTCGTCGCTGTTCGTGCTCAGCGATTCGATCCTCGGCTGGCGGCAGTTCGTCGACCGGCAGCGGTGGATGCCCGTCGCGATCATGGTGACGTACCACGGCGCCCTGCTGGGCCTGGCCCTCACCCTCGCCGGCTGAGATGCGCACGCACACCGCACTGCTCGGTGCGTTCGCGCTCGGCGCAGCCTCACTCCTGGGCGCCTGCGCCGATGACAGCGGCGCCACCGTGATCGCATCGGAACCGATCGACGCGACCTCGACCGCCACCCTGGCATCGACCACTCCGCCGGGGTCGACCACCACGGCGCGACCACCCGACACCACGACCTCGACGACCTCGACGACCTCGACGACCTCGACCACCTCGACCACCTCGACCACCTCGACCACCTCGACGACCTCGACGAGTACGACCTCGACGGGTGCGGACGCGTTGCCCGTGGGGTCGTACCCGAACGTCGAAGCTGCGGTGTTCTCACTCGCACTCGGCAACGTGGCTGTATCGGTGAGCGTGCATCGCGAGGGGGTGGCGCCGTGGGGCCTGGCTGCCGGACGTCAGGCCGACGGCGCGCTGGTCACCCCCGACACCACCTTCGTGACGGCCAGCGTCAGCAAGCTCGTGACAGCACTGTCGGTCGCGCGCCTGGTCGCCGATGGCCGGCTCACCACCGCCGCCGTGGTGCCCTGGGAGGCACTCGGACTGGTGCGCGATCCACAGTGGGACGACGTCACGGTGCGCGAGCTCCTCGACCACACGAGCGGCATGCCGGTGAACACGAAGAGCTGGCTCGACGACCCGGGGCCGTGCTCCATCCCGCTCCAGGAGGCGGTGCTCGCCCCGCCGACGGTCGAGCGCACCGAATGGAGGTACTCGAACGGCAACTACTGCGCACTCGGCATGCTGGTGGAGGCGCTCACCGGCCAGGCGCTCGACGAGGCCGCCTACGACCTCGTCTTCACTCCCGCCGGGGTCACCGGCCCGTACCTGTCGACCGACGGGATACGCGCCGACAGCGCACCGTCGCCGCGCGGCGTTGCCCGTCTGGCACGTCTCGGCGGGGCCGGCAGCTGGCTCGCTTCCACCGACGACATCGTCACGATGCTCGACTCGGTCACCGAGGCCGATCGCGAGGTGCTGCGATGGCCCGGCATCATCCTCGACCAGTACGGCTGGGGGCACACGGGCACCGTCGATGGCGCCAAGGCCTGCGCCTGGGTGCTCGAGGACGGCCGCACCACGGTGGCGGCATTCGTCTCGGGCCCCCGGCCAGCGACGGGCGGCAACGTGTGCGACGTCGTGCTGCCCGCCCTGGCCACCGATCTCGGTCTGTGGGCCGGCGCACCGGCACGCACCCCGCAGTGATCCGGCCCAGCCCAGCAACAGCCCGGCATCAGCCCAGTGACCAGAGTCGAGCGGCCGAGAGTCGGTCGGAGAGGCGAGGCCTCAGCTGCGGACGAGGCGGCCGGGGCGGGCGCCGGTGTCGGCGTCGTGTCGGCGGGTCACCACACCGTTCACCATCGTGGCCAGATAGCCCTGCACCGGCTGGATGAGCCGGGTACCACCGGCCGGCAGGTCGTGGAAGGCCTTCGGCGGCGACACCGTGAGGCCCTCGAGATCGATCACGTTGATGTCGGCGCGCAGGCCTGGAGCGAGCGTGCCTCGGTCGGCCATGCCGTACAGCGCGGCGTTGCGCGACGTCTGCTTGGCAACGAGGAACTCGAGGGGGATGCGCTCGCCACGGCGGCGGTCGCGGGTCCAGTAGGTGAGCTGCGTGGTGGGCATCGACGCGTCGCAGATCAGCGTGACGTGCGCGCCCGCATCGCTGAGACCGGTGACGGTGGTGGGGTGGGTGAGCATCTCGCGCACCACTTCCTGTGCCTGGTGCACGTCGACGCCGCCCATCAGGGCGCCCATCGCACGACCGTCCTGCTCGAGCAGGAAGTCGTACATCACGCTCATGATGTCGTCGCCCGTGGCCGCGGCGCGCGCACCGAGGCACTCCGACATCTCGGGCTCGTAGTCGACCGGGTCGCCGAGCGGGTAGATGGCCGGGGCAGCGCGCTGGAACAACCCGTACAGGTTGGCCATCGAGCCGGGCTCGTCGACGCGGATATCGGGCTCGCCCAGTATCGCCGCCTTCACCTCGGGCGTCGCCATCTCGCGCACGCGATCGGCCACGGGCAGCGATGCGAGGCGCATGTACGTCGGGCGACGCAGGAAGGCGTGGTAGCCCGACAGGCCAGTGACGAGGCCGATGGGGCGTGACGACACCTGCGGGTACAGCTGCGAACCGGCGGCGTTCATCTCCGACGTCTGGGCCAGCATCTCGCGGAACATGTCGGGCGGATAATCGGCCGACTGCACGAGGGTGAAGGTGACCGGCCGGCCACTCTCGCGCGACACGAGGTCCATCGTCTGCAGTTCCTCGAGCGGTGAGAAGCGCTCGCCGCCCAACGCCTCGAGCTTGCCCACGGTGCCCGACGGGATCATCTCGAAGACGCCCTTGCCGGCGGCCTTCATCGCCAACGCGATCGCACGCATCTCCTCCTCGGGTGCGAACGTGCCAGGTACGGGCGAACCCCACAGTGAGCGGTGCCCGATGGTGCGCGACGTGCTGAAGCCCACGGCCCCCGCCTCGATTGCCTGCTGCACCAGGCGACCCATTTCGGCCAGGTCGTCGGCGGTGGCGTCCTCGTTGTCGGCTCCGCGCTCGCCCATCACGTAGTAGCGCACGGATCCGTGGGCGATCTGCGCACCGATGTCGAGCGAGTACTGACGGCCGGCGATGTAGTCGAGGTAGTCGGGGAAGGTCTCCCAGCTGCCCCACTCGATGCCCTCGTAGAGGGCGGTGCCCGGGATGTCCTCGACGCCCTCCATCAGTTCGATGAGCGCCTTCTCGCCGCCAGGCCGCACGGGGGCGAACCCCACGCCGCAGTTGCCCATCACGACCGTGGTGACCCCGTTGCCGGCCGACGGATCCATCTCGTCGTCCCAGCTGACCTGACCGTCGTAGTGCGTGTGCACGTCGACCCAGCCTGGTGTGACGATCGCACCGTCGGCGTCGATGGTGTTCACGGCTGCCTCGGTGATGGTGCCACCCACCTGCACGATGCGGCCGTCCTTCACCCCGATGTCGCCGCGCACGGCAGGTGCGCCGGTGCCGTCGACGATGTTGCCGCCCTTGATGACGTGATCGAGCACGATCTCCCCCTTCGGTTCCCGTTCCCCGGCGATGAGCCTACGTCCAGTGCACGCCCGGGTCGGGGCCGGACGCAACGTGGTGTCAGGCTGACCCGGTGCAGTACCGACCCGATGCCGCCGAACTGCTCGACGCAGTCGCTTCCCTGTTGGAGGCCGACGTGATCACCTCGGTACCCCCACACCTGCAGCACCAGGTGCGGGTGGCGGCGAATCTCTGCCGGATCCTCGAGCGCGAGACACAGCTCGCCGGCACCAACGACGACGCCGAGCGCGTGCGACTGTCGTTGCTGCTCGCGCTGATCGGGAACCGTGACGACACGAACGGTGACGACACGAACGGTGACGACCGGGATGTGAGGTCGCTGCGCGCCGACCTGGTCGCACGCCTCGACGACCCGGCCCCACTCGATGCCGTCGTCGAACGGTCGGTGCGTGAGGCCCTGCTCGACACGCTGCGCGCCGACCTCACGATCGCGAAGCCCGGCTATGCCGCCCCGACGGGCGCCCCGTGAGCGACGTGGCCGACCCTCACGACGCCCTGTGCACCTGGCTGCGGGCTCAGTGGCAACTCGACCCGGGCGAGCACCTGCACGTCGAGCTGGTGGGCGAGAGCACGGCCGGCGCCCGGCGACGCAACCTGGTGCTCGAGATCGCCGGTGGTCCGCGACCCGGGCGTTATGTGGCCACGGTGCTGCCCACGGCCGACATCGCGATCGTGGGCATGGCCGACGAGGCCACAGTGCGGATGGTGGCTCGCGAACACGGTGTGCCCGTGCCCGAGGTGATCGGTGTGTGCACCGACGAGTCGGTGCTCGGCGGGCAGTTCTTCATCAGCGAGTTCATCGGGGGCGAGACCATCCCGCGCCGCCTGTTGCGCCTCGTGCACGAACAGGGCATCGGCGCCAAGATCGTCGGCCAGCTGGGCGAGAGCTTCGCCCGTCTGCACGCGATCGACCCAGCGCACGCTCCTGCGGCGATCTCGGCGCCGCCGGACCCCGTTGGCGGTGCCCTCGACGCTGTGCACACCGTGATCGACAACCTGCTGCAGCCCGAGCCGGCGTTCTCGTACGCGCTGCGCTGGTTGCGCGAGCACCGCCCGACCGAACCGGAGCAACGACGGATCGTGCACGCCGATGTGCGCACCGGCAACATCATCGTCGACCACTCCGGACTGCGGTCGATCCTCGACTGGGAGACGGCCAAGGTGGGCGACCCGATGGAGGACCTCGCGTGGGTGTGCACCCGCATGTGGCGCTTCGGCGAGGACCACCTCACCGTCGGCGGCCTCGGCACCGTCGACACCCTGCGCGACGCCTACGTGGCCGCGGGCGGCGCGTGGGACGACCACCGCTACCACTGGTGGCGCGTGCTGGTGACGATGCGGTGGGGCACCGGGCTGGCCGGGCAGGCGGCGATGCACCTCGACGGTCGGTTCTCGTCGGTGGTGATGGCCGCCAGCGGACGCCGCGTTGCCGAGATGGCCTACGACGCCCTGATGCTCATCGACGCTCGCTGACCCCGGCGCCAGCAGCGCGCGAGCCACGTGACTCACGAGGAGGTCAGCGCGAGTCCTCGACGTAGAGCCGGACGTTGGCCCGCTTGCCCTTCACCTTTGCGTTCTGCAGCGCACCGATGACGTCGTCGATGCTGTGCTCGGGTACGCCGACGGTGCTGAAGTGCTCAGAGATCCAGATCGGTCCGATCTGCTTGCCGACGAGGTTCGTCTCGTTGGCGATGGTCCACACCAGGTCCTGCGGGCGGATGCCGTCCTTGCGACCGATACCGAGGCGCAGACGTGCCGTGCCCGCGGGCGGACCCGAGCGGTCGCCTCTGTCGCCGCGGTCACCACGTTCGCCGCGGTCACCACGATCGGCGCGGTCGAAGCTCCGTTCGCCGCCGCGCTCGGGGCGGGCCCTGCTGGAGGCGTTGTCGCGTGACGGCTTGTTCGGCTTCTCGAGGCGGTGCGAGGCGTCGGGGATCTCACGCTCGTCGTCGCTCGAACCCGACACGGCGTGCACGAGCTTGATCGCAGCCAGTGCGATCTCAGTGGCATCGAAGTCCTCGAGCAGCGCGTCGAGCACCACCTCGTAGTCCTCGAGATCGTCGGAAGCCAGCGCCTCGCGCACCTGATCGAGCGTGCTCTCGATCTGCTTCGCACGAAGGTCGGCGACCGTCGGCACCTTCTCGATCGCGATCTTGCGCTTGGTGAGCCGCTCGATGTTGGCGAGCTGGCGCTGCTCGCGCGGCTCGGCAAGTGTGATCGCCACGCCCTCGCGGCCCGCACGGCCCACGCGACCGATGCGGTGCACATAGGCCTCCGGCGCCGCCGGCACGTCGTAGTTGACGACGTGGGTGAGCGTGTCGATGTCGAGCCCGCGGGCTGCGACGTCGGTGGCCATCAGCAGTTCGGCGGTGCCGCTGCGCACGCGTGCCATCACCCGGTCGCGCTGCTCTTGGCTCATGCCACCGTGCAGCGCCTCAGCGCGGTAGCCGCGACCGTTCATCGTCTCGGTCAGCTGATCGACCTCGTCACGGGTGCGGCAGAACACGATCGCCGCGGTCGGGGTCTCGACGTCGAGGATGCGACCGAGGGCAGCCGGCTTGTGGGCGCGCTGCACGATGTACGCGACCTGACGGATGCGAGGCGTGTTGGCGAGCGAGTTCTGACCGCCCTGGCCCACCTGGATGCGCTGCGGATCGCGGAGGTACTTCTTGGCGATCGAGTTGATGCGTGGGGGCAGGGTGGCCGAGAACAGCACCGTCTGTCGGGTGGTCGGGGTGGCGTCGAGAATGCCCTCGATCTCGTCGGCGAAGCCCATGTCGAGCATCTCGTCGGCCTCGTCGAGCACGACGACCTCCACCGAGTCGAGCTGCAGCGTGCCGCGAGCGATGTGGTCGAGCGCACGGCCGGGCGTGGCCACCACCACGTGCACGCCATCGTGCAGTGCATGGAGTTGGCGACCGATCGGCTGACCACCGTAGATGGGCAGCACCTTTGCACCGAGGTCGCGCCCGTACTTGTACATCGCCTCCGACACCTGCACGGCCAGCTCGCGTGTGGGCACCAGCACCAGGGCGTAGGTGACCGGCTTACCACCGCCGGTGGGCATGCGGTTCAGGATCGGGAGCGCGAAGGCGGCGGTCTTGCCGGTGCCGGTGGCCGCCTGACCGACGAGGTCGCCGCCCTGCAGCAAGAGCGGGATGGTCTCGCGCTGGATGGACGTCGGCTCCTCGTAGCCCAGGCGCACGAGTGCGCTCAGCAACTGGGGTCGCAGGTTCAGTGTGTCGAAGCCCTGCAGCACCGGCACCGTGTCTGTTGTGTCTGCAACGACCGGATCGGCTGTGTGCGCAACGACCGGATCGGCTGTGTCCGCAACGATCGGGTCGGCACCAGTGGCCGGGTCGGTGACCTCGGCGGTGGGGCCCGGTTCGTCGCTGCCCGCAGCGGGGTCGGGTGTGTCTACTGCGGTCGAGTCGTCCATGCCCTGCCCAGGGTAACGGTGGGAACGCCCTCACTGCCCGTTCGCGATGCACCGTGAACCGCTCCCGGACGCTCGTCGCCCGACATCGTCGCTCAGATCAGCTCGCGTCGCTGCAACCAGAGGAACGAGGCCCAGCCCGGAAGGACGGGGAACCAGAACGTGCACAGCCGGTAGAGGAACACCGCCGGCACGGCGACGGCGGCGTCGAGCCCGGCGGCGACGAGGCCGGCGATCAGCGCAGCCTCCATCGCACCGAGGCCGCCCGGTGTGGGCGCCGCGGACGCGACCGCGGCACCGACCAGGAACACCGCACCGACGGTGGCGAACGGCAGTCCACCTCCGAACGCCCGGGTCGAGAGGTACATCGACGCGAGGTAGCTGGAGGTGACGACGAGGGTGCCGGCGAAGAGCCGGGCGACCTTCCTGGGCCGGCGCAGCACGTCCCCCATCCCCTGTCCGGCTCGTTGCAGGATCGGCACGAGTTCGTCGATCACCATCCTGCGCGTCGAGCGGACGGCCATCGCCAGGCCGGCGAGTGCGACGGCGATCAGCGCACCGAGGACGAACCACGTCGGGTGCGGCAGCCGGAACCCGCCGTACGTGTCACGCCCCGACCACAGTAGGAACACCAGCATCAACGTCATGTGGCCGACGAAGCCGGCCAGCGTGTTCATGCCCACGCCCGACACGGCCACTGGGCGGTCGATGCCCTGCTTCTCGAGGAAGCGGATGTTGAGCGCCATGCCGCCGATTCCAGCGGGAGTGATCTTGTTGGCGAACGCCGATCCGACCTGGGTGACGAACAGCGGGCCGATCGGCACGCGTTGCACGATCGCGCCCCCGAGGCTCATCGTCGCGCCCACGTACGTCACAGCCGACGCCATGAGCACTGCCGGTAGCCATGCCCAGTTCGCATCCTTCACCTGCTCGACGATCCCGGGGAGATCGGCGAACTGGGGAAGCAGGAAGTAGGCGGCACCGGCGAGGACCACGAGCGTGAGCACGGTCTTCCGGCTGATCCGCTGCAAGGTCACGAACTGTACGACCTCACCGAGGCCCCCGGCACATCACCGGGTCGCACGGTCGGCACCGGGTCGCACCGTGTCGCACCGTGACGACCAGCCAGCCCTGCACCGCGCAGCTTGACCGGCCTGCCCTTCACCTGGTCGGGGTCGATCTCGAATCCGGCGAGGAAGATGAAGATGAGGAACACGAGGCCCATCTCGGCGAGCACGTCGATCACCTCGTCGAGGTGCGCCCATCCCAGCAGGTGCGGACCGATCACCATGCCGAGCCCGATCTGGATCACCACCCCGGGGATACGCGCCGAGCGCCCGACAGGAACGGGCTGAGGACCGAGAGCGACACGATCAGGACCATGGTGCGAAGGGCCTCGGAGTACATCTCAGTTGCCCGCTGCCATCTGCTCGCGGCGCAGCGAGTCGCGGATGATCTTGAAGCCCTCCGCCTCACGGCGAGTCGCGCGGAAACGATCGAACAGCGCGATCAGCATCGACAGCAGCAGCATGAAAAACAGGGTATTGGTCGCCGGCTGGTCGCCGCCGCCTCCGGTGAGGAGCACGTCGAGGGCGACGATGCCGACATTGATCGCCAGCATCGCGAGGAACAGCCGCCCGACGCCCCGCCAGCGACGTCCCCGGCGGCGCAGCCATTGGCTAATCGCAGCGTTCGCAACCACGAGCACGGCCACGACGAGGGCGACGCCGGCGTTGCTGCTCCGGACGTCGGGAAGGACCTCGGCGAAGATCATCGCAATGAGCGCGAGCAGCACCTCCATCGCTACCAGGACCACCGAGAAGAAGCGCTCGTGGCCGGTGATCGAGTCGTCGACCTTCGGGAGGTGTCGATCGACATCCACCGTGAACGGCCAATCCGCGACCGGCACCGAGGCTCGCCTCGACCACCCGAACAGGCCAACCGCCACTGCGACGCCGCCGAGCACGGCCCACATCTCGGGATGGTTGCCCATGAACTCGGTGAAGTCGAGATTGGCGATGTGGATCCAGTACTCCTGCGGCAGCTTCACGAAGATCCAGATCAGCGCCGACATCGTCAACACGGCTCGCGCCGAGAGGCGCGACGGACTCCACCTCGTGCGCACCGCCTCGTAGGCGATGAAGAAGTACTCGAAGGTGTTCGCGAACACGAACACGATCCACCTCCGCTCGAACGATTCGAACAGGGCGACGCCGACGAGGCGGTAGAGGAAGAGGAAACGGGCGATCTCGAACGCCACCGGATCGCGCCAGTTGCGCATTGCGGAGATGTAGGCGACGGCGAGGTAGTAGACGTCGAGCGCCTTGTCGTACGTCTGATACTCCGGCAGCGGGTCGTCGGCGAACGCCTGGAAGACCGTCTGGTCAGCGGCGTCGAGAACGAGGCAGGCCACCACCGCGGGCAGCGGGAAGCGCGGGATGAGCAGCGGTACGAGAAACCGCAACAACACGACGACGACGAAGACGGTTGTCGCCACTGCGGCGAACTGTAGTCACCTCATCCGATCAGGCGAATCGGCGTTGGACGTGCCGGTGGCGTACCTGCTCGGTCGATTCGTCAGATGACGATCTTGGAGCCGAGGCTGTCGATCACGTGCTTCGGGAGGCTCGCCACGTCAGTCGCCCTCAGCACGAGCACCACCACGTCGGTGATCGCTCGCACCGTCGCGTCGCGAGGCTTGCCCGACAGCGGCGACCGTTCGCCGACCACCGAGCCGGGGCCGAGACGCACCAGGCCGCCACGGGTGTCGACGGAGACGGTGCCACCCAGGAGGAACAGCATCTCGTCGCCCGTGGTGCCCTCGACGAACATCGTGGTGCCCGCACCCATCTCCACAGCTGCAGTCGCAGCGCGGAGCGCCGAGCGGTCGCCGGCGGTGAGGCCCGGGAAAACGGTCTCGAGCAGCTGGTCGATGGTCTGACCGGGCACCGGGGGCACCGCAGGGTCGCCCTCGGTGTCGATCGCGATCCGGGCGGCGCACGCGACGTCGATGTCGCGCACCAGCGCATCGAGCGCATCGACGAAGTGCGGGCGCGTGCCACGAGCTACACCACGAACGACGGGACGCAACAGTCGCGACCGTTGGAGGCGGCCCTCGTCGACCCAGGTGCCCTCCTCGAGGGTCCACCGACCGTCGTTGCCGATCTCGAACTCGATGAGGCTCTGCGCCGCGCTCTCGATCACGATCTCGACGCGCTTGGGGCGCTTGCCCTCGTGGTGCAGTGCCGCGGCGTCGAGGGCACGCACGATGCGGACGAGCGCGGCATCGACCGCCTCGGTTCGCTCGTTCGGCCCCGACCAGGACGACGAGGCCCCAGCGATCTCGTCGTGCATGTCGGGCATCGATGCTGCGTCGCTCACTTGGCGGACACTACCGGAGGCCGCGACGTGCCACGCCCGGCCCAACTGGCGTGCAGCGGTCACTCGCCACTCGGCCACCGTCTGATCGGGCGCTGGCAGCCCGGCGCCGGTCGACAGGTCACTCGGCGAGGACGAGCACCTGCGAGATCACACCCACCGGGCTGTCGACGGCGGTCTCGAACGTCATCGGCGAGCAGTCGACGATCTCGGCCGCACCCGAGAACGAGGCCGGCTGGGGGAGCGGCATCACAGCGCCGAAGAGGGTGATGGTGCCGCTGATGTCGTTGCTGACATCGGTCATCGTGAGCGTGGTGCCCTCGGCACTCCACACACCGGCCTGCGTGCCCGACCACTGGCCTTCGGCCACCTCGTCGTCGACTGTCAGCGTGAGCGCGAAGGAGGGTGCAAACGTGAAGGTGCCGTCAGCGCGCAGATCCAGCAGGCCGCTTCCCGACGTCACCACCGACGCTCCGGAGACGGAGGCGAGCGCGGTGTTGTCGAACACCCCTTGCACCTGCTCGGCCCCGAGGGTCCAACGACCCGTGAGGCACTGGGCCAGATCCGTCATGTCGACGGTGACCGTCGCGACGGGCGTCGTGGCTGCGCTCGCCGTCACCTCGCTCGCCGTCGTGGCGGTCGTCGTGGCGGTCGCCGCGTCAGTCGCCGGCACCGAATCGACCGCTGTCACCACGGTGTCAGATGAAGCGGGCATCGATGGTGCATCGGCGGTCGTGTCGCCGCCGCACGAGGTGGCCACGAGCAGCAGCGCCGCAAGTGCAAGCGTCCCGCGGCGCGACGTGGCAGTGATTCGGAGCATGGTGTCACCTCGTATCGATCGGCGCGGTTCGATCCGCGCCGACATGAGTTCATCGGTCGATCGACACACCACTTGAATTGCTGACCGTCCGATGCTGGAGCCAACCGTCCCGTATGGCCCACCGCGCTTCGGTGAAGATGCCGTCGGCGTGGCCCACTCGAAGTGTCCGAAGAACTGCAGGCCGGCAGAATGTGGTGGCGATGGGTCACGAGGGCACAGTTGCCGTTGTCGAAGCTGTCGAGCGGCATCGATGGCGGGAAGCGACGGAAAAGTCGCCGTACGATCCGGGGATGCTCAACCATCCAGACGACTCGGACTTCGATCTCGATGACGACGCACCCGTCTTCGCGATCCGCCGCAGCCGCGCCGTCCGCTGGACTGCCATCCTGATCGTCGCATCGTTCGCCTTCGCCGGCCTCTCGTCGCTGTCCCACTGGTGGTGAGCAGACCTCCGACGGCGGCCGGAACCGCC
>Ga0105048_10008237_pt1 | contig 16702 bp, 15 predicted proteins | sample MAT05_FD_78382 | JGI IMG/M metagenome (GOLD analysis project Ga0105048, IMG submission 78382) | Freshwater microbial communities from Lake Fryxell liftoff mats and glacier meltwater in Antarctica - MAT-05 | ecosystem: Environmental > Aquatic > Freshwater > Ice > Liftoff microbial mat | place...
CCGAGCATGAGCCTCTGGCTCCGCGGCAGCCCCTTTGGCGTCCCGTTCGTCCCCAGCGTGTTCCTCGCGTTCGTGGTCGGGGGCGCGTCGTTCTTCGCCGCGATCGCCGTGCTGGCGCGCTGGAGCTTCGCTCGACAGGCCTCGTTTGCGGCGGGTTATGTCGTGCTCGGCTGGCTCATGCTCCAGATGGCGCTCATCGGCCCGGCCTCGCCGCTGCAGCCGTTCGCGCTGATCGCGACCATCTCGAGCCTGCTCCTCACCTGGCTCCTCCCGCCCACCACCCCGGTTGACGTTCGGGTCTAGCCCGAAGGGAGCAGGATCTCTTCGAGCACCTCGGTCAGCTCGTCGACCTTCACCGGCTTCGTCAAATAGCGATAAAAACCGGCGTCGACGATGAGCGCGGAGTCGCGGATCATCGCCGCAGCGCTGAGCGCGACCACCGGGATGTCGCGCGTCTCTTCCCATTCGCGGAGCCGCCGCGTGGCCTCGAACCCGCTGATCCCGGGGAGGTTGATGTCCATGATCACCAGCTGCGGCTTGCGCGCACGGACCAGCTCGATGCCGATCTCGGCGGTCGGGGCGGTCAGCAGCTCGACGCGATCGAAGTCGCCGAGCAGCGCCTCCATGAACGCGATGTTCGACGGGTTGTCCTCGATGTAAACGATGAGAAAGCGCGGGCCCTCGGATCCGGAGAGGCGTGACTCCTCCGGCCGAGCCCTGTTGCCCGTCGACGCGGGCTCGGGCTGCGTGCGATGAACGGGCAGCTCCAGCCAGAATTGCGAGCCACGGCCGGGATCGCTCTGGAAGCCGACCCGTCCGGACATCAGCTCTGCCAGGCGCTTGGTGATCGCCAGCCCGATCCCCGTGCCCTCGATCGGGCCGGTCTCCTGGCCGGCGCGCTGGAACGGCTGGAAGATCTTGTCGTGCTTGTCCTCGGGGATGCCGAACCCATCGTCGATCACGGTGACGCGCACATAGTCGCCGCTCACCGCTGCGCGGATCGTGGTGTGACCGTCGGGCCGGCCGTACTTGATCGCGTTGGATCCGAAGTTCATCAGGATCTGCTTGAAGCGCGTGCGATCCGCGGTGATCTCCGGGAGGTCGGCGGGGACGGGCTCGACGACCAGGTCGTTCTTGTGGCGCGTGGCCATCGGCAGGAGCGTGCTGTGGACCTCGGAGAACACGTCCGGGAGCGCGACGGCCTCCGGCGAGATGAGCACGCGGCCCGCCTCGATACGCGACAGATCGAGGACGTCGTCGATCAGGCGCAGGAGGTGCTCGCCCCCCTTCACCACGTGCTCGACGCGCTCCTGGTGGCGATCCGACAGCGGCATCTTCTTGTCGCGCTGCAACAGCTGCGCAAAGCCGAGGATCGCGTTCAGAGGCGTTCGCAGCTCGTGGCTCATCGACGCCAAAAACTCGCTCTTCGCCGAGCTGGCGGCCTCGGCCTGGGCTTGCGCGCCGCGCAGCGCCTCCTCGTGGCGCACCTCGTCGGTCACGTCACCGATCGTCACCACCGAGCCGCCCTCCGGGGTGCGCCGCTCGACGACGCGCAAGCTCAGCTGGCCGCGCGTGCGCAGGTCGAGGGCGCCCTCCGGCTCACGGTGATAGCTCAGGCAGACGTCGCGGAGGTGTTCGATGGTTCGATCGCCCAGCTCGAAGGTCGCGGCCGCGAGGTTGGCGTCGAGCAGCTCCGCGTACGAGCGCCCGACGATCTCGCCGTCGACGTCCTTGCCCAGCACCTGGCGGTAGGTGCTGTTGCAGAGCACGAGGCGGTCGGACGCGTCGAAGATGGCGAAGGCGCCCTGGATGCTCTCGACGGCGCTCAGTAGGTGCTCCTGGATGCGGCGGACCGCGAGCTCGTTTTGCTTGCGCTCGCTGATGTCGCGGATGTTGGCCGAGGTCAGCATTCCGCCCTCGGTGGGCAGCGGGCTGAGGCTGATCTCGATCGGGAACTCGCTCCCGTCGCGCTTTCTCCCGAACAGCTCGAGCCCCGAGCCCATCGGGCGGACCTTGGGCGCGTGCGCGAAGCCGGTGCGATGGCCGAGGTGCTTCGGCCGGAAGCGCTCGGGGATGAGGATCTCGATCGCGCGCCCGACCAGATCTTCGCGCGGGTAGCCGAAGAGCCGCTCGGCCTGGAGGTTGACGAGCACGATCCGGCCGTCGGCGTTCACGACCAGCAAGGCGTCGGGCGCGGTGTCGAGCAGTTTTCGGAAGACCGCCTCACCCTGCGCGCTCTCCTCGAGGCCTTCGGCGCGTTTCTCGTGCGTCATGCAGGCAGTCTCACACTGAAGAAGGACCGTGATCGGTCCGGTTCAGGTAACGTCGACCCCGTACGCCTTGAGCTTCTCCCAGACGTTCTTGCGGGAGATGCCGAGCATGTCGGCCGCCTTCGCCTTCTTGCCGCCGGCGAGGTCGAGCGCGCGCAGGAGGTACTCGCGCTCGAACTCTCGCACCGCGACGCCGAGCGGTCGGATCGCCCCGCTCGGTGGCGCCGAAACGCGCGGCTGCTCTGGCGCCGCCCGCACGTCTTCGGGCAGATGCACCAGATCGATCTCCGCGCCACGCGCCATCACGACCGCGCGCTCGATGGCGTGCTGGAGCTCGCGCACGTTGCCCGGGAAGGCGTGCTCCGAGAGCGCGGCCCACGCCGCGGGAGAGATCGACGGCGGCACGGCGCCCTTGAGGGCTCGCTGCATGAAGTGCTCGACCAGCGCCGGCAGGTCTCCGCGCCGCTCCCGCAGCGGCGGCACCTGGAGATCGAGGACGTTCAGTCGATAGTATAGATCCTCGCGAAAGCGCTTCTCGGCGATCGCGGTCTTGAGGTTCTGGTGCGTGGCGGAGATGACGCGGACGTCGACCGTGACCGAGGTGTCGCTGCCGAGCGGCTCGATGACCCCCTCCTGCAGCGCGCGGAGGAGCTTGACCTGCGCGGTCGGCGGGATCTCGGCGATCTCGTCGAGGAACAGCGTGCCTCCGTCCGCCGACTTGAAGCGCCCGTCGCGCTGCTTCATGGCGCCGGTGAAGGCGCCGCGCTCGTGGCCGAAGAGCTCTGCCTCGAGCAGCGACTCCGGGAAGGCCGCGCAGTTCACCGCGACGAACGGCCGCTTCGATCGCGTGCTGAGCGCGTGGATGCGTCGCGCGACCAGCTCCTTGCCGGTGCCGGTCTCTCCGGTCACCAGGACCGGCGCGTCGCTCGAGGACACCGTCTCCAGCCGATCCAGCAAGCGCTGCATCACCGGGGAGTTGCCGATGATCTCCCCGGTCGTCCGGGCCAGCTCACCGCGGGCGGCGGCCAGCGATCGCCTGAGCTCGCGCTTCTCGGAGCTGCGCGCGACCCGGATGAGGATCTCGTCGATCTCGAACGGCTTGAGCAGATAGTCCGAGGCGCCTTCCTTGAGCGCCTGGACCGCGTCCTGGACCGAGCCGTGCGCGGTCATGAGGATCACCTCGGTGTCGGGCGCCTCGGCTTTGACGCGGCGAAAGAGGGCCAACCCATCGAGGCGGGGCATCTGGACGTCGGACACCACGACGTCGAAAACCCGGGCGCTCAGCTGCTCCAGGCCGTAGATGCCGTCCGCCGCGGCGACGACCTCGTGGCCCTCCGATCGCAGCGCTTCGGCGATGGCGAACCGGATCCCGGCCTCGTCATCCACGACCAGGATTCGCAGCATCGAACCGTATCTACCACTGGATCGCAGGAGTGTCAGGGGAAGATCGGGTGCGCCGCGTCGATGTCGGCGAGGCGACCGGGTCCGTGGCAGAGCGCGCAGGTCTCGATCGCGCTCGACGCGTCGAACAAGGCGCGCGGCACGCCCACCGCGCCGCCGTTTTGGCCCATGTGCGCCTGCGCGAGCGGGCTATCGTGGCAGCCGCTGCAGGCCGCGGCCTTCGCGCTGGTCACCAGATCGCTCGGGTTCGGGACGGTGCTGCGCGCCGCGACGACGTCGGCGCGCGCATCGGCGGCGCCGAGGGTGACGCGCTCGGTGGTGGGCAGCGCGCTGTCGCTGAACGCGACGCGATACGAGCCCGGGAGATGGCAGGCGTTGCAGTTGCCGTCGATGTTGGGGAACGTCACGTCGCTCCAGTCGTAGGCGAAGATGCCCGAGTTGCCGCGATCGCGCACGAACTGGAACGCGTTGCTCCGGGGGCGCGCGCCGTGGATGCCGTGGACGAGGTCCTTGAAGTTGTTCGAGGCCTCCGGGAACTGCAGCGGATCGGCCCCAAACGCGGCGATGGTGTTCATCGCCTGCTCGCGCGCCTCCGGGGAGGGGCTGCCGACGTTGCTGGCCTGGTTCTGGAGCAGCACCGGGTCCACGCCGCGGCCGCTCGAGGTGAGGTTCGGGTTGTGACAGATGACGCAGACCGCGGTGTTCGCGACGCGCTGGCCGCCATGGCCCTCGAGCTGCTCGTGGCAGCCCGCGCACTTGGCGTCGGCGACGACCTCGCGGCGCACGCGATCACCGCGCACCGGCGTCACGACCGACGGGGTGTGGCGCCCGATCGCGCCGCGATCCGGGCTGTCGCTCGGGAGGTTCTCGCTGAAGTAGCTCTGCATCGCGACCGCGCGCATCTGGGCGCCGGCCGGGAACGCGTTGGTGCCGCCGAAGGTCGCGACCCAGAACCCGCCGGTGGTGGCGGTGATGGTGCCCGCGGTGCCGGCGCGCAAGTTGGCGAGGCTCACCGACAGGGGCTGCGAGGCGGTGCGACCGACTTGTGCGTAGTCGCCCGGCTGGGCGATCCCGTCCTGAGCGACCGTGTACGCGAGCAAGAACGACGGGCCGCCGGTGGTGACCGGCGACGTCGGCAGCGCGGTGCCGGCGAAATCCATGGAGACAGGACCGGCGCCGGTGTCGCGCATGACGCGGAAGGCGACGATCGGGTGATCGGTCGCGTCGAGCGAGACGCTGCGGATCTCGTAGGCGAACTTCGAGAGGCCGACCGGGATCCGCGGGTTGTGCGGGGTCGAGGCGTCGGTCAGGTGGAGCCGCTCGATCGGCGCGAGGCCGGTCGTCGCGCCGTGGCAGACGGTGCAGAGGCTGTTGTCGGGCTGCGGACCGCCCGGGTGGGCGCCCGGCGCCGGCTCCTGGAGCGTCCAGTCGATGTCGTCGTGGCACGCGCCGCAGGCCTGCTTGCTCGGGAACTCGCGCCAGTGATTGCCGTCGGGCGTGCGATGATCGGCGGTCGGATCACCGTCGTGGCACTTTCTGCAGTTCTTCACCTCGAGCGGCAGCGTGGTCTCGGAGTAGTCGTCGCCGGCGAGCTCGTACGGCTGGCCCGCGCGCACGCTGGGGAGGTTCGCGCTGTAGTGGATCTTGTGGATGAACACCTTCATGTCGACCGAGTTGCCGTTCCTGTCGACCAGATCGGGGTTGTGGCACATGACGCAATACTTGGTCTCGAAGCGCGCCCCGTGCACCTGCAGCTTGCCGTGGCAGCTGTTGCAGCTGGCGACGTCTACGATCTCCCGGCTCGCGGTCACCGGGCCGCCGGCGGGCACGAAATCGTGGCTGAAGTTGACCGGCGGGGCCGGGCCGATCGGCGTCTGTACGGTCTCGCCGGACAGCGTGCCGGAGAGCTGGATGGTCAGGCGGTGGGTCATGCTCGCGTCGTAGACGGGGCTCGCGGCGACGGTCGCGCTGAAGGTGTACGCGTACGAGCCGTCGCGGTTGTCGACCAGGCGCCCGCTGCGCTCGGCGGTCGGGCGGCCGTTCGATTTGATGTAGTTGGTCCAGAAGCTCGGCTCCCCGCTGGTGCCGACGCCGTTGATCCCGGGCGTGAGCTTGGCGATCGCGAAGCGGAGGTGACCGCCGCTCCCCGCGCGAAAGCCGACCGCGCCGCGGCCGATGCCGTCGGTGACGCGGAAGCTGACCACCGGCGCGCGCAGCGAGCTCCCCATGTCGAGGTTGATCAGCGCGACGTTGAGCACCTCGGGCAGCTCGGCGTGGATGTTGAAAAGGTCGAGGGTAGAAGGGCCAGGAGCGCCGGGCGTGCCCGTCGATCCGTTCGTGCCCGGGAGGCCGGGCGCACCGGGGAGCCCGTTCATGCCATCGGTGCCGCTGGCGCCGCTCGAGCCCATCGCGCCCGCCGGGCCTTGCGCACCGGCGGCGCCCGGGGTGCCGTCCCCACCCGAGCACGCGGCGACAGCGAGGGCCAGCAGAGCTGCGGCCCTGGAGGATCGATCGAGGACAACCATCGACTCGCCCCCGTGCAATTCCCTGGCCATCGGTGAGCACGCGCACCGCAGCGCTCGCCGTTACCGAGCCGTAACGCCGGTTACTCGACCGTGACCGATCGCTCGGCCGTGACCGATCGCTCGACCGTAGCCCTCAGATCGAGCGCGCGTGCACCTTGGGGCCGCGGTACCGGTCAAACGCGGTGCAGACCACGCGCGCGAAGGGGCGACCCAGCGGCGTCACGGTGAGGTCGTGAGCGCCGATCTTCACCAGGCCATCGGCGGCCATCGGCGCGAGGGCGTCCTGGAACAGCGGCCAGAGCTCGAAGCCATGCCTCGCCTCGACGCTCGCGATGTCCACGTGACCGTAGCAGAGCAGCGCCTCGATGATCTCGGCGCGCGCGACGTCATCGTCGTCGAGCTCCATGCCGCGATCGATCGCCAGTCGTCCGGCGTCGATGGCGGCGTTGTAGTCGGCGATCTCGCGCGCGTTTTGCACGTAGATGCGGCCGACCCGCCCGATCGCGGTCGGACCGCAGGCGATCGTGTCGGTGCTGGCGTGGGTCGAGTAGCCCTGGAAATCACGGTGCATGGTGCCATCCGCGTGCGCGCGCGCGAGCCCGTCACCGGGCAACGCGAAGTGGTCGAGGCCGATGTGGACGTAGCCGGCACCGACCAGGCGAGCGGTCGCCATCTGGGCGAGCGCGAGCCGCAGCGCGGGCGAGGGCAGCTCGGAGGGATCGAACGTGCGCTGCATCGGGAACTTCGAGGGCAGGTGCGCGTAGCCGAAGACGGCGATGCGATCGGGGCGCATCCCCAGCACCAGGTCGAGCGTGTTCTCGAAGGTCGACGCGGTCTGTCCCGGGAGGCCGTAGATGAGATCGAAGTTGATCGAGGCGATCGCCGCCTCGCGGGCTGCGTCGAACACCTCGCGCACGAGCGCTGCCGGTTGGAGCCGGCGGATCAGGCCCTGGACCCGCGGATCGAAGTCCTGCACGCCGAGGCTGATGCGGTTGAAGCCCATCCGCGCGAGGTTGAGCACGCGCGGGCGATCGACGGTCCGCGGATCGATCTCGATCGAGCGATCGGCGCGCGGATCGAACGAAAAGGCGCGCTCCATCGCGGTGATCAAGCGCTCGAGCTGAGCGTCGTCGAGGAAGGTCGGTGTCCCGCCGCCCAGGCTGAGCTGCATCACGGGCCGAGCGGGGCCGACGAGCGCCCCCTGCATCGCGATCTCCTTGGTGATGCGCTCGAGGTAGCTCGTGGCGCGATCGCTCTTCGGCGCGATGATCCGCGAGCAGCCGCAGTAGGCGCAGGCCATGCGGCAGAATGGGACGTGCGCGTACAGCGAGATCGGCCGGCCCCGTGCCCGCTCGCCCTCGAGCTTCTGTGTGTACCTGGTGACGTCGAAGCTCGGGTCGAGCTCGAGCGCGGTGGGATAGGAGGTGTAGCGCGGGGCGGGGCGATCGTACTTCGCGAGGAGGCTGGTGCTGTCCATGCGCCGGCATTGATGCAGCGTTCGTGCCGCTCAGTTCGTGCCGCTCAGTCGGCGAGCGTGCGGCGCATCTGCCGGAGGACGTCGATGTAGCTGATGATGCCGAGGAGGTCGCCGTTGACCTCGTCGACCACGGGCACCGCGCCGATCTTGGACTCGACCATCAAGTCGATGACCTCGGCAGCCTCCGCCGTCGGACCGACCGAAAGAAGATCGGCGCTCATGATCTCCGTGACCCGCTTGTCGAGCAACTCACGGGAAGCGCTGCGCAGATCGCGATCGCTGAGCATCCCGACCAGCTCGTTGGACGCACCGACGATCGGCAGGTGCCGGATCTCGAGGGTCTGGAGGATCTCCATCGCCTCGCGGATCGTCGCGCCGACCGTCACGGTCATGGGATCCTCGGTCATCAGCTCTCTTGCGTTCATCCCGCGGACGGTTGCAACCCGCGGACCGTCGCGGTCAGAACGTTCGGCACGACCGCTCGTCACCGCCCGGTAACTGCGGACGTTACACGGTGACGCTGCCGATACTCTGATCATCGCCCGAGCGCGACCAGGACCCCGCCGACCACCAGCATCACCCCGAAGGCCCGGAACACCTTGAGCCCCAGCGCTTTGCCGCCCAGAACGAGGCTGAGCGTGCCCTTGACCATGGTGTTGGCGACCGCGGCGAGCACGATGGTCCGGCTCGCGACGTGCGGGTCGACGGCGCCCGTCTTGGCGAGGTTGGCCATCGTCAGCGTGATCGCGTCGACGTCGGTGAGGCCGGCGAGCGCCCCTGCGACGTAGCTGCCGCGATCACCGAACGTGACCGACGCCCAGCGCGTCACGACCAGGATCACCACGTAAAGCAGTCCCATCTTGAGCGCGGCGCCCAGCTCGAACGGGTTGGTGAGCTCGACGCTGCCAGACTCGCCGAGCTCCTCGCGCCCGCGCAGATATTCGAACGCGCAGAACGAGAGCCCCACCGCCGCCATCGCGCCGAGCGGCACGATCAGCGCGGCGAACAGCGGGCGCTCGACGACGAACACCTCGACCAGGACCCGCGCGAACATGATCGTCGACGCGATGATCACCGCCAGCGCCGAGGCCCTGGCCAGCGCGGGGTGCGCCCGCGCCCGCGCCGCCGCCGCCATCGTGACCGCGGTGCTCGAGACCAGGCCGCCGATCGCGCCGGTGAGCAGCAGGCCGCGCCCCTGGCCGAGCGCGCGCATCGCGATGTAACCGACGAAGCCGATCCCGGCGATCAAGGCGATCATGAGGCCGATGCGGAACGGGTTCAGGACACCGTAGGGCCCGTGCTCCTGGTCCGGTAGCACCGGCAGGATCACGACCGCCACGATCAGGAACTTGAGCGTGGCGATCACGTCGTCTTTGGTGACGCGGGCCGATAGGTTGCTGAGCAGGCTCTTCGACGACAGCAGCAGCGTGGTCGCGACCGCCAGCGATAGGACGACGAACACACGGCGGCTGAGCGGATCGATGATGCCTTCGCCCAGCGCGAGCGCGCCGAGCAGGTAGGTCAGCATGGCGCTGGCTTGGGTCGTGATGCCGGGGAGCCCGGAGGCCGCGTCCTTCTGGTAGGCGACCACCAGGAGCGCCGCGAGGCCGCCCCCGCCGACCACCAGCGGCCAGGCAGAGAGCGTTCGTGAGAGCAGCATCGCGCACGCGCCGATCAGCGCGATGATCGGAAAGGTGCGGATGCCGCCGACCGAGCCCGCGCTGCCGGTCTTCTCGCGATCCAGCCCGATCAAGAGCCCGGCGAACAGAGCCAGGAGGAGCGAAGGATAGGGCTCATACCCCTGCATGCGGCACGACAAGCACCGGGCAGGTCGCGTTCGACAGCACGCGATTCGCGGTCGATCCGAGCATCGCGCGCTGCCAGAAGTTGTGCCCGCTGGTGCCCACCACGATGAGATCCGCGTTGTGCTCGGCGGCGACATCGAGAAGTCCCTGGGCGGCCCCGGTCGCGCGCTCGATGACCTCGACGTGCGTCAAAGGCCCCGCGTCGTGAGGGACGATCTCGCGGATGGCGCCCTTTCGCGCGTCGATCAGGCGATCGAGCTCGGCGCGGAGGACCGGGCTGGTGACCCCGGCCGCGGCCAGCATCGCGGTCTCGACGACGGACACGATCTCGACCTGGCCGTCGGGGTGGACGAAGCTCCGCGCGAGCTCGACGACATCCCTGGTCGCGGGCGACAGATCGACGCCGGCCACCACCGACCGGAACTCGACGCTGCGGCGCGCGTCACCGACGACCAGCACGGGCACCTTGGAGGTGCGCACGAGGGCGCTCGCGACGCTCCCGAGCAGCGCGCGCCGGATGACGCCGTGTGCGTGCGTGGCGATGACCACCAGATCGGACTTCGTGCTCTCGATCGCCAGCGCGAGCTCGCGCGAAGGGAACCCGTAGAGGGTCGAGCACGTGAACGGCGCGCCTCGCGGCGCCATGGCCTCGAGCTTGGAGGCCGCAGCTCTCCGCTCTTCCTCGACGATCTCGGCGAGGTGTACGCCGCTCAGCGCGAGCTGATAGCTCGGCATCGGGGTCAGCACGTGCACCAGGTGAACATGGCCGTCGCTGCGGCGCGCGAGCGCAAAGGCGGCCTCGACGGCGATCTGGCTGAGCGGTGAGAAGTCGGTGGGCGCGAGGATGTTCTTCGGGAGCCGCATACCGTGAACCCTCGCAATCGCTGTGCCGCTGGCGAACCCGCAGACCCGGGTGGCGACGTTACGATCCGGTGACGTCGCTGCGCGACCGGCACGATCGTCGGTTCGCCGCCTTCTTGGCCCGCAGTCTGCAACACCAGGTGACCATGCGCCTGACTGTTCTCTTCACGGCACTGATCATCGGCTGCAGCACGACGCCGGTCGCCTCGCCGCCCGCGTCGCTCCCGTACCCGAGCTACTTGCCCGCGAGCGCGCGTGAGGGCATCGCCCGGCGGATGGGGCGCCACGGCACCGAGATGGCGATGATGCTCTGGGGTGTGCTGCTGCTCGACGTCTCGCGCCTCGGTCCGCTGGCCGACGACATCGCCGATCGACGGAACGAGAGCGATGAGGTCGACGCCGAGCTCCAGCGGCTGTTGCCGGCGGACTTCTTCGCCCTGGAGGCGACGATCGGCGTCGCGGCGCGCGAGCTGGCGCGGCTCGCGCGCGCACCGAACCCCGACGCGGTCGCGATCGCGCGCATCTACGGCGCGATGACCGAGACCTGCGTGCGCTGCCACGACAGCTACATGCGCGGGCCGAGGCCGGCCGCGGCGCTCCTCCAGGGCGGGCCGTGATCGCAGGGCCGCGGTGGTGTTATCCTTGGCGGGATCGGATCTTCGACCACTCCTCCTCGAGCCGCGCGCGATCATCGGGGTGCGCGATCGCGATGAGCGCGCGGGCCCGCTCCCCGAGCGTGCGCGCGTAGAGGTCGGCGACGCCATACTCGGTGACGACCCAGTGGACATGCGAGCGCGTGGTGATGACGCCGGCGCCCTTGGCCAGCGTGCTCACCAGGCGCGGGGCGCCAGACTTGGTCCGGCTGGTCAGCGCCAGGATCGGCTTGCCTCCGCGGGAGAGCGCGGCGCCGCGCATGAAGTCCATCTGGCCGCCGACGCCGGAGACGATCCGGCTGCCGACGCTATCCGCGCAGACCTGGCCGGTGAGATCGATCTCGACCGCCGAGTTGATCGCGTGGACCTTCGGGTTGCGCGCGATGACGGTGGGGTTGTTCACGTAGCCGATGTCGAGCTGCGCGACCGCCGGGTTGTCGTGGATGAACGCGTACACTCTCCGCGAGCCCATCACGAAGCCCGACACCGTGCGGCCGGGGTGGATCGCCTTCAGTGAGTTGTCGACGGCGCCGCGCTCGATGAGGGACAGCGCGCCGTCGGACCACATCTCGCTGTGGATCCCGAGGTGCCGGTGGTCTCCGAGCGCGCGGCACACCGCGTCGGGGACCGCGCCGATGCCGAGCTGGAGGGTCGAACCCTCGTCCACCAGGCCCGCGACGTGCCGGCCGATCGCCGCCTCGGCCTCGCTGGGCGTGCTGGGCGCGATCTCGACCAGCGGGACATCGACGTTCACCGCGTGATCGATGCGATCCACATGCACCATCCCGTCGCCGTGCACGCGCGGCATACGCGGGTTGATCTGGGCGATCACGATCTTGGCCTCGTCCACCGCCGCGCGCGCGACGTCGACGCTCGTCCCCAGGGTGCAGTAGCCGTGCGCGTCGGGCGGCGAGACGTGGATCAGCGCGACGTCGAGGGGGCGGCGGCCGGATCGGAACATCTGCGGGATCTCGCTCAGAAAGCAGGGCAGATAGTCGATCCGGTCGAGGTCCAGCGCGGCGCGAAGGTTCTCTCCGACGAACAGGTTGGCGACGCGAAAGCTCTGGGCGAGCGCGGGCGCCGCGTAGGGCGCCGGCCCGAAGGTGTGCAGGTGGATGAGCTCGACGTCGCGGAGATCGGGCGCTCGGGCGACCAGCCCGTCGATCAAGATCGAGGGGGTCGCGGCGGCGCCGTGCACGAAGACGCGCTGGCCGGACGCGATGCACGAGACTGCGGAGACGGCGTCGTGATGGAGCTTCATGAGCCATGATCGCAGGCGCCCGCGACGGAAGCGAGGATCTTCATTCCGATCGGCGCCGAAGCCGACGACGGTCTCGAGGATCGCCGCTCGACCGGAGGCATCCCAGCGCTCGCGCGTAACAGTGCGGTGCGACGGCGCTACCGCACGGTAACGTCGCATGGATGAGATTTCGCGATTCGGCGAGGCACGGTCGTTGCGTAGCACCGCGCCAATGGAACAGCCTCAGTACTCTCCCCCGACCGGCGCCGCGCGCTGGGTCATCGGCGGCCTCCTCCTGTTCGGCGCGCTCAACGCCGTCGCCGGCGGGATCTATGGCGTGCTCGGAGCGGAGGGCGTGCCGAGGAGCTGGCTCGAGGGCACGCCGTTCGTCGACTACGTGATCCCGAGCTTGATCCTGATGCTCGTCGTGGGCGGCTCGTGGCTCTTCGCCGGGCTCGCGGTCATCAAGCGCTGGTCATTTGCGCGCATCGCCACGATCGGGGCGAGCGACATCATGCTCGGCTGGATCTTCGCGCAAGTCGCGACGATCGGCCTCGTGTCGTGGCTCCAGCCGGCGACCGCGTCCGTCGCGATCACCGTCCTCACGATCACCGGCTTGCTCCGGAAGGAGTGACTTTTCCATGACGCTCCCGAAGAAGATCCTCGCACCCACCGACTTCTCACCGCTCGCCGAGGTCGCGGTCGAGAGCGCCTTCGCGCTCGCCCGCCGGAGCCAGGCGCACGTCCACCTGCTCCACGTCTTCGCGCCTGTGCCGCAATACGAAGACGCGTTCGGTCCCATGAAGATCGCGGACGTCCTCGAGAGCGAGCGGAGCGCCGCCCGCGCGCGGCTCGAGCACCTGGCGCCCGAAGGCATCGCGTTCAGCTGTGAGATCCGGCAAGGCTTCCCGTCGCGGGAGATCGTGCTGGCGGCGAAGAGCTCGAAGCCCGATCTCATCGTCATCGCGACGCATGGCTACGGCGTCGTGCGCCGCGCGCTGCTCGGCAGCGTCGCCGCCTCGATCGTGCGCCACTCGGATGTGCCCGTGCTGGTGGTGGGCGAGGCTCGAAAGAGCACCAGCTTCGGGCACGTCGTCGCCGCGATCGACCTGTCTCCCGTCAGCAACAAGGTCCTCGATCTCGCGCGGAGCTACGCTGCGCCGGGCGGGAAGGTCACGGTCGTCTCGGTGGTGGAGGTGCCGGTGCCGTTGCTGAGCGGGCCGCTGAAGGAGCTGCGCTCCGAGCTCCAGCCGAGCATCGACGCGCGGAGAAAGGCGATCCACGACCTGGCCCCGCTCGCGCACGCGGAGATCGTCGAGATGACGAGCCCCGCGGCCGGCATCCTCGACGCCGCTGGAGCCGCGGATCTCGTGGTCATCGGCACCAGCGGTCACAACGCGTGGGAGCGCGCGATCCTCGGCTCGACCGCCACGCGCGTGCTGTCAGAGGCGCGGTGCCCGGTGCTGGTGGTCCCGCGCGCGGAGGCCGCGGGATCCGATCACCACGCGCGGGCGACGTGACGCTCGGTGTGGCACGTCCCGGTGCACGTGCCGTTCGCGCTGCGGGTGAAGCCGGCGACGTTGAACGTCACCTCCTTGACGCCGTTGACGTGGTTGTCGGGGTTGGTGATCGAGGTGGCTGCCAGGTCGACGGTGGCGCCGTGACACTCGCCGCACTGCATGCGCTCGGCCATGTGCTTCCTGTGCTCGCCGCTCATCGTCAGCCAGCGCACGTTGCCGCTGGCCGGACCCGGGTGGCAGCCGTCGCAGCGGGGGCGCGCGTCCGTATGCGCGATCTGGCCCGCGGAAGTGCGGCCGTTGCCGTGACAGTACAGGCTCGCGCAGCCGCCGTTGCTCCACGTGCCGCTCGGGCTCAGACCTGCCGTGAAGGTCACCTCGGCGACGCCGTGGGTATCGTCGAAGATGTGCCCCATGGAGAGCACGTCGGTCGGTTTGGTGTGGCACTGCACGCAGTCGAACGCGGCGTGGTTGCGCACCGTGCCGTGCTCGGTGTGCGGCCGGAACGTGAGCATGTCGCGCGCCGTCTCACCGCGAATGCCGCGCGGCGGCGCGCCGGTCATCGTGTCGGTGCCGCCGTGGCAATAGGTGCACGTCGTCCGCCACTCGGCCTGGTGACACGAATCGCAGCTCGGACCGATCCCTCCGCTGAGCGTCGCGCCGTGGCAGGTGCGGCAGTCCTGGGTCTGCAGCTTCAGCTCGTGCCCGTGCACCGTGGGGCTGGCGAAGTCGCTCGGGTGAAAGCGGATCCCGCTCGCGTCGGCGCCCGGCGTGCTCCCCGCGTCGGCCTCCCCCGACGCGGTCGCGTCGTCCGCGCCCGCGTCGGCTTCGCTGCCGGGCGGGACATTCTGCGCTACGGCCATGCACGCCCCGAGAAACCCGAGAAGAGGGAGGACGAGGACACGCGAGCGCATGCCTCCCTTACGCAGAAGGCGCGACCCGCGGCGATGCTTCCAGATCCGTCAACGGGTGGATGGGCCATCCAGCCTGCAGATCGCGTCGCTCGCGCAAACTCGGCCCACGTAGTGGGAAGAGAATGAAGGCGTGGTGACGCACCCGCCCGAGTGTGGCCGGCCTGCGCTCTGCCTTCGACGTCGAGGACCGCCTGCATGAGGTCTTCGCTCGGGCGTTCTCACCGTGCGGGGTTCGACGGCGTCTCGCCCTACGGCGCGTACCTCGCGGGCATCACGCGCAACCTGGTGATCGATGGCCTGCGCCGATCGGGCCGAGAGGCGCTCCTCGGCGTCGGGCTCGCGGTCGTGGGCGCAGCGACGTGGCTCTGGCCAGGGGAGGAGTGAGGTGCGGTCGCTCATGATCTTGCTGGGGGTGATGGCGGTCGGTTGCTTGCCGAGCTTCACGCCGCCCGACGCGCCGAAGCACGACGACGATCGCGGCGGTCACCTCCACGCCGCGCTGAGCGAGACGCCGTTCTTGTGCCCAGATCCCGCGAACCCACCGCTCGGCGGGCGCCGGGAGAACAACGCGGGCATGCGCTGCGCGACGTCGGCGGCTCGGCCGCAAGACGTGGAGCTGTCATGCGATGCGATGGGCTGTCACGGCGGCTATGAGTATCGCGACGACCCGGCGACTGCTCTCCGGCACCTCCGCGGCTCGAACGGCCCGAGCTGCTACACCTGTCACGGCGAAGTCTGGCAGGACAATCGATGACCCGCGCACTCTTCTCGGTGGCGCTCCTCGCGGCGTGCGGCGAGTCCCCTGTTGATCCCGCGCTGTTCGCGGCGACGCCCACGTGGTCCAACGACATTCGCCCGATCCTCGCGCGGAGCTGCACCCCCTGCCATACCGCGGACGGCCTGCGCGCGGGCGGTGTCGAGCTCGACACCTACGCGCCGCTGTACAGCGCGCGCGTCAAGAACGTGTGCGTGGCGATCTCGACCGATCTGGTGGCCCTTTTCGAGGGTGACCTGCACCCGATCGGCCCCGACGAGAAGCTCGAAGCGTGCCACGGCTGGGAGATCGGATCGATGCCCACGGGCGCGCTCTCGCCGCTCACGGAAGGCGAGCAGGTGCTGTTCGCGCGCTGGCTCCAGATTGGTGCCCCGCAGTGAAACGACTCCTTCTCTTTCTTGCGCTCGTTTGTGCGGCGCCGGCGTCGGCGCTGCCGCAGTACGCGGTGCGGTCCGGCCGCACCTGCGGCAACTGCCACATCAGCCCGACCTACGAGGACAAAAAGGGCTGGGTCGACCCGGATCTGTCGGAGCGAAAGTGCTCAATGAGCTGCCTCGCCTGCCACGTGAACCCCACCGGCGGCGGCCTGCGCAATACTTCGGGCCGATACTATGGCCAGTCGACGCTCTCGATCATGCCGCTCCAGGAGCGGTCGTACTCGGACTATCAGCGCGAGCTCCTATCCGAGGACGACGTCCGCGTGCTTCGCGACTTTTTCGCCGAGGACTTCACGCGGACGTCCTCGCGCTCGATCCCGTCCAGCCCGGCCGAGGCCGAGGCCGGCATCGGCGTGGGCCGCGACGGCAGCCGCGTGGTGTTTGGCCGCCCGCTCGGCGCGCCCACCCGGTACAGCCTGTGGGACGGGCGATACGGCGATCTGCGCGCCGACCCGCTGCTCTCCTTCGGCGGGGACTACCGCATGGCCTACTGGAGCGGGAGCAGCAACATCTTCCCGATGCAGCTCGATCTCGACGTCTCGCTCCACCCCATGGAGCACGTCACGATGATGGGCACGCTCGCAGCTCGCGGCCGGGTCGCGGGCCTCGGCGCGGTCATCGAGAGCAAGCCGGCGCCGGTGTTCGCGCGCAACGCGTTCCTGATGGTGCACGAGCTTCCGTACATGGCGTACGCGCGCGCCGGCATCTTCCAGCCGTCGTTTGGGACGCACATCGACGATCATACCTCCTTCATCCGCAAATACTTCGAGATGGATGTGTCGAAGCCAGAAGACACCGCGCTCGGCGTGGAGCTCGGCTTCGCGGCC
>Ga0105048_10008240_pt1 | contig 16700 bp, 14 predicted proteins | sample MAT05_FD_78382 | JGI IMG/M metagenome (GOLD analysis project Ga0105048, IMG submission 78382) | Freshwater microbial communities from Lake Fryxell liftoff mats and glacier meltwater in Antarctica - MAT-05 | ecosystem: Environmental > Aquatic > Freshwater > Ice > Liftoff microbial mat | place...
CGAATGGTAGCGGCTGCCCGCACCAATGCGTAGTCGCCGGTAAGCATCCGGGCTTCTTCGTCGTTCAATACCAGCACATCGACCAGCGGTAATAGTGTTTTTAGGTCAGCATTGGCAATGTCGATCCAGAGGTTCATGGTGTCCAGTACAATAAGTTTGGGGCGGACGGTTAGGCGGTCTACTACCATTTTCTGGATAGCCGGGGCCGTGTTACCCAGCATCAGGTACTGGCAACCCTGATACGAATCGGGGATAATAGGGTCGAAACTCTCCATCACGTTCAGTTGCACGTCCACCGTGTCGCGGGTGTTCATGTCGTTGTGATACTTGCCCGACCAAAAGAACGTTTTTTCGCCTTGCCGAATCTCAAGGCCTTCTGTGTCAACACCGTGACTTTCGAAAATGTCGATCATCGACTTCGGAAAATCGTCGCCGACAACAGCAACAAGATTGTTGGGCCGCACAAAGTACGAAGCCGAAAGCGTGATATAGGTGGCAGCACCGCCGATGATTTTGTCGGTTTTCCCGAAAGGTGTTTCGAGTGCATCGAACGCGACCGACCCGACCGTTAGTAAACTCATTGGTTGTATGTTAGTAGAGCCGCAAAGATAGGATATTATCGGCTACGGGTATTTCTGTGAGCAACCGGGCTTTTTCCGACACTATCTTTTTGATTTTATCATGACTCTTCTCAAAAATAGCTTTCTGTCACTTGCTTTCGGAGTAACGGTACTGACTAATGCATTTGGCCAGAAAGCGCCCTCTGCCGACACGCTGAACCCGGCAGGCATAGTGCTTATTGCTCCCGGCGCCACGCTCAAAAAGGTGTCCGGCCAGTTTTCGTTTACCGAAGGACCCGCCGTCGACAAAAAGGGCAATATCTACTTTACCGATCAGCCCAACGACAAAATCTGGGAATACGACACCGACGGCAACCTGACCCAATTCGCCGAGAAAATGGGCCGCTCCAATGGGCTATACATCGACCGGAAAGGCAATATCCTGTCGTGTGCCGACGAGAAAAATGAGCTGTGGTCTATCAACCCCAAAACCCAGGAGGTGACCGTGCTGATGAAAGATTACGAAGGCAAAAAACACAACGGCCCTAACGACCTCTGGCCCGACCGCAAGGGGGGCATCTACTTCACCGACCCATTTTACCCGCGTCCGTGGTGGAGTCACAAACAGCCTTTTTTAACGGCCCAAAATGTGTATTACCTGCCAAAGGGTAAAACACAGGCCGTGATGGTGGCTGCCGATTTGAAGCAGCCCAACGGCATTGTTGGCACCCCCGATGGCAAGCACCTGTACGTGGCCGACATCCGCGATAGCAAGACCTATAAGTACGACATTGGTAAAGATGGTAGCCTGACCAACCGCCAATTATTCGCCGAAATGGGGTCCGACGGCATTACCCTCGACAAGCAGGGGAACGTCTATATGACCGGCCGGGGCGTAACCGTCTTTGACCCGACCGGCAAAAAACTGATGAACATTCCCGTCCCTGCCAAATGGACGGCCAACCTCTGTTTTGGGGGCAAAGACCGTAAAACCCTGTTCATCACAGCCTCCGAATCGGTCTATGTGTTGCCTATGGCGGTGCAGGGAGTGGAATGACAGTGAAAGTTTTTCAGTCGCAATACGTGCTAAGCACCGTTGTGGTGCGGCCCGACCCGGTGGGAGTGAAGCGTGTACCCGGTTTAATCACAATTCGCTTAGAAATGAACTGTTGGTTCGCACTGCCCGACACCACAAACGTATTGCTCAACCCGACTGTTACCTGATCGCGGGCAACGTCTAAATAACTGCCGCTGTTGCGGGTCACATTGGCTACCGGGATACTATTATTTTCGGGGGCAATTAGATAATCAAATTGGGGTTTGTCAAGAAACACCCGGAGCCGCGTCCCCTGATCGGTCGTAAACTGATTCCGGCAGGCCCGACGACCATAGGCCATCATGTTGCGGGTCGAAGGAGCGTAGGTAACCGGCGTTGAGCAGTTGTCCTGGCGTGTTCCCGAATACACACAACTCGCATTGGTGAAATCGGCCAGATAATCCTGATCATTCAGATCGACATCCTGATTGGGGTCAGCGGGAGTGTCGCAGATCAAGTCTCCCGCATCGAGGCAGTTTTTGCACCCACCCGACCGGGCCACGCGCTCATTGCCGAACCCCTTCGAGTGCGTATGATACAACCCAAACACGTGCCCCACCTCGTGGCCCGTTGTGCTGATGTTCGAGGTACTTTCAATGGCATTTGCGTTCATGCTGATATAGCCGTTGTAGTTGGGTACATCATAAGCGTTGCCATTATAGCCGGGAAGGGCATTATGGACGAAGATATTCAGGCAGTTGGCTACCCGAAAAGGCAGGAGTTCTGCCCCCTCGGTATCGGCATCCTGATCGTTCAGGTCGGTGTTGTTCACCTGTCGAATATCCTGAAGCAGAAAGCAGATGTTGTGTGGAGCGTATTGATCTACCATATTCTGGAACTGACGCAATACGTTCGTTTCCGTCGTCGCGACGTTCGATCCATCGGTGTTTGCGAAGATAGTGATCACCACCCGTACGCAGATCGGCAGAGCCGCTTTTTGCTGGTAACTCTCAAAAACAGCCTGCGGAATTACAATCGGTTGGGTGGGTGTTGGCGTGCCGCAATCCTTCAGGGCCTCGGTGGTGGGCTGCGCAAGGGCTACGAGGCCGGGCAGCAGGCAGAGTAGTAAAAACAGGTAGGTTTTCATCGGTTCAGGCGGGCTTTAAGTTGCCGAATCTGCCGCTGCTGTGTAGCCAACTGGTTTTGCTGAGCAATTACATAGAGTGTCAGTTCTTCAATTTTTTGCATCATGCGGGTGATGGTCTCCGCAATGGGCATTCCCTGTTGGCTAATTTCGCCTGCCGAAGCCATGTCGGGTAGGTGATGGTGCGTTTTAATGAACTGTTCCACCTCGGCCAACGGACGCAGACGATAGGATCCGTCGAACACAAAATCGGCCCAACCAGTCTCCACAATCAGTTCTTTGGAGCGAATGGTGCCGTTAACGGATAGTTTGTAGGTCGGGTTGCTGGTACCAATACCTACGTTGCCACCCAGCGGGTTCAGCAATAAGGAGCTTGGCGAAGGGTAGTTGCCCAACCCAAGCAACGCGGGAGAGTAGATCACCTGAAGCCGGTCCTGATCAAGGTACAGGCGAGGGCCACCGATCAAGACAAACCCTGAGCCGGGATTGTCGATACGAAGGGCACCCCCATTGATCCCAGCATTGGCCGTATAGGTTAGTGGCTCCCCTACGATGAAGGCACCGCCGTTGAGGGTAGTGGTACCTAACACATGCAGCTTTGAGGAGGGCGACGCGATGCCGATGCCCACGTTACCGTTGGTGCGATTCAGCAAAAGGTTTTGGGCCAGCAGTGGTTGTGCGATGCCCACAAAAAGGAACAGGTAAAGGATTCGTTTCATAGAAGAAAAAGGGAAAGAATGTGTATAAGAAGTAAGAGATCGGTAAATCAGGCTATCCTGCTCAACCTACCAATTTGTAATATTAGTCATATATAGACTTCTTTCGGGAAACGAACCGGCACTATTTATTTATCGGTCAGGGTGTTAAGAAAGGGCGAATGGCGAAAGAGTGCTGCCTGATGGCCATTCGCTCTTTCACCATTAAATAATCGGGTGGCGTTTGAATTCCTTCGTGCGGTCGAACAGGTAGCGATAGGTGATGTGCCGCTTGCTGACAACTCCGCCGAGCATCTTTGAAAACCGAATCATCTTGACATTAAAGTCGCCGATCCAGTTCAATTCCATGTCTTTGTACGGATGACTCGCCGACCAGCCCACGCGGGTTGGATACGACATGGCAATGGCCGACTCAACCCCCTTACCCTGAAAATCGGGCACCACACCGAAAATCAAACCGAATGCCTTGTGAGTAGGCTTAAACGTTTTGTGATACAGAAACTTAATCTTGCCCAGCCAATCCATCTTGCCGTTGACGTGCTTGAAATACTGATTCAGTTCGGGGAGCATAATGAAAAATGCTACAGGCGTTTTTTCGGGACCATGATACCCAAACCAGATCAATTGCTCGTCCATGACGGGCTTCATCTGCTTCATCAATTTCAGGGCTTTCTCCTGACTCATATTAGGCGTTCCCAGAATTTTGGCCCAGGCTTTGGTATAGATTTCGGCAAAGTCACCGGCAAACTTGGGTAGCTGATTTTTGCGGATGTGTTCAAACGAATACGCCGGATCGTTCATGATTCGGTTGGCGCGTTCGAGAACGGTCGGATGCATACCCGCTATCAGTCGGTCTTTCTCAATTGGGGCTGCAACGGTGTGCTGCTGAAAATAATCCCGAAAGCCGTAATTGTCGAAAAACAGGACGTAGTACGGCTTGGTGTACGGCATTCCGTAGTTTGGCTCGTGATCAAAACCTTCCACCAGTAACCCCCACCAACGGTCGCGGTCGCCGAAATTAATGGGGCCATCCATGGCTTCCATACCTCGCTCAGCGAGCCAGTTTTTACAGGCATCAAAAAGCATATTGGCGGCTTTCTGGTTGTAAACGCACTCAAAAAAGCCCATGCCCCCCGTGGGTTGTTCGTTGCGGGTCATCGTGGTTTTCTGGTTGACAAAAGCCGCCACCCGCCCTATGGTCTGGTTCTGATCGTCGAGCAACAGCCACCGGATGCATTCGCCAGTCTCGAACAGCTTGTTCTTTTTGGGATCGAAGACGCTTTCGAGGTCGGCATCTAAGGGGCGAATCCAGTTTGGCTCGTCCTGATACAGTCGAACAGCAAACTGAATGAATTCTTGTTGGTGAGCGGAATTAGTGCCGACTTCGACGAGATGCATTCTGAACAATAAAGTAAAATAGATATTAGGCAAAGATAGTGAGTTGGCATCGGTGCCACACCTTTTCCCGCCAATCCTGTACCTTTGCCATTATTCATTATGCGTTATTCATTCCCTTGAATGCAACCCCTCAGACTTTATAACACGCTCTCCCGCCAAAAAGAACCGTTTGAACCGCTTAGTCCGCCGTATGTAGGCATGTATGTGTGCGGCCCAACGGTTTACAATTACGTTCACCTGGGCAACGTCCGCACGTTTCTGACCTTCGATACGCTGTTTCGCTACCTGACACACATGGGCTATAAAGTTCGGTATGTGCGCAACATTACCGATGTGGGTCACCTGGTGGGCGATGGTGATGAAGGTGAAGATAAAATTGGGCGGATGGCTAAGCTCGAAAAGCTGGAGCCAATGGAGATTGTACAACGCTATACCAACGATTTTCACAATGTGCTGACAACTTTCAACCTACTGCCTCCCAGCATCGAACCCACCGCAACGGGCCATATGGTGGAGCAGATTGAAGCGGTTAAGGTGTTGATTGACAAGAGTCTGGCCTACGAATCGAATGGGTCGGTGTATTTTGATATTTTAAAGTACAACGAACAGGGCGGCAACTACGGCAAACTGTCGGGGAGAATTATCGAGGATCTGCTCAACGAAACCCGCAACCTCGATGGGCAGTCTGAAAAGCGTAACCCGCTCGATTTTGCGATCTGGAAAAATGCTTCTCCTGAACACATTATGCGTTGGCCATCGCCCTGGGGCGACGGATTTCCGGGCTGGCATTTAGAGTGTTCGTGCATGAGTACCAAGTATTTGGGCGAACAGTTCGACATTCACGGGGGGGGTATGGATCTCAAATTTCCGCACCACGAATGCGAAATTGCCCAGGGTAATGGCCTCACGGGTAAAGATCCCGTACGTTACTGGATGCACTCGAATATGCTGACGGTAAACGGCCAGAAAATGAGTAAGTCGCTGGGGAATTCGTTTTTGCCCGCTGAGCTATTCGCAGGGAGCCACGCCCTATTGGAGCAAGCCTATTCGCCGATGACGGTGCGGTTTTTTATGTTACAATCGCACTACCGAAGTACGCTCGACTTCTCGAATGATGCCCTCAAAGCAGCTCAAAAAGGCTACCGACGGCTCGCAAACGGTCTCCGCATTGTAAAAACGCTGACTTATACTGCTGATGAAGCTCTAGCGCCAGATACCAAAAAACAGGTCGATGTTCAGGGTGCTTTGCAGGGTTTCCACGATGCGCTGAACGACGACCTGAATACGGCCGTTGCCATTGCACACCTGTTTACACTGCTCAAGTATGTGAACATGATTTACATGAATCAGCTTCGGCCAGCGACCTTAGGCGAGGAGGTTTTCGAGTCGATGAAAGCCTCGTTTGTTGATTTTACCGAAAATGTATTGGGTCTGCTCGAAGAAACTGGCGAAGGCCACGGCGTTGTAGAAGGAATGCTAACCCTCTACCGCGAATACAAAGAGCAAAAGCTCTACGACAAAGTAGATCAGGTCAGAACCTATTTCAAGCAACAAGGGCTTGTTATAAAAGATATGAAGCACCGGATCGACTGGGCGTATGAGGAGTGAGGAATTTTCGTTGATCTAAGAAAATACAATTCATGAGCAAGACATTATTGATTACTCTAGCTTTATTCACAGCTCTCGCGTCGTGCAAAAACGACAAAAAAACGGAGTCGCAAACAAACTCAACCGAACAGCCTGCACAAAGTACGTCGGCCCCGGCCTTCGATGCCGACTCTGCTTATCAATATATTGCCCGTCAGGTATCCTTCGGACCACGGGTTCCCAATACAGCTGCTCACGTAAAAGGTGGAGACTACCTGGTGGCCAAACTAAAAGAATTTGGCTTTGCCGTGATTGAGCAAAAATTTCAGGCCAAAACCTGGGATGGTAAAACGCTCAATGCTCGTAACATTATTGGCAGTATAAACCCACAAGCTAGCAAGCGGATCGTGCTGACTTCGCACTGGGATTCGCGCCCACGGTCTGATCAGGATACTACCGTTGCCGATCGAGCCGATGCGGTTCTGGCTGCCAACGACGGGGCTTCAGGTGTCGGTGTTCTTCTCGAACTAGCCCGCGCTATTCAAAAAGCCAAACAGAAGCCAAGTGTAGGTATAGACCTTGTTTTCTTCGATGCCGAAGACTGGGGCGATGGCGAGAAAGCGGGGGGAGACAAGGAACCCGGCAACGAGTTCGATTACATTGGATTTTGCCTTGGTTCGCGATATTGGGCCAAAAATCCTCATGTACCGGGTTACAAAGCCTATTATGGTATTTTGCTCGACATGGTTGGAGCAAAGGGCGCCACTTTTGCCAAAGAAGGCTATTCCATGCAGTTTGCACCAAGTATAATGAATCAGGTTTGGCAAACCGCCAGCCAACTGGGCTACAGCCAATATTTTGTTGACACTGCCGGCGGTTCCATCACCGATGACCATATTGCCCCTAACATCATTGCTAAAATTCCAATGATCGACATCATTCATACCAACTTGCAAACAGGCGGTTTCTTCCCTGCGTGGCACACCAACGAAGACACAATGGAAAACATTGACCGGGGAACCCTGAAAGCTGTTGGACAAACACTGTTACAAACCTTGTATAACGAACAATGAGCAATAGACAGGTTATAACTCAAAAAAGTGGATTTATGCTGGCTTTGTTGGTCTGCTTACTCGTGGGTTGCTATTCGGCGCCCGATCAATTTGCGAAACTGGACGTGGCCAAATGGCGGTCAGACCGGGGCGGTTGCAATGGCATTCGGGCTACGCTGGTGAATGATTTAGACGCTTCGCGGCAGGAGTTCAAGGGCGTTCACGTCAACGATCTGGGAGGGATTCTGGGTCGGCCCGATGTAAACATGATTGCCGATCGAAACCAGAAGTTCTACATCTATTTTTTAGAGAAGGGCATTCATTGCGACGACCCGAAGAAAAAGTCTACGGCTCGTTCGGTGGCATTTCGGATTGGTGCTATCGGGTTAGTAACCGAGGTTACGTATCAGAAAGGAACACCGTAAAGCCACTTTCTACACGTAAAACTTCTTCCTGACAATCATTTCCTCCACTACTTCGGGTACGATATACCGGATAGAGCGGTTAGCACGGATGTTTTCCCGAATAAACGTAGCCGAAATGTCGAGTAGTGGAGCATGCACCAACCGAACGTTAGGGTGCTTACGAAAGGGGCTGACAGTTGCCGGTCCGTCGCTACGCGGTCCGTCGCTACGCGGTCCGTCGCTACGCGGTCCGTCGCTACGGTTGGGGCGCGGGTACACATACAACCCGAAGCCATTCAGAATTGTGTCGTATTCTTTCCAATTAGCAAATTGATCCAGATTATCCTCGCCCATAATGAGTTTGAAAATATGCTGAGGGTATTTTTCCTGTAATTTTCGGAGCGTGTCAATGGTATAGCTGGGTCTGGGCATCGAAAACTCAATGTCGGTTGCTTTTAGGCGGCTATTATCGGCAATGGCCTTCTCCACCATATCGAAGCGGTCGAACTCGTGAAGCAGACTCTTAACCTTTTTGAAGGGGTTTTGGGGAGATACAACGAACCATACCTGTTCCAGGTCAGTATTAGTTGCCATTGTGTTGGCAACAATCAGATGGCCAACATGAATGGGATTGAACGAGCCAAAAAACAAACCGATTTTCATAGCACTGTTCCCTTTGCCGGAGCCTTGCCTTCTTTCACAAAATCATCGACTAACTGCTGCGCTTTTCGATAGGATGTTTCCAGATCATCGTTGACCAGAACGACATCAAACCGATTCTGAAAGCTCATTTCAAAGTGAACTTTGAATAATCGTTTCGATAAACTGTCTTCGGTTTCGGTACCCCGGCCAATTAATCGTTGACGAAGGGTTTCTTCGTCGGGCACCCGCACAAAAACAGCCAGTGCCTTGTCGCAGTAGTATTCTTTGAGTTTCAGGCCACCCTGCACATCGACATCAAACAAAACATGTTTTCCACTTGTCCACAGCCGCTCAATTTCGGATTTAAGCGTGCCGTAGAAAGCTCCCACATACACCTCTTCCCATTCAACAAACTCGTCGTTGTCGATCTTTTGCTTGAATTCGTCGGGAGTCAGAAAGTAGTAATCCTTGCCATTTTGCTCGGCACGACCTCGCCGGTCACGGGTGCAGGCCGAAATAGAAAAGCCGAGATTTGCGTTCTCGGCTAATAGATGTCTGACGATGGTCGTCTTGCCCGACCCGGAAGGGGCAGAAAAAATGATAAGCTTACCGTCCAAAAGTTAATTAGTATATATCAAAAAGCGAAGAAACGGGTGGTCATTGCCAACCCATTTCTTCGCTTTTTGATTTAGCTAAACTGTAGAATTCTCGTTTTAATGCTGGCTACCAATTGTTCCGGGCAACATTTTTTCTCCATTTTGCCACTTAGCAACTCCTTGATTTCCTTCTCTAAATGATACATTTTGATACAGGGCTGACAAGTGTGTAGATTGTTTCGGAGCTTTTCAATCTGCTGTTCAGTAGCTTCTCCGTCCACAATTAATTGGATCATCTTCAGGCAATCTGCCTGGTGGTCACAGTGCTCTTTCATAGTGCCCGGAGCTGACGATAGGAACGACGTTTGCATTGGAAAAATTTAATTTATTCCAAAAATAATATTACGTTAAGTTGAAGGGAGAACCAATTTCTGGTTCAGAAAAGTTCGGGCTACTCTTCACTTTCTTCTTTATATCCCATAGAAGCTGCATAGTCACGCAGTTTTTCTTTCAGCAAGTTACGAGCGCGGTGTAAGCGCGACCGAACAGTGCCTATTGGAATATCGAGAATCTTCGCCATCTCTTCGTAGGTAAACCCTTCAATATCGCAAAGGATAATAACTGTTCGAAAGTCAACCGGCAACGAATTGAGTGCCGTGGCTACTTCATCTCCAATCAGATCAGAAACCGATTCGGCCCTAAGGTCAACCGTATGCTCCGTTTCGGCATCTTCCGAATTATAGGTCGTTTCAACGTCCTGGTAATCGACTTTAGCCGGTTCTTTGCTTTTCTTCCGATAATCGTTGATGAAGCTGTTCTTCAAGATGCGGAACAACCATGCTTTGGCGTTGGTTCCTTGCTCAAAGGACGAAATGAAGCGAAATGCCTTCAAATACGTATCCTGGACGAGATCGTTGGCATCGTCCTCGTCCATTGTCAGCCGAAAGGCAAAGTTGTACATGGAGTCTATGTGGGGCATAAACTCCTTGTTGAAAACCTTATATTTCTGCTCGTCGGTGTATCGGCGTACAGGCGTTTCAGCCGGAGTTTGATCGGCGGAAACACTCTTTGGAAACATTTTCTCTGGTTCGGTCGGTCCGTTGTCACGGTTCCGATCGTCGCGAGTCGGCGTATCTGACATAACTTCGTGTATGGTCGCCATAAAATTACAAGATTTTGTCGTTCACTGTCAGTGCCTTTCTGATAAACTAGGAACCGTTTGTCATAATTCGCCAATAGTTGCGAATCAGTTGCCTGATTATAAATCAGTTAAAACATTAAACGTAATTCTTTAACTGAACCAGAAAGAATGAGTAGTTGGTCTGCTATTGACAGCAAAAATTAGTCCTTTGTTCAAAATAAACACCGGAAGTTGAGAAAGCTGTCAATTCGTCAGGGTTTTATAGGCCATCTGGCGTAACAGGTAAACGACTCTATGCTCAACTTGGTACCAGTTCAAACCAGGGTTTGGCCTGCTCCAGTTGTCCCGCCAGCCGGAACAGGGTAGCCTCGTCGCCAAGCATTGCCGTGTACATAGTGCCAATGGGCAAGCCTTCAGCCGACCAGTGTAACGGCACCGACATAGATGGTTGTCCGGTCATGTTGGCAATGCCTGTAAAACTGATATAACCAAACGCTTTTTCGGCCAGCTGCTCCATTACCTTGCTACCTTTGAGCCGTTTGAGAGCCCCCAGCGAATCCATAATCTTAATCATTCGATCTTCGGCGGGTTTGTTCTGAAACTCGCCGATGGCAAGTGGCGGACGCGGCAGCGTAGGCGTCAGAATCACGTCATACTGCTCGTGCAAGTGCGCCATACTCCTCGAAAGACCATTCCAACGGCGTTTCTGGTAGGCATAATCAGCTCCTGTGAAGGCTTGTGCCATACGGGCCAGAGCCCAGGTGTTTAGCTCTACGTCGGACCGGCGGGCGGGTCGGCCGAGGTATCCGCCCAATTCGCGCACGGTAGCCGCCGTTTCCGACAAAACCATCGTGAAGAAGGATTCGGTCAATATCGTTTTGTCGTAGGGAAGTTTGATTTCTTCCACGGTATGCCCCAGACTTTCGAGCAGTTTAGCCGCATCGTGTACAGCCTTAATACATTCCTGATGAACGGGTTGCGAAGCAATGAGCGTCTCCGTCGAGAAACCAATGCGCAACTTCCCCGGCTCGCGACGGCTTTCTTCGGCAAACGACCGACCCAGCACAGGCAGAAAATAGGGTTCACCAGGCATAGTACCGCTGACGGCATCCAGTAAGGCTGCACTGTCGCGCACCGAGCGCGTAACGGCATGAGTCACCACCGCACCCGCCCACATTTCGCCATTGCGCGGACCCAGCGGCACCCGCCCCCGCGAGGGCTTCATACCGAACAGTCCGCAACAACTGGCCGGAATCCGGATGGAGCCTCCCCCATCGCTGGCCGACGCCATTGGCACAATCCCCGCCGACACTGCCACCGCCGACCCACCACTGCTGCCGCCCGGCGAATGGGCCGGATTCCAGGGGTTAAGGGCAGGGCCGTAAAGCTTGGATTCGGTATAGGGAGTCAGACCAAATTCGGGCGTGTTGGTTTTGCCAAACAAGACCAAGCCGGCTTGTTTCAGACGAATCAACACCTCGCTGTCGAGTTCGGAAACAAAGTGCTGAAAACCCACACAACCCGATTTGAGCGGGGTTCCTTCCCAATCGAGTTCAAGGTCTTTTAGCAAAAAGGGCACCCCCCGAAACGGTCCGACGCCTGGTAGTTTGCTGGCCATATCGCGGCCCCGGTCGTAGAGCGGTGACACAATCGCGTTGAGTTGCGGATTCACAGCCTCAGCACGGGCAATAGCCGTTTCCAGCAGTTCGGCGGGGGTAACTTCGTTGCGCCGGACGAGGTCGGCAAGGGACGTAGCATCGTGTTGGCGGTATTCATCAAAGGCCATAGCAGCCTGGGCAGGAGCAGTCATACTTTGTTTTGGGTGAAGTGGTTAAAGGATTCCCCAAATGTAAGTAATGCAGAATAGATTGGAATAGAAATCAACCTACTCTACTGACCGTTTTCCAGCCAAACTGGATAAAAACAACAGCGTGTGCTGAGTGAGAAAAGCAGAGTAGTATATTAGAGGCAGCAAACAACAGTAACTATGACTATTGTCTTAAACATAAAACCGGAGGAGTTTGGAGGGGTCGACTTCATAGATCGGCTCCGCACTATGTCCGACGAGGAGTTTTTCTATTTTTGCCAGGAAAACCCCGAAACTAAATTTGAACGTGACGCGCAGGGCAATATTAAATTTATGGCACAAACTGGGGGTCAATCAGGCATTCGAAATGGTGAATTGACAACAGATTTAACAATCTGGAACCGACAGGCAAAGCTTGGTTACGTATTTGACTCATCGACCGGTTTCCGTCTTCCTAATGGGGCAACACGCGGTCCCGATGCAGCCTGGGTTGCCACTGACCGCTGGAATGCCCTCACTCCCAAAGAACGCAAACAGTTTCCGCCCCTTTGCCCCGATTTTGTGGTAGAGTTATTAAGCGAGTCGGATACGCTTAAAGACACTGGCGAGAAAATGCGGGAGTACTTGGATAATGGTTGCCGCCTAGGCTGGATGATTGACCCACGCACCGAAGAAGTCCGCATTTTCCGCGCCGATGGCTCCATCAGTGTGTTACACGGCTTCGACCAAACGCTCAATGGCGAAGACGTACTGCCTGGGTTTGAATTTGCCTTGGGCATGTTGCGGTAATCGCTCCCCCTACTGCACTCGCACCTTTCCGGCTCCGTAATAACTCCGTAGTTCGGGGTTGTTGGCTTCTCAATCTTCTTTGTCAAAGATGATCACTGTAGCCATATTCTTCACTCGGTCGAAGCCGCTGTCGTGCGTTACTATAGGAACATCCAGCCACACAGCTGTAGCTGCAATAATAGAGTCGATCAGTTTCATACGGGTAGAAAGCCGAATTTTGATCGCTGTTTGCTTAATCTGTTCATTAAGACTGACGATATAACAGTCATCCAAAAGTGATTGAGTGGCTACTCGTTCTGATTTTAGAAGATTAGGATTGCAAAGCAATTCCATCTCTGTGAACTCAGAGATGAATACCTGTTTACCATCTAATAAAGCTATCACTGTGGTGTGCTTCTTTTGTAAATAACTCAGCGCGTTCGTATCTGCTAAAATGCGCTCCATGCTATTCGCCCCGTACTCCGTTTTGATACGCTAATGGATCTTGCTCCCATTTCACCGTACCCGCATGTTTGGCGGCATTAAATCCTTTTGGCTTTTTCTTACTCGTCCGTTTTAATTGAGCCTCTACCTCAACAACAGACGCGTTTTTGGGAATAATGATAGTCATAAAACAGCGTGAGTCAGTTTGTATAAAGATAACGTGTCTAAAATACGTTTGGTGCTGAACGGCAAATGGTTCAGCACCAAACTCCCTTACTGCACTCGCACCTTTCCGGCTCCGTAATAACTCCGTAGTTCGGGGTTGTACATGGCATCGGCCGATACGGGACCAACAACAAAGTTGCCCTTTGTAACAGCGCGAACGAGGTAATAAAACGTTTTAGGCACCCCGGTAGCCGTGGTGTAGAAATTGATCCGATCGTCGCGAACGTCGAAATGATCGGGACTCGCGGCAGTGCCCATCCAGGTCATGTCGCGTTGTTCGCCAACCAGGCGCGGATTCTCAATCTCGAAGCTTGCGGGTAGCAAATCCGTTACCACCACGTTGGGCACGTCGACTCCGCTGCTTACCTGCACCGTTACTTTCACAACCACCAGATCGTTCTGCCGGAAACTACTGACTGGGTTGCCGTTGCGATCGCGATACTCCCGGCGCACCACCAGTCCATTATCCTCTTCAGCTACATTACCATCAGCAGGAATACCTTCCGACTGGGCCAGGAAGTACAGACTCCCCGTACCATTGGTGCGAATCGTAATTGGGCCGTTAGTCGGAACGCGTTTCAGAAGCAGGTCGGCACCGGTAAACGAGCCCAGCGATTTACCTACCGCCAGCACATTGGCCGTGACAGTGGCTCCTGCATTCTGACGAGCCAGTTTGCCAAGGGCCAGAAACGCAAACGAGGCTTCCTGCGTGTTGAGGTATGGCGACTGACGAATAGCTCCCGACAATTGCCGGGCGAGGGTCGGAATTTGCAGATTGTCGCGGTCGGTATCTACCAGCGCTTCCAGTACAAGCGCGAGGTTACGAATGGGCGAAGCATAACTCCCACCCGACTGACGCCCCCGCGACGTATCCACAAATCGTTTGGGCATTAGGGTGTTATAGCTTTTCGTATCACCAACGCGGTAGAAAGCCGTAGCCAGCAGATAACGAGCATCCGCTGTGAGCTGACCACTATTTTCTTTATAATAATTCATGGTTGGGCGGTTGGGTTTGCCCGCCATGGCGAGTGCATACAGGGCGTAAATGTGCGTCCGGCTGGCCATTTTTCGCACGGTATAGTTGCCCGTTTCGTCGTACACATACTCATCTTCCGTCGCGGGCGTGCTGGTCAGGTTGGTCAGATAATCGAGGGCTTTGCTGAGGGTAGCCCCACGCACTTCGTAACCAGCCTGACCGGCTTCGGCCAGAAAATGTACCGCGTAGGCCGTTGCCCAATCGTCGGGCTTTATTTGGCCAGGCCACATGCCGAAGGCACCGTTGTAATTCTGTTGGCCTTCGATTTTTTCCACGGCGGTCCGCACGTTAAACGCGGGGTTCAGGTCGGAATCGCCGGAGCGAACGAAGTACACGTTGCTCGTTTGGCCAATGGTTTTGGTCAGATCAGCGAAGTACAATTGCGGGAACGCTTTCGAGATGGTTTGCTCCAGGCAACCATGGGGATAACCGAGCAGGTAGGCCAACTCGCGACCATACTGCATCACCGGCGACCGGCTCAGAGCCAGTGTAGCACGGGCCGTACCCGGCAGAAAAGAATTTGCGCCAAGAGTCACTGCTTCTGTTTTGCCGCCCGCAATAGCCCCCGACTGGGTGGTTTTGACCAGCGAAGCCGCCGGACGAACCGTGATGTCGGTTTGGTCGGTGAAGGTTTCGTTCAGGCCCTGCACCGTGACTTTGATGGCACCGGGGCCAATAACCTGCTTTGCCCGAACGTGGAAAATAGCCCGACTCTCACGACCCGGCTGTACCGTCATTTTCTGGATGGCCGACGATGCGCTATCCTGCACAATTTCGAGCGGGCCACTCACCGACAATCGGGCGGTAATCTGGGCGGCATTTTTGGTGGTATTGCTCATCGTGACGGGCAAATCCAGTTCGTCGCCGGGCGAGAGGAACCGGGGAACACCCGCACTGATCACAATGGGGTCGGCTACTTTCAGGCTCTGGTTGGCCGACCCGAAGGCATTGCCCTTGTAGGCCACGGCCATCACACGCAGGTCGCCTGAGAACTGGGGAATATCGATGGTAAACTCGGCTTCGCCAGTAAGGCCCGTTTCCAGAATGCCACTCCAGAGTGCCACCAGCTTCACGCGGTTGTTGGCCAATGGATTCACGCGCTTTTCGAGGTTATAGCCGTCACCCCCAAAACTAGAGCGTGCGACGCCCCGGCGGCCTTTTAGCGACAGCTCAGGGAAAAGTTGGGCGTAGAGGTCGTGGCTGCTAACTTCCAGGGCACGTTTCTGATAGAAAAAGCCGTGCGGGTTGGGGGTTTGGAAATTCTTTAATTGTAGAATTCCCTCATCCACCACCGCCAGCGTCACCTGAGCATTGCGGTTTGTTTTCACCCGAATCGTTTGCTTCGTTTTAGAGCGCGATTGGGCTACGGCCTCAATGGTCACCGGAAGCTGGGTGTCTTTATTGATTACGGAAACGGGAGCGAAACCATGAGCCACCGTAATGGGCAAATTAGCCATGGCCCCATCTGGCGACTCCATCGCCCGAATCAGCGTAGCCGTGACATACACGTTGGGCAGGTGATCGTCGCCCACTGAAAAACTCCACTCTGCCGATTTGTTGTCCGTCTCAAGCCAGTGATATTCCAGTACCCGGTTGCGCTCCACCGTCACCAGCAGCTTACCATTGAACGGACATTTAAACAGTACTTTGGCTTTGTCACCGGTTTCGTAGCTGCCCTTATCCAGGGTCATAAGCACCTGGCCTTCCTGGCTCACTTCAAACGATGAAGCGGTCGTGCTGCTGTAGCCGTAGGCATAAAAATTGGTCGTCGTGTAGCCGGTAGCATTAGGCCGCCGAATGCGCACTTCATACTCTCCCGATACGGTCGGAACGTATTTAAACGATGATCGCCCACCGCTGTACGTCAACGCGTTGGTATACACCGATTTCTCGCGCCGGTTTGTTTTATAACGCAGAACGCCGTTAGGATCTTTTTCAACAATGGTCTGGTAGTCGTAGCGGATAATTTCTACAGCCGCTTTGGCTCCCGCGTTGAGCTTGCCATCCTTGTCGAGCGCAACCGATTCAAACGCCAGGGGCGCGTTCGTAGTCACATACGTATCGGCCGCCCGGATGCCATAAAATACATCCTGCGTAAACACATCGAACCGCCGAAGCCGGTTGACAGGGCGTCCATTTTCGTC
>Ga0105048_10008241_pt1 | contig 16698 bp, 10 predicted proteins | sample MAT05_FD_78382 | JGI IMG/M metagenome (GOLD analysis project Ga0105048, IMG submission 78382) | Freshwater microbial communities from Lake Fryxell liftoff mats and glacier meltwater in Antarctica - MAT-05 | ecosystem: Environmental > Aquatic > Freshwater > Ice > Liftoff microbial mat | place...
ATCTAAAATCATCTCCAACAGCTTCGCTTTGAGCTGCCGATAAATCGGTTGCGAATCGTTCCAGGGCGTGTCCTGAAATTGTGCAAGCATGGACATGCTCCTATCGAAACGACGCGGGGAAAAATTTCTGTACGTCGCTCAAACCCGAGTCCACCGCTGCCGCCGCAGATTGAAGCTTCGCGTCAAACTGCGCCTCTGACGCGCTTTGCTCAGCTGTGCTGACCAGCGCGACTAACAGAAGCAACGCAATCAACGCGACCGCAATTAGTCTTTGCGTCGCAGAAAGTGCTTTGGGAAGTTGGCTTACGACGCGACTTGACTTGACCATGTTCATCTCTATTCCTCGTTGAATCCAGGTGTTGTAGTTAACTATAACACCTAAACACAGAGGCGCTATAGGCCAGTGGTCACAGTAGATTTAAATCTGACCTTAGATTTTTTCGTACCCTGGAACGTTCTGGAATCCTCTGGAATCGCCACGAATTCACGGCTCGAGCCGGCGTTTGCGCTGATGCACTTGCTAGAGTCAGGCTTCCAAGCGTTAGGGATGCTGTAATGCGATACGGTTTTGGTGAACATATTTTCGAGCCCATGACGATGCGTTTGCTTTGCAAGGGCATCGAATTAGATATGCCACGTCGGGCGCTCATTTGCGTGAATTACCTGATCGAGCAGCGCGAACGCGTGGTCAAGCGTGACGAGCTGATCCGCAAAGTCTGGGGCCGCGACAACGTTTCGGATCACCAATTGGCCCAGGTGATTCGCGCAGCGCGCAATGTTTTGGGCGACGACGGCAATTCGCAGTGCATGATTCGCACGGTAATGGGAGTGGGTTATCACTGGGTTGGCGAGATTGTTGAACTGCACGCTTTAGAGCCAGCGAATATCGATCCCTCTCCGCGGTTGCCAGAGCTCACTGCTGTAGCGCCTACGATCATGCCAGAGCGATCGGTTGTAGAGCCTCTGGTCGTGCCAGAAGCTATCCAGGCGAGATCGGCGTCCCGACCAAGCTTTATCGCCATCGCCGCCGTGGTGGTGGTGCTAGCGTCGCTGGTCTTTAAGGGGTCAGATCCCACCACGGCCTCACTTGCTTTCATGCCAAAGCAAATCACCGCACCGACTAATGGCAAACTGGGTTTAGATACTCTGAAAATGGCGCTGGCGCACGGCCAATTTGAGCAAGTGCGCGCGCGATTGGCGCAATTGCCGGATGAATCAATCGAGTCCCCGCCGGCGCGAATGCTTGAAATTGAGCTTGATATTGAGCGCGGCCGCTGGCAACAAGCGAGCAAAAAGTTGCAGACTCAACAGCAGCGCGCAAACACCGCCGCAGATCCAATATGGCAAGCCAAACTCGAATTACTACGCTCAAAGCTGTTGCTGCTTTCGGGTGCTCCGCGGGAGGAGGTATTGACGACTGCGCAGGCGGCGGTCACCCAATTGCAATCCAATTCCACGACCGTTGCCCCGGAATTGCTTGCCGGCGCGATCAAGCGTCGTGGCAGCGGCTGGCTGTTGAACGGGCAGCTCGAAAACGCTGCACTCGATTTCGCGCAGGCGCGCGATCTATACCTGCGCGCAGGTGATCAGCGCTCCGCTACGCAAGCGGGCTGTGGTTTAGCGCGCGTATGGATGCGCCAAGGTCGTTTAGCGGAAGCACTGGAGCAGGTGACTACCAACGCCAGCACCTACGCCCAGCTCAACGATCCGATTTCAGAATTGCTCGCTCGCAATACTGCTCTGCGGATTCAAGTTGAATTATTGCGTTGGAGTGATGCCTTAGCGAGCAGTGATCGTGCCATGCAATTACTGCAAATTGCGCCGGATTCCGAACGCCGCCACCGTACTTTGCAGCTGCGCGCAATGGTGTTGACTAGTTTAGGCCGCCTGCGCGAAGCCGAATCGACTCTGGAAGAAGCGGAGGCCCTACGTCCGGTCCAAAATGAGGCCGAAAGCGGTGGGAGTCAACTCATTCCGGCGCTGCAGCACCTAGCAAGTAAGCGCTTTGACCAGACTCTGACCAATTCAGCCGCCGCCTTTTCCGTTTTGCCAGCCGATCCGCACAACATCTTGCTTGATAGCCGCGACGGTGCTTTATTGCTGTGGGTAATGGCCGCGCAAAAGTTGGCTGGCGAAGGAGCCGCACTGCCAACGCCGAGCCCGGAACAGAACGCCGCGTTGCGTCAGCCTGAAACGACTCTGGCACGCATTGCGCAGGGGCGCTGGCTTTCGCTTCGCGGCGAAACTCAGGCAGCGGCGGTAGTCCTACACCAGGCGTTAACGGAGTCGCGTCAGCAAAATCACCTCTATCGTATGTTGCTGGCAGGCGAACCTTTGATGGTGCTGCTTAAACGATCCGGGGATACCGCTGGCGCTGACCAGGTGCTGGCGCAAATGCGAGTTCAAGATCCTGCACGCATTGACCAAGTTCGGCAAATGCGTGGGCTTGATGATTAGTTTGTCCAGGCAGTTGCGCAATTTGCTGCCAGTGAATAGCAACCTATTCATCGCTTAGGAGTGAATCGCAGGAGGCAAAGCCGGAATCAGGAATGCAGGCAGGACATCCGGCACATAATATGACGGCAAGTCGGATATCCAACCCAAAGCTGCCTCATTTTACGCAGCGCCCAACTCCGAGGCCAAATCAGAATTGCGACGCAAATGCTGCTGCCATAACCCAAACCGCTAAATCTTTTCACGATCCCGGCGCGCAGGGAGTCTCTGGCTTCGGCGTCGATTTCACAGGGCGAATGCTTTGTTCAGTAAAACGACGCGTGATCAAGCAAAAAGAATCCGAGATGTTGACCAATTTGGACTGAAATCGAAACCATTGGTCGACCAAAGTCATAGGCTGATCAAAAGCTCAGCGTTGTGCGACCAGGGGCATTCTGGAGTTGGAATATCCCAATTTTCGACCACCTATTCCACAGCATTCCAGGACTTTACTGGCAAATATCAAATTTTATGATGAATTGATGAGAACTTGATCAGGTCTTTGGCAGGCCTAGATGAGTTAACGCATTCAAATTGGAGCCGGGCAAACGAAAAACGTGCTTCTTCATCAACGGCTAGCGAATCTTTGTCTAAACCACGCACTTTCGATGCTGTCAGGCTTTACAAATACGAAAATAATTTCATACCTATGGTTAGAGTAATAATTGTCATTAATCGCTTTACTTTTCCGGTTCGCTAGTGCCTAAATTTCGGCGCCAGCCTTGGTTAAAGCCATGATTGGGCACTGTAAAACGGCGAATATAATGTGATTTAAGACTCACGATATAAAGGAGTGGGAAATGGTTTCGCAATATCAGAGTAACTTCATTTGCAGCTTAATAAAGGGTTATCGTCATGATTAAGAATAGAATCAAATGGCTAGCATTGTGTCTTGTGCTTACTGGGGTATCTGGGGCGGCCCCGACTGTATCTAACCAATCGTTTTATGAGTGTGTAATTAGACCAAAATCTACACCGGAAGCAGAGCCATATTACAAGGCAACGGTAAGTAACAACTCGAACACGCTAGGTTTCATAACCAACTACTCAGCTCATTATACTGATGCCGGAAGGAAACGACAAACTTTCGCCTTTACTTATAATGATGACATTACAAACAAAAATACGTGGTTCATTCAAGCTTATGAAGGTCGATGCCTATCAACAAGCAGCGGCTACGCCAAAGTCGCCACTTGTGCAGGTCTTCAATGGTGGAAACTTCACAGCACGAGTGACGGATTCTATCTCATAGATTACTCTGGCGCTTCGGATAAAAGTATATCTTTGTTTCTTGACGGAAATGGTACAACAAATGCGGTACGATATAGAGTCGGTAATTACACTACAGCAACAACCACTGACAAAGAAAAGTATAAATTTCGAATCTCGCATTGTAATTCTGTCGCTGGCGCTGTTTCTCCAGCACCTTAAAATAGTATAAAAAGGAATCGATATGAACGCAATAAAAAACCGCACTGGAATTAAAAACCTCAACAAAGACGACATCGTGTTGCTCGACGACGTTTCGGGCGGATTTGGTCTTATGGATGTGGCGCCTTATATACTCGGCGCTACTCAAACTCTCGGTACAGCCTACTTCGCCTATTATGCGATCCAAAATGCCGACAATCGCGATAGGCATCGACGGTATTGCAGGGAGATCGTTGAGAATGTAATCGAAAGCAGTTTTGAGAACATGATTCTTGCATGGCGGGCACCGACGAACTTAGCAACTATACCTCCATGGATTAGAACGTTGTGGCAAAACGCTCAGAATAATGTTAACAATGGCGCAACGACGCCTGCGGGAGTGTGTAACAACGTCTAGCCATCTCTAATTCATAAGATGGTTTTCTGGTTTTCAATAGACGGCTCAGTGTTATTGCTTGGCCGTCTTTGGAATTTCGTCAAAAAACTTTTGAGTGATTAATATCTTGATAAAAATAAGAGATTTGGTTCTCAAGCCGAAACATATCAAAGGCGCGGTGGCGCTAATTTTCTTAATGCTTGCGTTCATTATTGCTCGTAGGGAGCAACCAAACGCTGACGCCGCTCAGCCTGCCTCTGAGCCGACCATGCAGGCAAAGGGTGGAGTTAGTGGCGTTGGTGTCGTCGAGCGTACAGCGATACGACATGACCAGCTCGAATCAGCGATCGCTGTCTCGAAGGCACCGACATCTGCTGGGCCACCCGTCGAACCAAGGCGTGATTTCTTAAGCAACTTTGATTTTGATGTGATGGCGCAGCGGGCAGATCAGTCGGATGCGCACGCAGCGTGCATTTTGCGCGCGGCAATCTTGGTGTGCAGCTATCCTGTGGATCTGGAAAGTTTCCAGCGGGTAATTATGATGGGCGCCGGCGAAGAGCCGAAAGGCAGTGCAAATGCCAGAGTTGCCATCGAACGGTTATTGCGTCTGGAATCTTTTGAGCCGCGCCGTAAGAAGCTTTGTGAAAAAATCACCGGCGAACAGCTTGCCCAATTTGAAGCAAGGAATCATCAGGCCGCCCGCTTGGGCGTGGCGAAGGCGGCGATCGCCTACTTTCTAAATCCGGGCAGTTTAATTGGTGCCGACGGCAAAGCGGATGAGATACGCACGGGCGAGTACCGACGAGAAGCCGTGCCATTGTTGGAGCGCGCAGCGCAAAAGGGCGACGTGGAAGCGCTAAATTTGTTGTTTGGATTGTATTCCACGGGGCGATACGCCGGTGTAACTGCTTCGATAGAAGTTCCGGTAGATCGCGCAAGAGCAATGGCCATCGGCATAGAACTAATCGCAATCTCAAATCCGATGGTCGCGGCTGACGTAGAACAAGCGTTGATTCCACTGAAAGCAGAAATGAAACCAACGGATTGGGCAAGTGTTGAGCAAATCGGCCGCGCATATCGTGCGCCGCGCTCAAGCTGGGACCTTTCAGATTGGCAGGAGCCAGACCAGCAAATAGAAAACTGTGGAGCCTAACGTCTGTCGGCGCATAGATCGTACTTTTCCCAACCAAGGTATTTAAGAATATGCCGTTCAATAAAGGGTCGTCTACGTTATCTACCGCTGCCAGTCCCGTGGCAGAAAGCGCTACGGTAGGACGTGCGAAATTCCGTAACGAGGTCCTAGCACAACGCTCAAATCAATGGCTGGGAAAGACTAGCTTGGCTGTGCCGATCTCGTTTTGGATTTACGCCTCGGCAGCGCTTAGCTTAGCCGCCCTCATAGTCGCGTTCCTGGCTTTTGGGAGTTTCTCGCAAACGGAAACCGGCAGTGGCGTGATTAGCCCTGAAGGCGGCGTCACAAAGGTGCTAACCACTGCAAGCGGAGAAATCACAGAAGTATTGGTGCGCGAAGGTGACCAGGTTAGTGCAGGCGCATCGCTATTTCGTGTTCGCATACTGCAAAAGAAGCCCGCAGAGAACGAAGCGGTCGTCGCAGCAACCAACATCCCTACCGATCTGTTTGAAGTGATCAAAGCCCCGGTAAATGGCCGCGTCTACACACTTGCAAAACGCACAGGCGATGTCATTCATAGCTACAACACTGAACCCGTTGCCACGATCGCCGCCGATGCAGCGTTGGTGGTGGAGGTGGCCGTTAGCGCAGCGGTGCAGGCGCGCACGCGAACCGGACGCACCGTACAGCTTGAGCTTGACATGTTTAAGGGCCGCCCACAGGGCAGCTTGCACGCGCAGGTGATTGCCGTTTCTGCCGAGTCAACCGAAGCCTTTGATTTTAAGAGCGGTGGCACTACCCGCAGCTATAAAGTGGTGCTGCGCATTGATGCTGAAGCGCTGAGTTTTCCGAGAGATGAGCTGCTAGGCAAGACTGCGCAGGTCAAGTTTGTGTTGGAAAAGCGTCGGCTGTATCAGTGGCTGTTGGATCCATTGCAAACGCTTTTTGGTAGCCAAACGATTTAAAGCCGCGCCTAAGCGGGGCGCAAGCCAATTAACCTCATTTGTAAGGTATTCCAATGCAAGCCAGCACCCTACAACGTCAATCCCGAAGTCCCCTGCTCAACCTCAACTTTCTACCCTGGCGCGCGATGAGCCGTCTGCCGGTGATCCTGCAAGACGAAGTCGCCGAATGCGGGCTGGCCTGCTTAGCGATGGTGAGTAGTTACTTCGGCCTGCGTACTGATTTATCGGCACTGCGCAGCCGCTTGGGCGTGGCGCAAGACGGCGTCACGCTTAAGACTTTAATGGCGCAAGCCAGCGATCTAGGCTTATCCGCGCGTGCGGTGCGCGCTGAATTGATGTCGCTGAAATACCTGCACGCACCCTGCATCCTGCATTGGGATATGGATCATTTTGTCGTTTTGAAAAAGGCCGGGCGCAAGCACGTGGTGATTCACGACCCCAGAATCGGCTTGGTCAAGCTGAGCTATGAGGAGGCGTCGCGGCTCTTCACCGGCTACGCCGTGGAATTTGAGCCGAACGAGCGTTTTGAGGTGCGCGATGAGCGCACGATTCCGACGCTGCGCTCAATCATGGGGCGTACTCAGGGCTTGGCCGGCGCGCTGGGGCATATTTTCTGCCTAAGCCTGCTTCTGGAACTGGTCGCGTTAATTTCCCCGGCATTAATGCAATGGCTGGTTGATACCGGCTTGGGTTCTGGCGACCAAAACTTGATCCTAACCGTCGTGCTGGGCATGGGCTTGCTGATGGTGATCAACTTGACGGTGGGTACCATTCGCTCGTGGATGGTGATGGTGCTGTCGATCAACCTTGGTTTTCAGTGGTCTTCCCGCATTCTGACGCATTTAATGCATCTGCCGGTGGACTTCTTTGAGCGCCGCCATATGGGCGATATTTTGTCGCGCTTCGGCTCGGTAGCGGCGATCCAGCAAACCGTGACCACAGGTGTGATTGAAGGCATTCTGGATGGTCTGTTAGGCGTCGCGACGCTGATTATGATTTGGCTTTACAGCCCAACGCTTGCGCTGACCGCGATTGCGGCGCTGGTGGCGCTATGCTTGTTGCAGCTTTTGACTTTCGGCACGATGAAGCGCCTTGGCAATGAAGGTATGGTGGCGGACGCCAAAGTTTCCTCGAATTTTCTGGAAAGTATTCGTGGCATTCGGCCATTGAAATTAGCCGGGCGGGTTGAGCAACGCCGCATGGCCTGGCAAAACCTGACCGTGGACTCGATCAACATCAAAATCCGCAGCCAGTGGTGGGGAATCGCCATAGGTGCTGCCGGCACGCTGATTTCCGGCGGACAGCGGTTGGTCGCGATCTTTATTGCGGCCACGATGATCGCTAAAGGCCAGTTCACCATCGGCATGCTGTTTGCGTATTTGTCCTACCAAGATCAATTCATGGGTCGCACGGGTGCGCTGGTGGGACTTTATTTTCAGTTCCGCATGTTGCGTCTGCACTTTGAGCGGCTGGCCGATATTGTGTTGACTGAGCCCGAACAGCTCACGCATCTGCAAACCGACGTCGATGCGCAGCCAGTCGCTTCGCGTTCCCGCATGCGCCAAGACACCGGCCCAGCGACAGTGGAGTTCATCGGCGTGTCGTTTAAGTATTCGGAATTTGCCGCGAATGTGCTGAGCGATTTCAGCTTTTCCAGCGCCGGAGCCAAATGCACGGTGCTAACTGGCCGCACCGGCATCGGCAAAACCACGGTCGCAAAAATACTGCTGGGCATCTATCGGCCTTCAGCAGGCAAGATTTTGATCGACGGTAGGCCGCTGGAGTCGATTCCACTGGACGAGCTGCGTCAAGATATTTCCTGCGTGCTGCAAGACGATGCGTTATTTGCAGGTTCCATTCGCGAAAATATTGCGTTTTTTGACCCGGAAATTGATCAAGCTTGGGTCGAGGAATGCGCCACCATTGCTTGCGTAAACGAAGACATCAAGCGCTCGGCAATGGGTTATTACACCTTGGTGGGCGATATGGGTTCAACGCTTTCCGCTGGGCAAAAGCAACGCCTATTGATTGCGCGCGCACTGTATCGAAAGCCGCGTATTTTGCTGTTGGACGAGGCCACCAGTGACTTGGACGTGGCGACCGAAGAACAGCTGAATCAGAATCTCTCCAAGCTGGATGTACATCGTATCTATATTGCGCACCGGCCGCAGACGATTAAGTTTGGGGATCGGGTAGTGGAAATAGCAGGGCTCCATCCACATTGAGCCAGCTTTGTTCTGCCACAAAACACTTTTCCTGAACCCAAGACTAAATATTCAATGAGAACTTTAAAGGTTGCTTTACCAAGCCCAATTCCTTTTATACGGATACGCTTAACATTTATCCGCGGATAGATGATTCTTTATGCCGCACGTGAAAGTGGCAGGGGCTGGTTCTATTAAACAAGCACAATAGGTGTGCCGGTTCCTGGACTATACCGCAAGCTGGGCTTTAGCCTAGCGAGCTTTTACCAATGGCGCTCTAAATTTGGCAGCATGCAAGTCAGCGACGCGGTGTGATTGCGTTCCATCGAGCCCGATAACGGCAAGCTCAAAGGCTATGAGCGCCGCGTGTGTGCGCTCATGAGCTTGTCGCGCGATGCGTATCGGCATCCGCCACACGTGTCTGACAGCGATCAATTCCTCCAGGCTGAGCTGGTGCAGTTCGCACATGACCGGCCTCGCTTTGGTTATCGCCGTCTAGCTTTGATGGTGCAACGCCGCCATAGGGAAGTCATCAACGTCAAACGCGTGCGACGGTTGTATTGCGGATTGGGCTTGATGGTGCGCAAACGCAAGAAGCTGCCCCGACCGCGAACGCCGTTGCTCGCGGCTTCTCATGAGAACCAAGTCTGGAGCTAGATTTTGTCAGCTGTAGCTTAGCATAGCAACGGCACGCAGAATCAAGATTCTGGCGATTGCGGATGACGTCAGCCATGAAAGCATTGATCTTGCCGTCGATCACGGAATCAGCGGCGCTATCCCCAAGCCATTCGAATGGACAACGCGACCAACAGAAAGGAAAAACACGACGCGAAACAGGCGAGCAAAACCGACCGTGAAACGCCCACCGCTACGCACGAGGCGGGCCTTGAGGGGTCACTGATCTCGCGCCCCACCGCTTCGAATCAGAGGCGCGGGGTCAGAAAATACGCAACATTACTCGGCAAACTTTCTACTTATGGGTTTGGGGCAGGTCAGTTGGCTGTGACAGGCTAATCCAGAAAATTCCGGGTTGAAATTTAAATTTCACGTAATCGTGACGGATCGATTAACAATAAGGGATGCCTTTGGCATGCGTGTGGATGGCGGTCATCGTTACAAATTGATCACCCCAGCTTCTGGGGCGCGACATTCCGGACAGTCGCAACTAAGCAACTAAATGTCCATAACGTCATCATAGGGAATACCAATATGAACGGAAGACCTCACACAGACACACCCCGAGCCAAGAGGGGACTCAGTAGCGTAACCATGGCAGCCGCAATCTTCGCATTCTGTGCGACTAGTCCAAATATAGTTGCGCAAGAGCATTTTACTAATCACGCATTACCTGACTTAGTTCTAGTTCCTGAATCCACCGGGCCTGGGAGCTTTAAAGTTGAGGCAGAGCGCCAGCCCGAGAGAATTATTCCAGAGTTCAAAACCTTGCTCGACTTCTATCTCGATCTGGAGATAAAAGGAAAGCTTAAGCCGGAGTTTAAGAGCAAAACTCCGGATTACGATTTGCTCGTGCGGGTCTATGAATACGAGCTCGCAAATCCGCGATCAGGAGACACTCAGATTGGCACTGCCACTGGTGACCCACTGGGCATCATCGCGAAAGACGCTTCGACCGCATGTAAGGGCGCTGCAAAAGGCTGCTTTGCAGGCACAATATCAGCCGGTTTCGCCTGCCTGCTTCTTGCTGAAGCGGGGCCCATATCGGCAGCGTGTCTCGCCGCTGTAGTAGGGGGCGGATTTGCCTGCAGCCTAAATGTGCGCAATAACTGCACATCCCAAGCGCAAAACTCTAATTTATATTCATTGACGCGACGCGGTAAAATCTATGCTAACGACGTTACCGTTCAGGCAAGATGTAATTTCCCTCATACGGTTAAGGGAATGCGTACGTCTTGGGGTATTCCGTGGACGAATGGTCCAAAAGTATTAAATGGCCTAGAGATTACGTGCACCGATGGTGGCCGCCAGGGGGCGGGGCAATTTACAACACTGGGAACAATTAAAACTAGCGTTTGTGACGGTAGTGCTTCATATAATGCAGTTCAAGGACTGACCACTTACGCGGGAGATCTAGTCGATGGCCTTAAAGTGCAGTGCGATAAGGCGTTTGACACTACTACTGCAAATTGGGTGTCCGGTTTACATGGAGGTGACGGGGGTACCTCGGCGGTCAACTTATGCACGGAAGGAGAATATGTTGCAGGGGTTGATATTTATAAGAAGAACTCGACTTCTGATAATTTTATTCACGCGATTCAGGTATATTGTAGGGCAGTAAAAGTTCCTTAGTTGAATCAAACTAGGCGCTACTAGACGTAAATTCAGTAGTTTAGTAGCGTTAAAATTGTTGTGTTTTTGTCCTAAACAGTCATTCTCGCAAATGACGCATGTTATTCGACCGTCGCCATTGAAGGTTTAGGAAGTCGAAGCGAGGACATCCCCTCCTAACCAACTTAATCCTAGCCTAGCCTAAGACAGCTCATATCAAAATGACTTCAGCACACCGGTTACCAATGGCGACGTTCGCGTGAAGTCATATTGCCGAAATGGCGATTTGGTCAAAAATGCCCCCGTTGGCTTTTCTTTATTGTGCACTTATAATTGCGTACAATATAGACCTAGCACATAAACGGATCCAAATATTGAAATTAATCAACTGGCGCCAAATCATTCGCGCAGTCTGTGGACGCAGTGCACAAGTTCCACCTCATGTTGAATAATAAAAATCCAGTAAATAAATTTATTGCGATTCCCGATATAATTACGATGGCCATTTTGGTCATCTTAATTATATCAAATTGGCGAAGCTATTGGCTCTGCCCTACCTAAGGATGGCGCAGATCCTCCAATCTCTATAAGCAGCTAGCAGGCTGTTGAGGGCGTAGGCGGGGCGGCTAAAACTGGGAAAAAGCCGCAGAAACCGGCGTTTTCCAGTGGTAAATGAGGATTTCGAGGAAATTTTTTTGACGCAGTTTTAGCAACGCAGGTAGCCTTTCAACGGCTTGCTAGGAATATCAAAAACTGCTGAAAGTCTTTTCCAGACCAGTGTTTCTCAGCGCCTTAATCTTAACTACGGCGCGATTTGCTTCGGCCCCATTCGATTCAATCAGTGCCTGCAGATTTTGCTTTAATAACTCTGCGTCGGCAGGCTTTTGATTTAACTGAAATTGAGTGTAGCCCGCGTACGCACCTGCCAGCGCAAGGCGCCAATGACCCTTAGGTAGAATCTGCTGATAGATGGATAAAGCTTCCCGTGCAAAGTCTGCCGCCTGCGCGATCCTGTTTGAATCGATCTCAATTTCAGTTAACAACGCTAAGATCGCTGCAGTTCGAATGTTGGGTTCTTGGTAAAGGCTCTCAAAATGCTTGAGCGCAAGCAGCGCGGAGCGTTTGGCCGCGCCATATTTTTTCTTTAGATAGGAGGTCTTTGCCAGATATTGATTCACAGTCGCGACATAGAAAGTTTCCTCAGGAAATGACTCCTGCACGATCAATAGCGCCTCCGAGAGGCTTTTTTCAGCTTCATCCGCCCGGCCGAGGTCTATCAAAGTGCCTGCGTAGTTGAGTAGGGAAGTGACATAGCTAGTGCTGCGTTTGCCTTTTAGGATGCCGTTTTTACGCAAGATGAGTTGGCGCAGCTTTAGCGCTTTCTCCGCTTGGTCAGTTGCTTGATAGGCATAGGCCAAATTTGATAGCACCGTCATGTATTCCGGGTGCTCTTCTCCGAGTTTGCTTTTTGCGATGTCGCGCGCGCGCACGTACATCTGGACGGCTTCGTCATTCTTTGTGAGATCGAGCAGCACCTGACCAAGATAGACTAGGTTGTACGCCAGTTCGATGTCGTCGGAGTCACGCAGCTTGGTATTAATTGCCAGCGCCCGACGCATTAATGTCTCTGCCTCATCAAGCCGACTTGTTTCCCGCAACGACGAGCCGTATTCGAGCATTGCCGTTGCCGTCTCCAAATTCGCATCGCCATAGAGCTTTTGATAAAGCATCAGCGCTTGCTTAAACTGGACGCAGGCGGCGACGTAGTCTCGGGAATCGTTGTAAGCAGTGCCCAGCGCCAACGTTGTCCGTGCGAGCCACTTTGAGTCCACCTTGGCAGACTTTGCCAGATCTAATGCATTTCGGGCATATTTTAGCGATTGTTGCGATTGGCCTAGCGCACCGCTCGCGCTAGCCATTAGCCCCAGGCATTCGATATCAATGATTGCGTTCGGCAGAATCCTTCTGTTGATAATCTGTTGGCACATCGAGAGAGATTTTTCGTAATGCCCGAGGTTGTTATAAACCCGAGTTAGCGTCAGCCAAAGTTTGTAGCGTACTGCAGGGTCAAGATCGGACTGGGTTTGGACAGACTCAAGGCCTTTTTCTAGCACAGCCTCAATGGTTCTCGGTTGATCCTTTTCCGACTGATAAGGATCGGCCGCAGAAAATATGCCTGAGATCAACTCGGTCACCTGCTCTGCGACGTCCCGCTCTTGCCCGGCCAAAACCTTGTGCTCCTTAGCCAGTCGACTTTGCACGTTTGCTTCGCGGGCGGCCAAAACCGCTAAAGTAGTAGTGGATATTAGTGCCATGGTGAACAAGGAAATGACCGCAACGGCGGTTCTATTGCGCCGCACCATTTTCCGCACGCGATAACTCCAGGTGATCGCCCTGGCCTCGACCGGGCGATTTTCCAGCCAACGGCGCAGATCTTTTTCTAGCTCTAACACCGAGGCATAGCGCTCATTCGGATCGCGCTCCAAACACTTGGCAACGATCCAAGACAAATCCGAGCCCAATGTTTGCTTCATTTGCGCCACCGTCATTTTGCGGTGCGTCGCGATGTCGGTTTCCGCAGACTCGTCTAAGCTAACAAAACGCTTAAGCAGCGTCGGTGGTTCGCCACTGCTGAGTATTTTGCTCAATTCTACCGGCGATTTGCCAGATAGCGCCTCGTCGCTATACGGCGTTACCCCGGAAAGCAGCTCGTACAGCACCACGCCTAAGGAATATATATCGGTACGCGTATCGACCTCAGCCGTCTGGCCGTTGATTTGCTCGGGACTACTGTAGAGAGCCGTGCCAACAAAGCTGCCAAGCTGGGTGTGTGCGGTCAAATTACCAAGCCTGCGCTGTAGTGATTTCGCTACACCAAAGTCAATGATTTTCGCGGTGGCATGCTGGCCTTGCGCACTTTTGATCAGAATATTGCTGGGCTTTAAGTCGCGGTGGATGATGCCTTTTTGATGTGCGTGTAGAGCGCCATCGCACACTTGCAGAAATAACTCGATGCGTTGTCGGAAATTTAGTTCACGCGCGTCACAGTGCGCAGTTATGTCCAGGCCCGGCACGTACTCCATAGCAAAATAAGGCCGCCCGGCGGCGCTGCTGCCCGCATCAAATACGGCGGCAACATTGACGTGGTTCATCAGTGCCAGCGCTTGGCGCTCGGCTTCAAAACGCGCCAGCACTTCAGCGGTATCCATACCAGCCAGGATTACTTTGAGTGCGACTTGCCGTTGCACCGGTTCACGCTGCTCGGCCAAATACACCACCCCCATGCCGCCTTGCCCCAATTTGTCGAGCAGCCGATACGGGCCGATAATTTGCCCAGTTTTGCCTTCAGCTTGAACGTCTGGTGTGGAACTGGGCCGCGTATCGGGCACTTTTGGTGCGGAAAGCTCGTGGCTGGGTGCGGCGGGAATCATTTCGCTTGCCTGCAACAGGTGGGCTTGTAGGCGCGAGAAAAAAATAGCTGTCGTTGGTCGCTGTGCGGGTTCTGCATCCAGGCTGGCGGTGATCAAATCCCGCAGCAATACAGAGGTAATTTCCAGCCCCCACTCCCCTTGGGGAGTGCGTGCCAAATCCCCGACTGCGGCTTGATACAGCAACACACCGAGGGAATAAACGTCGCTTGCGGAACTGGCATCAAGGCCGCGCGCGCGCTCGGGGGCGCGGTAAATTTGCTCGCCCAAGGCTGCGTTGGCGGGCATCGTCAATCCCGCAGCGGTGATTTGGTGCGCATCGATGCGGCTGCGATCTGACAATTCACCTAGGCCAAATTCACCCAGCTTAGGATAAATATTTCCCTCTATATCTGCCATAAAAATGCTGTTGGCGCAGACATTGCGATGTACGACGCCGGCGTTGTGCGCGGCGTCCAGCGCCACTGCAATGGCTCCGATCCAACGCAGGCGCACTGCCAATTCTATGCGCGCAAAGCCGCCCGCCGCGTTGGCATAACTTGACAAGCTGCCCAGCGGCATATGTTCTAACTCAAGGAAATACGGCGGCTCTTGCAACTGCCACGCGTGGATTTGGGCAATATCACCGCGCGCTTGCGATTCGTCACGCAAATAGCGCAGCAGTGTCGCTTCCCGGCGCAACAGGCGCAGGTGTTGCTCGTCACGACAAAAGCGAAATACATGCAGCGCGATACCCGACCCGCTTACATCCGGCCCAATGGCAAGCCAGGTCTGACTAACCGCATTCTCCGAGAGCAATTCTTGCAAATGCCAATCCGGCTTGCCGGGAATCGCGCTTCCAGTGGCAAAAGCGGGCTTGCCGGGCCTATCCAGCAAGCACACCGGAGCGCTGAGCTGATAGCCCCGGCGCGGAATGGTGCGAATGAGCGGATTGTCGCGGTCGTTATCGGCGAGAGATTGGCGTAAATCCGAGACGGTATCATTCAGTCCTGCATCGCCTATCAGTACGTTGTTTTCCCAGACCAGCTCGATAAAAGTATTTCGAGTGACGAGCTTGCCTTCGGCGCTTGCCAAAATTGCTAAAACTTCAAGTTGTTTGCGCCGTATTGCGCGCTTTTTCGCTTTGAATTCGAGCAGGCCAGTGACCGGGTCAACCACGCGCCCCGCAAGTTCATAGGCTTGGTTTAAATATTGGTCATGCAAAACGTCAGACTGAGTCATAGTTATCCAAACTGAGTGGTCGTCCGATGCGCCGGATTATATCAAAAGGTGGATCAATTGGATGACAAAAGCGCTGCTATCCCAACCAACTAAAGACTCAAAGTTACTAGTGAAAGGCGAAACTCACATTTATAAAAGCCGATTTGTCATATCAAGCTAAAACCTGGAACATCCGCGCTCTACTGCGTCTAAAAAGTACCGTCCTTTCATGCCTGAGCTGTCCGACGCCCGTCTCTACTTTGATTTTCCCGAAACATTTCAGCTGCGTAGGGGCGGAATGCTTAGCGGCGTGCGCTTGGCGTTTGAAACCTGGGGCAAATTGAGCGCGGCTAAAGACAATGTCGTGGTGCTTTACACCGGTATGAGCCCGAGCGCGCACGCAGCCCAACATGCCAATGACTTAAGCCCGGGCTGGTGGGAGGACATGGTCGGGCCCGGCAAACCCATCGACACCCAGCGCTGGTTTGTAATTTGCGCCAACTCACTGGGCAGCTGTCGCGGCAGCACCGGGCCTGCGTCAATTAATCCATTGACCAAGAAAGCCTATCGCATGGACTTTCCTGAGCTATCCGTTGAAGACATTGCTAGCGCAACCCACAAATTGCTGCAGCATTTGGGCCTTCAGAGCGTGAAAGTGGCCGTCGGTTGCTCCATGGGCGGTATGAGTACGCTGGCACATGCGGCGCTTTTTCCTGGGCACGCCGAACACGCCATTTTAATGTGTACCGCGGCGCGCGCGGAGGCTTTCGCGATTGCAATCCGCAGTCTGCAAAGGCAGCTGGTCATGAACGACAGCAACTTTCAAAATGGCAACTATGTGCGCAGCCAGGATGTCAATTCAGGCATGGGTTTGGCGCGCAAGCTGGGCGTTATTAGCTATCGCAGCGCGGAAGAATGGCGCGCGCGCTTTGGCCGCCAGCGTATTCAAGCACCCAGCGGCGATCCTTTTGCGACTGAATTTGAGGTTGAACGCTATTTGCAAGGCCATGCGGATCGTTGGGCCGGCAGTTTTGACCCCTGCTGCTACGTCTATCTTTCACGCGCGATGGATTGGTTCGACTTTTCTGCGCATCATAGCGGCGGCGAGCAGCGCTTTTTTAAGCGCGCCTTGATATTGGGTGTGGCCACCGATATTTTATTCCCGCTGAGTCAACAAGCCGAG
>Ga0105048_10008242_pt1 | contig 16695 bp, 12 predicted proteins | sample MAT05_FD_78382 | JGI IMG/M metagenome (GOLD analysis project Ga0105048, IMG submission 78382) | Freshwater microbial communities from Lake Fryxell liftoff mats and glacier meltwater in Antarctica - MAT-05 | ecosystem: Environmental > Aquatic > Freshwater > Ice > Liftoff microbial mat | place...
GGCCGGAGCAGTCGGTGCAGCAACGGGAGCAACCGCCTCGACCACGGAATCGGCCGGCGCCGCGGCATCCGTCTCGACGCGCGGTTCACGTCCTTCACGATCGCGGAACCGGTCGCGGCCACGCCCACGACGGTTCCGACCACGACGCGCTTCAAGCTCGCCTTCGCTGGCGGCATCGGCCGCGGCCTCGACACCCGGCTCACCCGTCGCATCGGCGTCCGCCGGTACGTCGTCGGCACCTGTCGTGTCGAACGTCTGCGTGACGCCAGTTAAGGCAGCCGCTTCGGCGGCATCGGCGGCGGCATCGTCGGCGGCATCATGCTCGGCGTCGGGGGCTTCACCATCCGCCGGCGTACGATCGAACCGATCGCGACCACGGCCACGACGGCCACGGCGACCACGACGTTCGTCGCGCTCACGATCGCTTTCTTCACGACGCGCTTCGGCCGGTGCGGCTGCACTCGGCGAGGCCGCACTCGGCGACGCCGACGGAGCGATGCTGCCGTCGGGCGTGTCGATTTCAAGTTGGCCACTGTCGAGCTTCGTGACCTTGAGCAGCCCCTTGTGGGACGCGTCCTGCACAAAACGCGAGAACTTCGGCATGCCGAGGTTCTTCTCGTCGAACGACGAGTCGATTTCCTGCATGACCTGCTTGAGGCGGTCGGAGCGCATCACGTCGCCGTTGCGCTTCATGCGATTGACCGACTCGGTCACGAGCTCCCACGGATCCCAGCGGGTCGACTCGTCGTCGCCCGTCTTGGTGAGGCCGGCGAGCGCGTTGTACGAGTAGTACTCGTCGCAATTCATCACGAGCAGATCGCTCGACGATTCGCGGATGCCGACGCCGATCACGTACTTGCCGTATTCCTTGAGCTTGATGACCATGCTCGAGAAATCGGAGTCGCCGGAGAGTAGCACGAACGTACCGATCTCGGGGCGCGTGAACACGAGTTCCATCGCGTCGATGGCGAGACGGATATCCGTGGCGTTCTTCTTCGACGAGCCGTAGGCCGGGGCGAAGATCAGATCGATCGACGACTCGGTGAGCGGCACGATGTACTGCGGATAGCGGCGCCAGTCGGCGTAGGCGCGGCGCACCGCGACCTTGCCCTTGACGATGTCCGACGAGAGGAGGTTGTTGAGCTCTCCCTGCAGGTCGGAGCGGATGCCCATCGTGACGTTGTCAAAATCGATGAGCAGCGCGGCGTTCGGTGCGTGGGCCGGCGGCGCGGCGTTCGGGGAGTTCACCGGAGTGACGGCCTGCGGTCCACGATGGAACGGCGCGATGGTACGGGACGGTGCCGCACTGCGGGACCGGGTGTCATGTCGACTCATGTACTAGCCTGGATACGAAACGGAGTGATCGAGCGCGTTGCCATGCAGCGCCGAAGCGCTCATCGTATTCGCACTCAGCGCGATTGCCCGCGCGAGTTCTCGCCGCCGCACTTTGCCACTTCCCGTCATGGGAAAGACATCGAAGAAGCGGACGAAATCGGGAACCTTGTCGGCGGCCATCGTATCCTGGGCGAAGCGTTTGATCTCGCCGCCGGTGATGACTGCCCCTTCTACTGGCACGATGCACGCGCACACCAGCTCTCCCATGACATCATGGGGGACGCCGATGACGCAGACATCGTCCACGGCCGGATGCGCACGCAGACGATCCTCGAGTTCGCGCGGGTACAGCTGCATGCCCCCTCGCGAAATCGTCTCCTGCCGCCGCCCGACGATCTTCACATAGCCGTCCTCGTCGATGATCCCCAGATCGCCGGTGAGAAAGAATCCGTCCGGCGTCATGACCTTGGCGGTCTCGGCCGGCATGCGGAGATAGCCCCGCATGAGATTGGACCCGCGGACGGCGATCTCGCCGACCGCTTCGGGTCCGTGCAGCTCTCCCGTGATCAGATCCATCGCCATGATCTCGACGCCGGGAAGAGCGCAGCCCACGGTGCTCAAACGACGTTCGTCGTTGTCGGCCACGCGAGTGATCGTGACAACTGGTCCGGTTTCGGTGAGGCCGTACGCCACGAGCACATCGCACCAGCGACGCACCCGGCGCACCAGCGCCTCGTCCACCGAACTGCCGGCAATGACGCCGGCTCGCAGCGACGTGAGTCGCGACGGGTCGAACGATTCCTCACGCATGAGGAGGTGATACTGCGTGGGCACGCCATGCAGCACCGTGACCTTCGCGTCGGCGATGAGCCCGAGGGCGCGTGCCGGGTCGAAGGACGGTTGCAACACGATCGTCGCGCCACGTGCCATCGTGCCCAGCATGATGCCGAAGCCGAAGATGGCGAAGAACGGGACCGCTCCCAGCACGCGGTCGGTCGGCGAAATCTCGAGGACCTCCGCCACCCGCACTGCGTTTTCCACCAGCGCCCGGTGCGACAGTGGCACGCCCTTGGGCTTGCCCATCGTTCCCGACGTATACATGACGGCCAGGTCGGCCGTCTCGTCATACACCGCTGGACGCGGAACCGGTCGCCCGGTGCCGCTCGAGACCAGATCTTCGAACTGAAAAATCCGGTCGTCGTACCACAAATCCTCGTCGCCTACCGTGACCACGTACTGAAGGTCGGGCAGATCGCCGAGCAATTCTTCGAAACGCTGGAGAAAGTCCACGCCGTCCCATTTCTCGATGGTGACAACGGCACTCGCTTCGGCGTGTCGCAGTTGGTAGCGCAGATCGTGAATGCTGAGCTGCGGACTGACCGGCACCACGACGGCGCCCAACTTCGCGGCCGCCAACGTGGCGATGATCCACTCGACGCCGTTCGGCAGGTTGACCGCGATGCGATCGCCCATGCCAAGCCCCAATTCGGAGAAAGCGGCAGCCAAGGAGGACGCATCGGCATCCACCTGCTGATAGGTCCACGTCCGTTCACCATTCGTGGCGAGCACGCGTGCGGGATGCTCCTGCGCACGTTGCTCGACCAGTGGGGCTAAGGACCACGACGTTGCCATTCCACTCCGGGATCGGGTACAGCCACGTAAATTACTGACTATGAACGAGATGCGGAAGCCAGCCGACGACGAAAGCGGGTCGTCACCTCGGCAGGGTCCGGGAGAGAAACCCTTCCCTGAGCCCTCCCGTAGGGGATCCCATAGGGAATCCCGTAGGGAATCCGGTATCGAGCGGCGTCGGCTCGCGCGTGCCGGAACACGGGTACCGTTCCGGTCTCGACTGTTTACCGTGCTGATTCTGTTCGCGCTCGTCCCCACGGTGGCGGTCACGTTGGTCGGGGTCGGCACGGCGAGTAGGGCGCTGTCCATGCTGTCGGCCCGATCGGCCTGGGAGCGCATTGCGCTCAGCGGTGAGCAGGCGCTGGCCGCGACGCGGTCCGCTCCACTCACCACCGAGCAGCGGGCCGCCGTGGAGCGGCATGAAGCGGAGCTGCGTCAGTCGGTAGAGTTGGCGCGACGCTTCGATTTCGTCGCGGGACGCTCGATGCGGTTGGTGGTGGCGGGCGCGGTGCTGGTGGTGCTGCTGGTGGCGGTCGGTGCTTCGCGCGTGGCCGGTCATCTGAGTCGTCAGCTCAGCCGACCGCTCGATGAACTGGTAGGATGGACGGGACTGATCCGCACTGGGCGGTCGATCCCGGAGCAACCGGAGCGCCGCGGCGCCCCGGAATTCGAAGTACTCCGAACAGGGATGCGAACGATGGCACAGGACCTCGAAACGGGACGACAGCGGGCGCTGGAGGCCGAGCGCGCCGAGGCGTTCCGCGAGTCCGCCCGCCGGTTTGCGCATGAGCTCAAGAATCCACTCACGCCGATCCGCTTTGCGGTCGATCGGCTGCGGCGTTCGGTCCCCGAAGAGTTACGCGACACCGTGGAGGTACTTGCCGAAGAAGCCGCTCGTCTCGAAACGATGGCGAAGAGCTTTGCCCAGTTCGGTCGACTCCCCGACGGCCCCGCCGCCGACATCGATGTGTCGGAGTTGGTCACGCGCGTGGCGCGCTCCACGGTGCCCGAGCGACTCGCCGTGTCGATCGACTGCGACGACGCGCTCCCGTTGCTGCACGGCTTCCATGAACCGCTGGTCCGCGCCGTCACGAACGTGCTCATGAACGCCGTCGACGCCTGTGGTGCCACGGGGCACATCGACATCGGGATCCGCTACGCGGCGGCGCACCTCACGATCACCATCCGCGACAGCGGGTGCGGCATCGCACCCGACGCCCTCGCACGCATTTTCGACCCGTACGTGACCACGAAGCCGGGTGGCACCGGACTTGGCCTCGCCATCGCGCGCCAGACGATGGAAGCGCATCGAGGATCCATCGACGCCACGAGCACCGTCGGCGTCGGCACCACGATTTCGCTGCGCCTCCCGGTGCGGCGGCGCCCCGCGCAGACGGAGACATGATGCAGAGGACAACCAGTCCGGCAGGCCAGGAAGTTCGTACCTCCGATGCGGTTCAGAAGGAAGTGGAAGCCGCCAGCAACAAGGCGGAGATCCAGCAGGCGATCGTCGACGCCGAGGGCGCAGTGCGTGACGCGGCGGCGCCAGGCAGTCAACCGATCTACATCCCCGGCGATGGGTCACGTCCGTTCTCGCTCGACATGAAGAACGGCAACCTGATTATCAGCCAGGAGGGGAACACCAAAGTGATTCCGTGGCGCGACGCCGTCCCCGCGGGCGCCGTGCAGATCGCGTGGGCGATTCCCGCCACGCTCTCCATTCTGCTGATCTGGTGGCCGCTCACGCGCGCCGTTGCAGGCTGGATCCGGCGTCGATCCGCCGTTTCGCACGATGCATCTGCACTCGAGGCGCGTCTGCAGGATCGCTTCGCCGCGATGGAGACCAACATCGATACGGTCGCCGTCGAGATGGAGCGACTGGCCGAGGGTCAGCGTTTCGCCGCAAAGCTGCTGGCCGATCGCCCCGCCGTTGCGGTGCCGGCCAGCGCGAGCCGCTAGCAAGGTACCGCGATGCCCAGCGTTCTCCTCGTCGACGACGAACCGAATATCCGACGCATGGTCGGCGCCCTGCTGAGCGCCGAAGGGTACGACGTGCGCGATGCCGCCGACGGGGTCACCGGGCTCGCGCTCGCGGAAGCCAACGAGCCTGATGTCGCGCTCGTGGACCTGATGATGCCGGGCGATCTCGATGGGCTCGCGCTGCTCAAGAAGCTGCGCGAACGCCGACCCGACATGCCCGTCGTCATGATGAGCGGGCGTGCGGCGCTCACCGATGCGGTGCGCGCGACGAAACTCGGTGCCTTCACCTTTCTCGAAAAGCCGCTCACTCCCGAGGGCGTGCTGCTCGCCCTCGCCTCGGCCTTCGAGCTGCGTCAAGCCCGCCGAGCGGCCGCCGCGCTGCGCGAAGATCTCGGCATCTCCGGCGAGATGGTGGGCGACTCGCCCGTCATGCATGACGTGCGTGCGCTGATCGCTCGCATCGGACCCACGGATGCACGGGTGCTGATCACCGGCGAATCAGGCACCGGCAAGGAGTTGGTGGCGGCCGCGTTGCACTTGGCGAGTCCGCGACGCGACCACCCGTTCATTCGCGTAAATTGCGCCGCCATTCCGCGCGATCTGGTGGAGAGCGAGATGTTCGGCCACGAGCGCGGCGCCTTTACCGGCGCCACCGACCGCCGCCTTGGCCGCTTTGAACTCGCACATACCGGCACGCTCTTGCTCGACGAAGTCGGTGACCTCGGGGCGGAGGCGCAAGCCAAACTGCTGCGGGCCATCGAAGCGCGCGAAATCGAGCGCGTGGGCGGTGGCAAGCCGATCAAGATCGACGTGCGTATTCTCGCCGCCACGAATAAAGACCTCGCCCGTGCCGTCGCCGACGGCAGCTTTCGCGAGGATCTGTTCTTCCGGCTGAACGTCATTCCGATGCAGCTACCGCCACTGCGCGACCGACCGGGTGATCTGCCGGCATTGGTGCGGCATTTTTCGGCGCGCCATCGGACCCGCACGGGACGACCGCTCGTGCAGTGGCACGAGGATGCCCTCGGCGCGCTCAGTAGCTATCGCTGGCCCGGCAACGTGCGCGAGCTCGCGAACATCGTCGAACGACTGGCGATCCTGCATGCGGGCAGTGTGGTGGGTCGTGCCGAGGTGTTGCAGGTGCTCCCCACCGTGGCCACAGATCCTTTTAGTGTGCCATCCGGCAATACCGACGCGTACGCGGCCGAGGCGTTGCCCCTGCTGCCGTTGAGTGACGCGCTCGATGCCTATGAACGCCGACTGATCTCGGCCGCACTGGCGCAGAGCGACGGCAATGTGGCCGAAGCCGCACGTCGCTTGCAAACCGACCGGCCGAACCTGTATCGACGCATGCGCCGACTGGGCTTGGCGTCAGCCGGGGAGTGAAGACGCCCGTTCAAACCCTTGGCGTGCCGGGAGTGTCTGTCCTTGCATCGTGTATCGGGACGACTCGCCGGATGTCGGCCATCGATCGTGACATGCCCTCGGGGGCCGTGAACCTCAGCAGGAGAAACGCATGAAGGCAGGCAAGACCCGACGTGGTCAGGCACGGATGCTCCTCGTGGTGCTGGGGGCGGCGATCAGCGCTGTGCCGTTGGCCTCGGCGTCGGCTCAGGGTGACCGCGACGCGGACCGCCAAGGCTCACGGCGTCTTGGCGGAGTTCCACGAGAGGTGGCGCTCGAGGTCACGTCGGTGTGGAACGCACCCACGACCCGGCGCGTGCGTGGGGACTTCGCGCTGGCACCAATGGACACCGTGCGCGGCGATCTGGCGGTGCTTGGGGGCCGCGTCCGTCTGGCCGGTGTAGTGACCGGACAGGTGGTGGTACTCAATGGTGATGCAGCGCTGATCGACGGCGCGCGCATCGAGCGCTCGCTCACCGTGATCGGCGGTGCGCTCGAAGCGCCCGAGCGCCCGAGTGTCGGTGGCGAAATCCGCGTGTGGAGCGCGGCGTATCGCTACCGCGAAGAGAGCGACACGCTGGTGGCCGACTTCTTCTCGCGCTGGACTCGCTGGATTCGCGACGACGAAGAGAGGAACGGCGGCACGAACAGTGACCTGCTCGTCACGACTGCGAAGACGTACAATCGCGTGGAAGGGCTGCCGATTTACGCTGGTCCGACGCTCAGTGCCCGTAGTGGCGACACGCGCGTGCGCGCCGAATTGCTCGGCATTTTCCGTACGGGCGACGGTCTGACGTGGAAACGCGAGAACCTCGGCCATCGCGCGCTGTTCGAAGTGCGCCAGGGGAAGAGCGTCGGCGTTGCACTTGGCGGCCGCCTGTTCGATGAAGTCGACGCCGTCGAGAAGTGGCAGCTCACCGGCAGCGAAGTGGGGCTCAACACCTTTCTGTTTTCGCGCGACTATCGCGACTACTGGCAGCGTCACGGTGGTCAGGGGTACGTGAGCCTGTTCGCGGGGCGCGGGTCGGAGCTACGGGCGGCGTACGGGGAAGAGCGGTGGAGTTCGCGCCGCGAGCGCAACGTGCCCTCGCTCGTCAACGACAACGTCCCCTGGCGCGTGAACCCGCTGGCCGACGAAGGTGTGATGAAGCTGCTTACGCTGTCGGGCACCTTCGACACGCGCAACAGCCCGAACGACCCGCGCGCCGGATGGTATCTACGCGGCGAGTACGAGCATGGCGACGGCACGCTGACGCGTGTGAACTCCATCATGTCGGTATCGCCACGCGCGGCGCTCCAGGAGGCCGATGCGGTGTACTCGCGTGCGCTGCTCGATCTGCGGCGGTACAACCGCCTGGGGCCGAACGCCTCATTGAACATGCGAGCGGTGGTGGGCGGTTGGCTCGACGGCGACCCATTGCCAGCGCAGCGCCGGTTCTCGGTCAGCGGCATCGATGCGCTTCCCGGCTTCGACTTCCGTCGTCAGTTGAATGAGACCGACGTGGGCACCTGCGCGGTCGGCTCTGAGCAAGCGTACGCCGCGCGCGGTCGTCCGTCGCTGTGCGATCGGATGGCGCTGCTGCAGATCGAGTGGAAGGGCGACTTCCGGGTAGACTTGTTCGGCGACGGTGAGGACCTGGGCGATCGACGCTGGGTGTTCAACCGCATGAAGGCCGATGGCGCATGGGTGGTGTTCGCGAACTCGGGCCGCGGATGGCTGGTGGGACCGCGCGGCACCGACAACCTTCTCTACCCGAAGGGTTCCGTACCCGACATCAAATCGTGGCGTACCGACCTTGGCGGCGGCTTCGATTTCGGAAGTTTCGGCGTGTTCGTGGCGCAGGCCGTTTCGGAAAGCGGCCTGTCTCCGAATGTCTACATGCGGCTCAGTCGCCGCTTCTGATTCACGTTATCGCTCATTCGATGCGCTCGGCTTTGCCAACGGCTTCGCCCTTGGTGCAAACGCTGCTCGCCATCCTGCTGCTCCTGTGTGGAGCGGGCGGGACAGCGTGGGCGCAGTCGCGTCCGGAAGTCGACATCCGCGTGGCGCCGACCTCGTATCCGCCGCAGGTGGCGGTGCGCGGAGTGCTGACGGAGAAGCCGTTCGACGAACTGCTGCGCAGCGGCTTTCCGGCGCGCTTGCATGTGCGGGCCGAGCTGTGGACGATCGGTCGCTGGTTCGACGACGTGCTCAGTCGCGTGGAATGGGACATCGTGGTGCGCTATGACGCGATCGATCGCACGTACGACGTGGCGCGCTTCGTGGCGGGGCGCCTGACGTCGCTGGGCAGTTACGCGCGTTTCTCCGACGCCCGCGCGGCCAGCGAGCTACCGTATATGCCGGTACTCGCGGCGCCACCACGCGGTCGCAAGAGCTACGTGGCCGTGCAGGCGGAATTGCAGACGCTCGACGTGAGCGATCTCGATGAACTCGAGCGCTGGCTCCGCGGCGAAGCATCGCCGGCGGTGCGAGGGAAGCGCAGCCCCGGCACGGCGCTGACGCGTGGTGTGCGGTCGTTGGCGAGTCGTCTGCTGGGCGGTGAAGTCCGACGGCTCGAGGCGAGGAGTCCCGCCGTGGGCTACTGAATCAGACAGCGAGAACGGCGCCCTCGATCTTCTCGAGCTCGCGCAGGGTCTCTTCACCGTAGAACACCTTGATGTACTGCGCCTGAATCGGCGTCAGTCGACGGACGGCCCAGCTGAGATGCACGAAGTGCGGCTCCGAGGGCGCGTGCAGCGGCGACATGCCGATCTCGTTCGGCATGCGATTCGCCTTCTTGGTGTTGCAGCTGCTGCAAGCCGTCACCACGTTCGTCCACTCGTTCGATCCGCCACGCGAGATCGGAATCAGGTGATCGCGCGTGAGTGACTCGCGGGGCTTGAGCTCCGTGGAGCGGCGCGCGCAGTACTGACACTGGTAGTCATCGCGCGCGAACAGGAACGTGTTCGTGACCTGTCGGCGGAATCGCCGCGGCACGTGCACGAAACGGGTCAGGCGAATGACCGCCGGGCGCGGAAACGCTTGTCGTTCGGAGCGTACGGGCATGCCCGTATCGGCCTCGACGATTTCCGCCTTGCCGTCGATCACCAGCCGTAGCGCCCGCCGAAGCGGCACCATGGTCAAGGGTTCATACGACGCATTCAGTGCAAGACATCCCGCGATCACGCCCTACCCTCCACTCTACGGTGTTAAAGTCGATGGGTCCGCTACATGAAGAGTATCACACGGTGGAAGCCTGTCGCCACTGTTGCAGGCGATCGCGCCACGCTTCGACGCGTAACGGTAAGGTTTCGTCGCGTTGGGTGATGATGCCGTGCAGGACCAGCTCACGTCCTTGGACCGCCACGAGTGTGGCTTCGACCTTGCCCGCCAGCGCGTGTACCAGCGCCACCGCGGGATCGAAGAGCGGCTGCGCATCATCATGGTCCAGTGGAAAGGCCGCCAGATCGGCGTCTTTGCCCACCTCGAGCGTGCCGACGCGCGCTCCCAGCCCGAGCGCATCAGCGCCGCCGCGCGTGGCCAGCGCGAGCGCGGCGTGCGCCGACAAGGCATCTGGCGTACCTGCCCGCAACGATTGCAAGAGCGAGGCCTGTCGCGCCTCACCCAGCAGATCCATCCGATCGTTGCTCGCCACCGAGTCGGTGCCAAGCCCGGTACGGATACCGTGGGCGAGCATGCGGTCGAGCGGCGCGATACCGTGGCCGAGCTTCGCGTTGGAGATGGGACAGTGCACGATGCTGGCGCCTGCGTCGGCGATGCGTTGCATGTCGCGATCGTCGGCCTGAACGACATGAATGAGCAGCGGCTGCGCCGCCAGCACACCGGCCGCCTCGAGCAGCGCGATCGGCGATTCCGCCTGCGGCGCTACCGCGATATCACGCGCCCGCAGTCGGTCGGCGAACGGTCCCGTGCCATCGCGCACGAACAGCATCTCCGCCGGACTCTCCGCCACGTGTACCGCCATCGGCAGTGACTCACGCCGCGAGAGCGCGGCCGTAGCGGCGAACAGGTCTCGGGATACGGTGTAGGGCGCGTGCGGCGACACCCCGACCCGCACGAGCGCGGTGTCCTGCGCGCAGGCCGCCAACACGCGGGCCGCGAGCTGGGCGATGGCCCCCTCACACTGTGCGGGATCCGGTCCGAAGACTTCCAGATAGCCGACACCGCGCACGCCGTACTCGCGCATCGCGGTGAGTGGTGCACCGGAGTCGGTGGTGTCGGCGAGACAGGTGATCCCGTTGCGTAGCGCCTCGCGAATGCCGGCCCGCGACGCATCGAGTAGCACGTCGTCGTTCATAAGATCGCGTCGGACGGTCGTGAGCGTGCGCAACCAATCGCGGAAATCGAGCCCCTCGAGAAACCCACGCAACAGCGTGAGTTCGAGATGCGAATGCGCGTTCACGAGACCCGGCATCAGCGCCGCATTGCCCAGCGCCACCGTGCGCACGGCGCCCGGCGCGACGGTCACGGCACTCGCCGCGCCCACGAACTCGAGACGTCCATGGTGCACGAGCACCGCACCGTCGCGGATCGGCGCCGACGAGATCGGCAGCACCCAGTCGGCGGTGTACAGCGTGCGGGCCATCACGCGGACGTCACTGCGGCGGAATCTTGAACGGGTTGGTCGAGTCCGCCCTGGCGCGCAGCTTCGCCGCGCTGTCGCTCGAGAGCATCGGCGGCGGCGCCGCATCGGTGCACGTGCCCGTCGGCTCGGTGCCCTGCACGAAGAATTCGGTAGTGATGGCCGTCATGCAGTTGCTGTTCGCGAGTCGGCCACTGAGCGCATCGATTTCGCGCACGATCACCCCATCGGGTCGCGGCCAGTCGGGCGGCTGTGGCTTGCGACGATACACCTCGGTCATGAACGACGCCCACGCCGGCGACGCCAGCTCACCGCCCTGCGCGTTGGCCTTGATCTTCTGCGGCTTGTCGAAGCCCATCCAGACGCCGGCCACCAGATCGGCGGTGTAGCCGATGAACCAGACATCGGCCCCGTCGTTCGTGGTGCCCGTCTTGCCGCCGGCCGGCACGCGGAAGCCCGAACTCCAGATGCGCGCACCGGTACCGCGCACGACTACGTCCTTCATCATGCTCACCATCAGCCACGCTTCTTCCGGCGACAGCACCGCCTCACGCGACGTCGTGGGCTGCCAGACGACCTTGCCTTGCGCGTTCTCCACCTTGAGAATCGCGTGCGGCGTGGTGCGCAGGCCAAGGTTGGCGAACACGGAGTACGCGGCGATCATCTGCACCGGATACACGTCGGCCGAACCGATGAAGATCGACGGATACGGCGGAATCGGCGTGGTGATGCCGAAGCGCCGTGCCATCGAAATCACGCTGCCCGCGCCGACCGCCATGCCGGTGCGGATCGCCGCCAGATTGCGCGACTGATACAGCGCCTTCCGCATGGGCATATTGCCCTGGAACTTCATGTCGTAATTCTGCGGGGTCCACGTTTCGCCACTCACCTGATCGAGCGAGATCGGCGAGTCATCCACGATTTGCGCGGGGCTGAAGCCTTCGTGCACCGCCGTGGCGTACACGATGGGCTTGAACGTGGAACCGGGCTGCCGCAGCGCCTGCACCGCCCGATTGAACTTCGAGTCGCCGAAGTCGCGTCCACCAACCATCGCCCGCACCGCACCACTGCGCGGATCGACGGCCACGAACGCGCCCTGCAGATACGGCGAATTGGCCGCGCCGCGCTCGCCGCCCTCGGCCGAGCGCGCGAGATACGCCTCGTAGGTCAGGTGCGTGTACTTGCCATGCCGTCCTGCCTCGATCGCCTGCAGCTGGTTCTCCAACGCGCGTTCGGCGGCGCCCTGTATGTCCACGTCGAGCGAGGTGTAGACCTTGAGACCTTCGTCATAGAGCCGCTTGCCGAAGTGTTGCTCGAGCTCCTGTCGCACCCACTCCACGAAGTACGGCGCCACGTCACCCGACTCGGTGCGTTCGGCCAGCTGTAGCGGATAGGCCTTGGCGAGCGACGCATCGGCGTCGTTGATGGCCCCTTCCCGACGCATCAATTCGAGCACGGTGTTCCGTCGCAGAATCGCGCGATCCGCGAAGCGGCGCGGATTGTAACGTTCGGGACCTTTCAGCAGCCCCGCCAGCACCGCCGCTTCGGCCACACTGACCTCGCGCACCGGCTTGCCGAAGTAGCGCTGCGCAGCGGTTTCCACGCCGTACGCGCCGTTGCCGAGGTACACCTGATTCAGGTAAAGCTCGAGAATCTTGTCCTTCGTGTAGCGTTGCTCGATGGCACGGGCCACGCGCGCTTCCTTGATCTTGCGCAGCAGCGTCTTCTCGCGGGAAATGCGGTCGGAGAAGACGTTGCGGGCCAGCTGCATCGTGATCGTGGAGAAGCCCTGCGCGTAGCGGCCGGCCTTCACATTGCGCGCGAGCGCGCCGAACACGCGATAGTAGTCGATCCCGGAGTGCGCATAGAACCGGCGATCTTCGGTGATGATGACGGCGTCGCGCACATGCTTGGGGATATCCTGCAGCCGGACCAGCGTGCGGCGCTCGAGACCGAGCTCCGTGATAAAGCGGCCGTCGGCGGCGTACACCTTGGAAGTCTGGTTGGGCACGTACTGCTGCAGCGAGGCAATCGACGGGCAGCGCCCATCACGGCAGATGACGCTCCAGGCGCCGATCAGCCCGCCGGCGCCGACCATGCCGCCGAACACGCCAACCACGAGCAGCCAGCCCAGCCACGGGCGCCGCGAAAGAACGGAGGAGAGAGCCATAGGGTAGCTGAAGGCTATCCGCACACCCGGGGGCGCGCCAAGAGCCGGACCCGCGATAACTTGCGAGAATGTCCGAGCCATCAGCCCCCATCTTCGAACTCGCCTGGCGCGAGCTGCTGTTCCAGCACACCGAGGGCCTTCCGGCCGCCTTCGCGGCGGGACAGGTCACCGGCTACTGCGGATTCGACCCCACCGCGTCGAGTCTGCACGTGGGCAACCTCGTTCCGGTGATGGGACTCGTCCACCTGCAACGCGCCGGCCATCGGCCCATCGCACTGGTGGGGGGCGGCACCGGCATGATCGGCGACCCCAGCGGCCGCAGTAGTGAACGGACGCTGCAAACGCTGGAGACGATCGCCGAGAACGCGAACGCGATCCGCCTGCAGCTCGCGAAGTTCCTCGACTTCGAGGGACCGAACGCCGCCAAACTGTTGAACAACGCCGACTGGCTCACCAAGCTGTCGCTGCTCGATTTCCTGCGCGACACGGGCAAGCATTTCTCGATCAACTACATGCTGGCCAAGGACTCCGTGAAGTCGCGCCTCGAGAGCGGGTTGTCGTTCACGGAGTTCTCGTACATGCTGCTGCAGGCTCACGACTTCCTCGAGCTGCATCAGCGCGAAGGGGTCACGCTGCAAATTGGCGGCAGTGATCAGTGGGGCAACATCACGGCCGGTCTCGAGCTGATCCGCCGCACCAATGGTGGTGACGCCAACGCGCTGACCTTCCCGCTCATCACCAACGCTGACGGCTCGAAGTTCGGCAAGAGCACCGGCGGCGGTTCGGTGTGGCTCGATCCAGCGCGCACGTCGCCCTACAAGTTCTATCAGTTCTGGATCGGCGCCGACGACCGGGACGTGTCGCGCTACCTGCGCTTCTTCACGCTACTCGACCGCAATACGATCGAAACGCTCGATCAGGCGGTACGATCGGCACCCGAGAAGCGCGAGGCGCAGCGTACGCTGGCCACCGAGGTGACCACGCGGGTCCACGGCGCCGACGCGGCGCGGGTAGCGCATGAGGTGTCGGCGCTGCTGTTCGAGAAGGCCGATCCGCAGGGGTTGTCCGACGCGGCGCTCGAGGCGCTGCGGCTCGAGATTCCGTTCGCCACGTACGCGGCTCCGACCGACGGCCCATCGCTTGCCGACGGGATCGACGTGTACGAGTGCCTCACTGCGCTCGGCGTAGCCGCCTCGCGAGGAGCGGCGAAGCGGTTGCTCGAACAGGGTGGCGTCAGCGTCAACGGGACGAAGCTGTCGGCGGCCGACCGTCTCGTCGGCGAAGACCGGCTGTTGCGCGGCCGTCATCTGCTACTCAAGAAGGGCACGCGTGAGTTCGGGCTGGTGCAGATACCTTAGCGCGCTCCTCCCTGCCCCGCTCCTTCCTGCTTCCTCAGCTTTTGGCAGTTCAGGTCGCCGGAGCGCCAGACCCCACGTGCGTCACGCGCAGTGTGAGCGATCGCGCGAAAGCCACGAAGCCCACGGTCGTGGCCAAAGCGCGCGCGGCCAGATCACCGACGGCCAGGCGCGCGAGCGGCGTGAATCCCTGACTCAGCACGTGGCGAACCAAGGCATGAAGCACGACCCGGCCGTAGCCCCTGCGACGATACTGCGGCGACACCAACACGCGTACGCGCGCCAGACGACCGTGTGGTGCGTCGACCGTGGCCAGCGCCACCAAGACACCGCCCTGCATGGCACCAACGCGATGTGGAGCGTCGACGTTGCCACCGGCATCGTTCCATTCCCGCGCCGACACGTCGTGCCGCAGCATGTCGAGCACATCCCGCCGCGGGTCGTACACGAGCGTGCCCGCGACCCTTGGCGACGGTGCGATCGTGCACTCGTCGAGCAGTTCGACGGCGGCCGGATCGTCGCCTACGGTGAGCCGCGCGCCGCGCAACTCGATGACCGAGCCCGGCGCTGCCTCGAGCCGCGTGAGTGAGAGCAACTCCTGCACGTCTGCTGGATCGAGCCCGAGGTCGACCTCATCCTCACAGGGCACCGACACGACGCCGACCGCATCGCGCACGAACGTGCGAACGACCAGTTCATCACTGTACAGCCGCTCGACGGTCGCGACTCTCTGCTGCTCGAGAAATCCCACCGGGCATCCAAGAGGCACGGCGCACGACCGCAGCGCGTCTGCAACGCTGCGATTGGCAAGCGAGGCCCGAAGGTCGTTCGATGAGTGCGACATCGTTCCGGAAAGTGGACGCGTTCAGGACTACCCTTGAATATGGCAGGTTCAGACTCAGGGTCCTATAGGCGAGTATTCAATTGTCAAGAATTCCGAGGACCCGCTCGATCTCCTCGCTGGTGTTGTAGCAATGCGGGGCCAGGCGAATCGCGCCTTCACGGACCGTATGCGTGACGTGCGCCGCATTCAGACGACTGGTCATGGCGCCCAACGACGCTGAGGTGAAGGCGATCACACCAGCCCGCCGGCCGGGTTCCGCTGGCGTCACCAAGCGGACATCCGAGCGCGCTTGCGCCCACTCGATGATCCGCGAGCCGAGCGCGGCAATGTGCGCGGAGACCGCATCGACCCCGATGTCGAGCAGGATCCGGGTGGATGCGTTCGCCACCGCGAAGTCCTGATACGCCAGCGTCACCACTTCGAAACGGCGGGCGTCGTCGAAGAAGTCGAACTCGTAGTCCGTGAGACGGGTGTAGTCGGTGGAGGACTTCATGCACGCCCATCCCACGTCGATCGGATCGATCGCCTGCACCAGCTCGCGGCGGACATAGACGAAGCCGGTGCCCCATGGGCTGAGCTGCCACTTCTGGGCGCCGCTGGCGAAGATATCGATCGGCAGCGCATGCAGATCGATCGGGAGCACGCCGCACCCCTGAATGCCGTCCACGATGAAGAACACATCGTGCGCACGGCATGCCGCACCGATACGTGCAAGATCAGCCACGTACCCGGTGGCGAATTGCACCCACGACACCACGACCGCCACCACGTCGGGACGTTGGATCGCCACGACCAGAGCGTCTTCGTCGGGAAGTCCATGCTGGCGTGGAATCAGCTCGAGGTTGATGCCGCGCGAGCCGAGCGCCTGAAAGGGATACACACAGCTCGGAAACTCGCCGTCGAAGGTGAGAATCGTGCCGGGACGCAGAGGGAGCGCCCGCGCGGCGAGATTCAGCCCGTACGTGGTATTCGGCATCAGCGCGATCTCATCGGCGTCGGCACCGACCAGCGCGGCGAACTGCGCACGCGCCGTGGCGGCGGCCTCGAGCATCGAGTGAAACGGGAGGAGATGCGGCTGCGCCCGCATGCTGCTCCACCTGTTCGCGACGTGTACCGCCGACGCCGGCATCGGTCCCACGCTGGCGGCATTCAGAAAGATCGCCGGATCGTTCGCCATCCAGGCGTACTCACGGGCGCGGAGCGCGGCTACGTCGTGCGGTGCGGTCATCGGGTAGGTCCGAGTACGTAATGGATCACGGCATGCGCCGTGCGCCGCGCGGATCGAGCGCGTCACGCAAGGCGTCGCCGAGCAGGTTGAAGCCCAGCACCGCGACGCCGATCGCGAGACCGGGGGCGAGACTCGTCCACGGCGCATTGCGCAGCTGCGACAGA
>Ga0105048_10008244_pt1 | contig 16692 bp, 16 predicted proteins | sample MAT05_FD_78382 | JGI IMG/M metagenome (GOLD analysis project Ga0105048, IMG submission 78382) | Freshwater microbial communities from Lake Fryxell liftoff mats and glacier meltwater in Antarctica - MAT-05 | ecosystem: Environmental > Aquatic > Freshwater > Ice > Liftoff microbial mat | place...
TAATGTGGTTACCTGGAACATTTCGCCGGCACCTTCTGCATCGCTGCCTGTGATGATGGGCGTGTGCATATATACAAACCCTCGATCGTTATAAAACTGGTGAATGGCAAAAGCAAGTGAATGCCTTACCCGGAAAATGGCTCCAAAAGTATTGGTGCGAAAACGCAGGTGGGCAATTTCTCTTAAAAATTCAAGGCTATGTTTTTTAGGTTGCAGCGGAAATTTTTCTGCATCACTATCTCCCAGTATTTCTATGGCGCTGGCTTGTAACTCTACCTTTTGACCCTTGCCTAAAGATGGAATCACTTTACCGGTTGCTTTAATACAAGCGCCTGTGGTAATGCGTTTAAGGGTTGTTTCGTCCAGGAGGCCAAGGGCCGCCATTACCTGCAGATTGTTATTGGTACTGCCATCATTAAGGGCTATAAACTGGTTGTTGCGAAACGTACGCACCCATCCCATTACGGTAGTTTCGTAACCTGTTTCATCGTTTTGCAACAATGCTTTTATTTTAATTCGTTTATTGAACATAGAAAAAAATTAATGGTTGCAAAGATAGAAATATCAGGGCAGAGATGCAGGTGTGCAACCTGCAATTATTCCCCTGATTGGCTGCAATAAAATTTGAGTGGAAAAAAGTGAAAATATTTTTACAAAATCTCCCATACATGTTTATGGATATTCTGTGCTATTTTTTCGGTAGGAACATCATTTTCATCGCCACCAAAAGGATCTTCAATTTCCTCTGCTATCAGTTCCAGGCTGGCTAATACATAAAAAACAAAAGCTACTACCGGTATTACGTAATACCCCATGCTAAACACATAACCAAAGGGCAATGTCATAATATAGAAGAAAATAAATTTTTTAATAAACACACTGTATGAAAAAGGAATGGGGGTGTTTTTTATTCTTTCGCAACCGCCGCATATATCAGTAAATGATTGTAACTCGCCATTAAGATAATAGAGGTGTTCTGCTTTAATGCTGCCTTGCTCCTGCAACTGGTGTATATGTTTATACATTAGCAATGCCAGTTGGTTGGGCACATGCTTATCGTCATCTATATCCTTTAATAAATGCCCGTGTTCTTTATCATCAAATAAAGAAAGTCTGGTTTTTTCTTTGTGCAGATGGATATGTAATGCCTGCGCATAAGCCGGAATAATTTTCTTAAAAAAATTACGCTGCTCTATTTCATGTTTTGGAAGTATGGCCGCAAGTTTAAGCGCCAGGTTTCGGCTGTTATTGGTTAATGCTCCCCATAATTTTCTGCCTTCCCACCAGCGGTCGTAAGCCGTATTGGTACGAAAAACCAACAGCATAGAAATGGCGAACCCGAGCAGGCCGTGCATGAGCGGAATATTTTTCACTTTACTCACTTCGCTGAGTTGCCAATACTCCAGTTCCAGCCAGGCAATTACTCCACTATATATACTTATGAAAAGCAGTAGCGGTGCCAGTTTGCGAAAAGTATCTGCCTTATGAAAACGAAAAATAAAAGTGAACCATTCTTTTGGATTATAAGAAATCATCCGAAAATTTAATTTATAGGTTTAAATTTTTTAAAATTGTCTTTAGCCCATGTGCCGGGCTGCATATGGCTGCCTTCTACAAGCTGGATGTTTACATATTTTATTCCGGGTACTTCCGTTAAATTTAAAACCACATCGGCCACATACATTTCTGCCCCGGTACTGCCCATACTTTCTGTAAGAAATTGGCTGTTTTTTATTTCGGTATAAACAGTATCTCCGCTTATCTTAATTTTTTGCAGCAATACATTTTCATTCAGTTCATTCAGTCCTTTTATAAGACTGTCTGCATTAAGCATGTTATTACTTAATTGCGGATTTTTTGTTTTGGTATAATCAGGAGAGCTCTTCCACACATACAGTTTGCTCTCCGGGTTAAAGCTGAGTTTTGTTTCCTCCACAACAACACTGTCTGTTTCCTGCTCCAGTATTGTTATGTTTTCTGGTTCTTTTTCTTTTGTATTACATGCCATAAAAGATGCCATCAATATTATGTAAATTATTTTTTTCATGTGTAATATTTTTTTAAGAATAAACCCGTTAAAATATTTTTATTAATCGTGGTTTTACAAATATCGTTACAACCAGAGAAAATCCTTCTTAATTTTGGCGTTAATGAATTTAAAAGATATCCTATACCGGGTTACACATTGGGAAACATGGCATCATCATGCTAAATATATTCCGCTAACCCCTGTGTGGATATGGTATTGCTTACGATCCGGAACACCATGGTTTTTTACCCCATCCAATCCTACGCTCACTTTTGGCGGTTTTGAAGGCGAAGGAAAAAAAGAAATGTATGAACAGTTGCCACCAGGCTCTTATCCACAAACTATTTATATTGCTGCCGCAATACCTTTTGAAGCGGCAGAAAAACAGGTAATGGATGCAGGTTTTCAATATCCTTTTATTGTAAAACCCAATATAGGAATGATGGGGTTTATGGTTCGTAAAATTTCAAAACCAGAACAATTACAAAAATATCACCACAGCATACCCATTGATTATATCGTTCAAACCCTTGTAGATTTTCCTATAGAGGTTTCTGCTTTTTATTACCGCATGCCCAATGAAAAAAAGGGGACTATATCTGGCTTGCTAAAAAAACAACCGGCATATGTTACCGGTGATGGCAGGTGTACCTTGCTTGAGCTTATTGAGGCAAACGATCATGTACGTTTTAAAAAGGAAGACATGATTTTCAGGAACAGAGAACAGTTAGATCAGATTGTGCCAAATGGTACCATTTATAATTTATCTGTTACCAGCAACAGGAGCCAGGCTGGAATGATAGAGGGTATTGATCATGAAATAAATGAAAAACTGAGGGTTTTATTAGACGACTGGAGTCTATACTCAGGTAATTTTTTTTATGGCAGGTATGATATAAAATGTGCTTCTGTTGATTCTCTCAAAGAAGGAAAAGATTTTTATATTCTTGAATTTAATGGAGCGGGTGCAGGTATACAACATATTACCGGCAATAATTATTCGCTTTTTAAAGCCATTAATATCATTCTTCATCATTGGAAAATGCTCTTTAAGATATCCAGGTTTAATTACAAACAAGGAATTAAGTATTGGGGTTTTAAAGAGGGCGGGCGGCATTTAAAGGAGGCAAAAAAAAATCTAATGATGTTGAAAAAACTAGATGCTGAATTTCCCTCTTTCCCTTAACGGTTGTTTTTTATTCTATAAATTAATTTCGGGAACAAAAATTGTATCATAACATATATGATCTATTTTTCTATACTTTAAATTTATGCTTAAAAAATTCTTATCATGAAACGTTTTGCATCTAATATCAGCCTGCTGGCATTTTTATTCTTATTAAACACATGCGCCCGCAATCCCGTAACCGGAAAAAAACAATTGGTATTGATGAGCGAAGCCCAGGAAATAGCCATGGGCCAGGAGGCAGATCCACAGATTGTGGCACAATATGGTTTGTATGACGATAAAGCGATACAGGCTTTTATTACGGAAAAAGGAAAAGCAATGGCCGCTATTTCTCACAGGCCACAACTTAAGTATGAATTCAAGGTAGTAGACTCTGACGTTTTAAACGCCTTTGCCGTACCAGGTGGGTATGTTTATTTTACCCGTGGAATTATGGCGCACTTTAATAATGAAGCAGAATTTGCCGGCGTACTAGGTCATGAGATTGGTCATATTGCTGCCCGCCACACAGTAGTACAGCAAAGCAAACAGGTATTTAGCCAATTAGGATTAATAGCTGGTATTATTATTAAACCAGAGCTGGGGCAATTTGCAGAACAGGCTTCGCAGGGTCTTGGTTTACTTTTCTTAAAATTTGGCAGAGATGCAGAAAGAGAAAGTGACCGCCTGGGCGTGGAATATTCTTCTAAAATAAATTATGATGCTACGCAAATGGCTGGCTTTTTTAATACATTATCAAGGCAAAGTGAAGCCGCTGGTGCGGCAGAGTTGCCGGATTTTTTATCTACCCATCCAAACCCGGGAGATAGAAATGCGACGGTAGCAAAGTTGGCTAAAGAGTGGAAAAAAACATTAAACCTTACCAACCCACAAATTAACAGGGATAGCTACCTTAAGAGAATTGACGGTTTGGTGTATGGAGAAGATCCCCGCCAGGGATATTTGGAAAATAATGTGTTTTATCACCCCGAACTAAAGTTTCAGTTTAATGTACCCCAGGCATGGAAATACCAAAATACTCCCCAAAGAGTGCAAATGGCTCCACAGGATGGACAGGCTTTAATGTTTATGACTTTGGCACCGGGCAAATCTTTACAGGAAGCTGGTCAGGCTTTGCTGCAACAAAATAACCTTCAGTTGCTTGAATCAAGGGATATAACAGTAAACGGATTAAGTGCACTTTCAATATTGGCAGATGTTAAACAGGATCCACAACAACAACAGCAGCAACCCGTAAGAACCTTAGCATACCTGATAAACTATGGAGATGTTATTTATCTTATTATGGGAGCTTCTGCTACTGCAAATTTTAATAATTATTCGGGTTATTTTACCAACACAATGCAGAGTTTTAAAAGGCTTACAGACGCTGCCAAGATTAATAAAAAGCCGGAGAGGATCAGGTTAAGAACCGTAACAGCCAACAGCACTCTGGAGCGGGCACTGCGCAGTTTTAAAGTGACTGATAAAAGAATGGAAGAACTTGCTATCCTGAATGGCATGCTAAGAAATGCAGCCGTTACCAAAGGAATGACTTTAAAAATTATTGATTATTAAAAATAAATTTATAAAAGCAGGGGAAACGTTTTTCCCTGCTTTTATAAAAAGTACAGCATTCTTTTTTTGATTATCTAACCGATTGAGGTATTAACAACTTCCCAAAGCCCACCATATGATCAAAAAAACTACAATTGTACTCAGGCATCCGCCGCCTAATTTTTTGGCTCCGTAACCTGCAATCAAGCCTCTGACTAACTTATTCATGTGATTTTATTTTATTTTTATATACCTATAAAAAGACCGTGCCGAAGATAAATTCTGCACAATAATAAATAGGTTTGGATAAGTTTTATACATTTACAAAAAAACACCATTTTTATGAAGCTATTTGTAGCCGGACTTCCTTACGATCTCGATGATGCAGAACTGGAAGAAATATTTGAAAAATTTGGTACTGTTACATCAGCCAAAGTAGCCATTGACAGAGAAACAGGCAAAAGCCGTGCTTTTGGTTTTGTGGAAATGCCCGACCGTGCAGAGGGAACCGATGCCATGGAAAGTATGAATGGTATTTCCCTGGGCAAAAAACCCCTTGTAATTAAGGAAGCGGAAGAGCGTAGCGGGCCTCCATCCGGTGGCGGCGGCAATCGTGGTGGTGGAAGCGGTGGCGGTGGCGGCAGAGATTTTAATGACAGAAACCGGGGACGGTATTAAAATATAATGAACAAATAAAAGGGGCAATTCATTGTCCCTTTTTGTTTATTACGGTCTTACCACTGGTTTTTTAAAAACGGGTACAGTGCTGCATGGTTCTCCATACATAATTGCTTTTGCCATGGGTCTAAGCAATTTTGTAATTTCAATATAAGCCGATTCTGTTACCGCAAGTTCTCCGCAGCCTTTTATCACGATCCTTTTATCTGCAAATTCCTGTACAGGAATTGATGCAATGTTTTTTACTAAAATATTTTTTACTGCATCCGCTTCATTACCAAAAATAATTTCTTTGGCTACCGGTTGCAGTGCACTGGCAACAAGCATATAAGCCCAGATAGGTATCACAGCATCGGCACTGCAGGTGAGCGCAACTATTTTATTGTTGTATACAGAAAGATCCATTTCTTTTAGCGCTTCCCTGAAATCTTTTTCTTTTAATATCAACCCCATAAAAAGATAGTCTTTCATATCAAAAAGCTTAATGGCTTCTTTTGGATAGTAATCTTCCAGGTTAAGGGTAATGATGCCACTCTCTGCTACTTTATTAATAAATGGTTCGCTCATGATGCAAATTTAAAACAAAAAAGCCGGCCCTGTTTAAAAGGGCCGGCTCTTGAAGTATCGTTTTAAGGAAAATTTTTAGAACATTTTACTACGGTTATCCTTTATAGTAGCTTGTTTTCTTAATCCTTCAAACCAGTTATTGGTTTGGCTGCGGATTGCACCCAGTCTATTGTTAGCCTGCATTGCTGCCATTTCGGGAGCATCGGCAGGTTTTGTTTTAATACTGTTTACTTTCATTACATATACCGCACTGGTTCCTGCAAATGGAGGAGTAGGTTTGGCCTGGAATGCTTTATTAAATGCAGCTCCCAGCATTTTTGGTTCAATACCCACACCGTTGATTATTTGTGAAGAAAATGTAATGGAAGAATCTGCACCAGCCTGTTGTATTTGCTTGTTGTAAGCTGCCGCTGCAGCTTCCAATGTTGGAGCAGTGCCCAGTTTTGTTTTAATGATTGCTGCTTTTTTCTCATTTCTAATAATTGCTTCTGCACCGCTTCTGGCTGTTTCTGCTTCCTGTACGCCTTCTTCTAAAACTTTATCTACTACTGCCACTACAAATTCGTCACCAATACTGAAAGGCTCACTTACATCTCCTTTTTTAGCATCAAAAGCCCAACGTACTAATTGACGAGCTTCCTGTAATCCACCTAGGCTAAAATCATTTTCTTTAACTGGAGTAGGATTTTGCACCATTTTTAAACCATTGGCTGCTACATATTTTGATAATTCTGCAGCATTTTTTACAGCAGATGCTTTAGTGGCCTGGAGGCTCGAATTATTGATTGTTAAATCACTGGAATTAATTTCTTTTGCTACAAAGGCAATTTTATATGCAGGGCTAAAATTCTTTTGGTTGGTAATTTCTATTACATGATATCCAAACTGTGTTTTTACAACATCTTTAGAACCTACTGGTTTATTGAAGGTAAAATCGTTAAACTCGGGAACCATTGCACCAAAACCAAAAGTACCAAGGTCGCCACCTTTATCTTTACTTCCATCTGAAGAATATTTTGCAGCCAGTGCTGCAAAATCAGCTCCTCCTTTTATGGCATTAAAAATACTGTCGGCTAATTTTTTGGCAGAAGTATCTGCATTAACCATTTCACCTGTTTGAGGATTTACAGTGGGTATTAAAATATGACGGGCAGAAACACTGTCTGGCAATTGTTTGCTGCCCAGCATTTTTGCAACTACATAAGAACCGCCATCCAGGTAAGGACCATAAACAGCACCCACCGGAAGTTTAGCAATACTATCTGTTTGACTTGATTGAATTTTTGCTTTTGGTAAATACGTATCCTGAAAATCTATGATAGAAGTATTTCTTGCAACAAATGCCTGTGCGTTGGTATCTGCTATAAAAGAAGTTTTTATTTCTTGTATTTGCACTTTTACTTTATTGCTATCGTCCTGGCTTGGCAACTGACTAAAGCTTACGTAAGAAATTATTCGGCCGGCATCCTGCTTAAATAATTCTTTATTCTTTTTTACATAATTATTTATATCTGCATCTGTTACTTTTACAGCACTGTCAGATATTTCATTATAAGGAATAGCTACATAAGAAATTTCTGCAAAATTTTTAGCTTCTGCGGTTTCTTTTTCATGCATCCATTTTGGATAATATGCACCTGCATTAATAAGGCTGCTGTATTTGGTAACTATAGAAGTAAGTTTTAGCGGATTGATAATCTCTGTATTAACGGATTCTCTTTGTTCGCCTTTTAATTTCTTAATATTACGTAATGCTTCCTGTGCTTTTGTAATATCCAGTTTTCCTGTTGCAGGATCTGTCATGCCTTGTTGCTGCATGAATGGATTATTAGGCTCGCTGCTTAATAATATTGAAGAAAGTTCTGCTGGAGAAAAACCGATACCCAATTTTTCTGCTTCTGCAAAAAATATCCTTTCGGCAATTATTTGGTTCCATACCTGGTCTCTAAGCTCGTTTACTTTAGTTCCGCTTGGGCGTTGACCACTTCTTTGTTCTTCCTGAAGTTCTGCCTGGTTGTTACGTTTATTAAATTCACCTATCTCAATAGTTTCGCCATTTACTTTACCTAAACTCTGAGTGTTTGAACCAAATAATTGGTTGTTTCCCTGTTTGGAATCCATTAAAATAAAACCGATAAGGCATAATACAATAACAGTTACAGTAATAGCTGCACCTTTATCACGAATTCTTTGAATAATTTGCATCTGATAATTAAATTAAATTTGGACGGCAAAAATAGGGTAAAAATGGATATTAACACTTAATATGTATCCTGTGGATAAACATTGTATGTGTATACCTTTATTTAGTTACAGCCAAATGAAAATCTAAAAAGAGAAAGGGAGAGTTTTTGGGTGAAAATGGCTTATCCACACGGTTTGTTAGTAATCGTATTTTTGTGTTAATAAACCGACGTTTGCATTTTTAAGCCTGTGGGTAATTAGATGGTAAAATGAAGGTTTTTTAAACTTAGGGTATAAAGGGGTAGGTTTCACCCATTTTATGCGGATACAATTCACAGGATTTTAAAAAAAATGATCGATATTATTATCCTCTGCTTTTTTTATTAACCTATGTTGATTAAGTTTTAATAAAATATTAAAAATGAAGAGTGGCCTGATTTATAATAATAATATAAGAGTAAATAAATATGTTAATAGCCTGTTTATATGAGTGGATAAAACAAAAAAATTAACTTTACAAGCTTTTAAAAAATGGATATTTCCACATATTAACAGCCCTAATAGTAATAAGGTTTATATAAATAAGTAGTATTAATACATATTATGATAGATATACACAGTGATATAATTAAAAATTCTGTACAGGAAAAAGGCTTCCTGGATTTGGAGCTGGATCCTACTCTTGATCTCTTTGCAGAAATTGAAAAATTAAAAAAAGAAAAAAATGCAGTGATACTTGCTCACTATTACCAGGAGCCCGATATCCAGGATGTGGCGGATTATATTGGCGACAGCCTGGGCCTTGCTCAGAATGCTGCCACTACCAATGCAGATATCATCGTTTTTGCAGGAGTGCACTTTATGGCTGAAACGGCTAAAATTCTAAATCCGGGTAAAAAAGTTTTATTGCCCGATTTAAAAGCGGGTTGTTCATTGAGTGATTCTGCACCTCCGCCATTGTTTAAAATTTTTAAGGATAAACATCCCGATCATTTGGTAATTACTTACATCAACTGCAGCGCAGGTATGAAAGCACTTAGTGATATCATCTGCACAAGCAGTAATGCTCAAAAAATCGTAGAAAGTCTACCGGAGGATCAACCCATCATTTTTGCACCTGATAGAAACCTTGGGGCTTATATCAACAAACAGACGGGTCGTAAAATGCTTTTATGGAACGGTGCCTGTATGGTACATGAAATATTTAGTCTTGAAAAAATAACCAAATTAAAAATACGGCATCCAAATGCAAAAATGATTGCACATCCTGAATGCGAAGAACCTATACTGGCCATTGCAGACTATATAGGCAGCACTACAGGTCTTTTAAAGTTTTCTCAAACAGATAGCAGCCAGGAATTTATTGTGGCCACAGAGGCAGGTATACTGCATCAGATGCAAAAGGCAAATCCAACCAAAACTTTTATTCCTGCACCTCCAGATAATGCGTGTGCATGTAACGACTGTCCGTATATGAAATTAAATACATTGGAAAAATTGTACTTGTGTTTAAAATATGAAACACCGGAAATAACCATGGATGAAGAACTGCGAATAGCTGCAAAAAAACCTATAGACAGAATGTTGGAAATAAGTGCACGATATGGCTTATAATTAATATTATTAATAAAACTATTTTTAAATAAGTATGTCAATACCAACCGTAGATCTTGCAGAATTTCTTAGCAACGATCCAATAAAAAAACAAACATTTGTGGAGTCTTTAGGAAAAGCTTACGAAGAAGTAGGCTTTGTTGCAGTAAAAAATCATGGCATTGCAGATGAATTGATTGAAGATTTATATAAATATGTTCAGCAATTTTTTTCTTTGCCACTGGAGCAAAAGAAAACGTATGAAATTGCAGGACTTGCCGGTCAGAGAGGTTATACGAGTTTTGGTAAAGAACATGCAAAGGGAAGTGAAGCACCGGATTTAAAAGAGTTTTTTCAGTTTGGCCAGGTAGCCAGGGATAATTATAATGAAGAAGCATATCCTGATAACGTACAGGTAAACTATGTGGAGGAGTTTAATAAAACTTTTGAAAATGCATACCGGGCATTTGAAAAATCAGGAGCTGCTTTATTGCAAGCTATCGCAATATACCTGGGGTTACCTGAAAATTATTTTGATAATTTTATTTACAATGGTAATTCTATTTTAAGGGCTATTCATTATCCGCCCATTACCCAAACTCCTAAAAGTGCTATACGTGCAGAACAGCATGAGGATATTAATCTAATTACTTTATTAGTAGGTGCCTCTGCAGATGGTTTGGAAATTCTTTCTAAAAAAAATGAATGGGTTGCTGTAACATCCCTGCCAGAACAGATTGTAGTAAATGTTGGTGACATGCTTCAGCGGTTAACCAATAATAAATTACTCAGTACAACACACAGGGTTGTAAATCCAAAAAAAGAATTATGGCATACCAGCAGGTTTTCAATTCCATTTTTTCTACATCCAAAAAGCAGTATGGGTTTACAATGTCTGCAAAGTTGTGTGGATGATTTACATCCTAAGGCCTATGAAGATAGCACTGCAGGAGCATACCTAAATGAACGGCTGATGGAAATTGGATTAAAAAAATAGTGCTGTTTTTTGAATAACTTTTTTATTTTATTTTATTGAATATAATTAGACATATACCTTTTTTAAAAGCAGTTCTGTTGTACAGTATTACTGCCTTTGGAGGTCCGCAAGGACACCTTGGTATGATGTTTAAAACTTTTGTAAATAAAAGAAGGGATGTTACAGAAGAGGAGTTAATGGAATATAATTCCTTTTGCCAAATGTTGCCCGGGGCATCCAGTACACAAACACTTACCTTAATTGGTTATAAACGTGGGGGAGTAGTATTAGCAGTGATTACACTCATTATTTGGTTATTGCCTGCCTGTATATTAATGGGGGCTTTTTCTTTTTTATTAACGGTTTACCCGGCAAAAAATTTAACTGCTGGTTTGCTCAGGTTTATAGAGCCAATGGCCATCGGTTTTTTGGTTTATGCTTCTATAAAAACGTTTTCTATATCCATTAAAAATTTTATAACACAGGTTATAATGTTGGTATCAATGGTAATCAGTTTTTTGTTATTCAAAGCGCCATGGATATTTCCTTTATTATTGATTGCCGGAGGTATTGCTACCAATTTAAGCGATAAAAGAATTCCGGAAAAAGAAAAGATAAAACCAAGGCAAATAAGGTGGAACAATATCTGGTTATTTGTGTTGGTTTTTTTATTGGCTGGTATATTTAGTGAAGTGGCCAGAAAACAGGAATGGGAACATAAAAAGGCTTTTAATCTGTTTGAAAACTTTTACAGATTTGGAAGTATTGTTTTTGGCGGAAGTGATGTATTACTCCCTTTGATGCTGGATCAATATGTAGCAAGGCCTCAATCTGCAAGGGTGATAGAAAAAAATCCCAATACTATTAAAATAGAAAGAAGTGACTTGCTTACCGGTTATGGAATTGTAAGAGCAATACCTGGTCCTGTTTTTTCTGTAGCAACATTTACTGGAGGCATGGCATTAAAAGACGAAGGATATACCATGCAATTAATTGGTTGTATTATTGGCACTATTGCCATCTTTCTTCCCAGTGCTTTACTGGTATTATTTTTCTATCCTGTTTGGCAATATCTCAAAAAGTATGTAATAGTTTACAGGTCTTTGGAAGGAATTAATGCAGTGGTGGTAGGAGTTATGTGGGCCGGGGCACTATATCTTTTAAGGGGTATGCCGCTAAAAAATATGGATCTAAATATGCTTTTTAATTTTGCAGTTATTATAGCAACTTTTTTGCTTTTAAGATATACCAAAATATATGCTCCAATAATTGTGGTGGGCTGCCTGCTCTTAGGCTGGATTCTCTAAGGATGATTTATAATAATTATTTTTTTCTATTTCTTCTTTTACAATATCAGGTAAAAGAAAACGAATTGATTTTTTATCCTTTATTAACTTACGGATATGCGTACTCGAAATTTCAAGCAGTGGAGCATCTACCACGGTTATATTTGCCTCATGTGTTTCTGTAATTTCAAACCCCGGTCTTTTGTAAATGATAACTGCGTAATTGGCAATGATAGCTTCTGCATTTTTCCATTTATGCAGATTTTGAAATCCATCACTTCCCATTATGATTAAAAACTTTTGCTTAGGATTTTTTTCCTGCAGGTAGGTGAGGGTATTAATGGTATAAGAGGGTAGCGGTAATTTAAATTCAATGTTGCTGGCTTTCATTTTTGGTTCGCCTTCAATAGCAATTTTCACCAGGTTTAGCCGATGATTTTGATTCAGTAATCCTGCCGTATTTTTAAAAGGATTTTGAGGAGATACAACAAACCATATTTCATTTACAATACCAGCATTTAAAATATGGTTTGCAATGATAAGGTGTCCGTTATGTATTGGATTAAAAGAACCGAAATACAAACCAATATTCATATAATAATTAAATATAATATTAAATTTCTTCTACTAATATTTGATCAGCTTCATTTAAACGTAAACTTAAATGATAGCCTGCTACTGTAATAGATATAGGATCTCTAAAAGGTGCAATTTGATCTACAGTAATTTTTTCTCCGGGCACACAACCCATTTCCATTAATTTCAGAAAAATATCATCACTTTCAAAAGAACGGATAACCACAGATTTACCAATTTTTATTTCTGACAATTTTTTATACATACGATTAAATTTCTTCTGCTGGTTTATGCAACAAAGGTAGTTTATTACAAAAGGCATTAATTTCGATTTAAGAAATATAAGTATGAATATCAGTTTTAATTTTTTAGCGAAAACTAGTTTACTAAAAAGGCAACAACTAAAATCGTTTATTAAAGATATTTTTAAAAACGAAAAGAAGAAGGCAAGATCCCTTAATTATATATTCTGTTCAGACCAGCACCTTTTAGAAATTAATAAGACTTACTTAGGGCATAATTATTTTACAGATATTATAACTTTTGATTTGACAGAACCCGGTTCAAAAACTATTGAAGGAGAAATTTATATCAGTATAGATACTGTAAAGGATAATGCTAAAAGATTTAAAACAACTATTTCTAAAGAACTTTACCGGGTAATCTTCCATGGAGTTTTGCATTTATGTGGTTATGACGATAAAACGATAACAGATAAATCACAAATGACAGAAAAAGAAAACTACTACCTGGAAAAATACTTTCAATAACGGGGCTTGTTCCACGGAACACAGTTTCTGCATGAAACATTTCATTTTACGTAATTTTATGGTTCAAAAGAATTAACTGTATGTTCCACGGAACACAGTTTCTGTATGAAACATATAAATATGGAAAGAAAAAAATGGACAGCCCGGGAAAATGTAACAGAGTCTTATCAAAAATTTAAGGATAAACGAAAGTGGCAATTGGGATTAAGGAGGTACATCCTTGAAAAAAATCCGTCCCAATTCTATGCCCCTTACTTTGGATTAGGGATAGAAGATTTTAGAAGCTGGATAGAAATTCAATTTACAGCAGAAATTAACTGGGATAATTTCGCAACGGCTTGGCAATTGGATCATATAGTACCTGTGGCGTACTTTGATTTTGACAACGAAGAAGACTTAAAACTCTGCTGGAACTTTATAAATATCAGGGTAGAACCTTGCGACTTTAATAAAATCCGGGGAAACAGAATAGATATTTTGGCTGTAAAGCCATACTTCGAAGCATTACATGCAAAAACCGGGTATAAATACTGTATGAAAATGGTTGATAAAATTGATGCTATCCAGCTTTCGGGTATTGTTAGCGTTCCTAAAATGGAAGCGTTTATTACGGATAACCTTAAAAAGATTAAAGAAATGCAGTCATTTGATGCAACAGATTTTTATAACCTTAATAAAGGCACCGCTTTTAAAGATATCCTTATTGAAAAAGCCATTTTTAAAAAGTTTAGCTAACTCATTCATTCATTTCTTTAACTCTATAATACCTTTGCTACATGTTTAATAATTACGATGTTATAGTAGTGGGTGCCGGACATGCAGGTTGTGAAGCTGCTGCCGCTGCCGCTAATATGGGAAGTAAAGTGCTTTTAATAACAATGAATATGCAAACCATTGCACAAATGAGCTGTAATCCGGCAATGGGTGGAATTGCAAAAGGGCAGATTGTGAGGGAGATTGATGCAATGGGAGGATATAGTGGCATCGTTTCAGATAAAAGCATGATTCAGTTTCGTATGTTAAACCGGTCCAAAGGTCCTGCAATGTGGAGCCCAAGGGTGCAAAGCGATAGAATGTTATTTGCAACTACCTGGCGTGAAATGTTAGAACAAACACCCAATGTAGATTTTTACCAGGATATGGTAAACAGTTTGATTATTAAAGATGGTGTGGCAAAGGGTGTAGTTACAGGGATGGGCCATCATATTGAGGCTAAAGCGGTTGTTCTTACCAATGGAACCTTCTTAAATGGTGTAATTCATATAGGTGAAAAGAATTTTGGTGGCGGAAGGGTTGCAGAAAAAGCTGCAACAGGTATAACTGAACAGTTGGTAAGCCTTGGTTTTGAAAGTGATCGTTTAAAAACAGGCACTCCGCCAAGGGTTGATGGTAGAAGTCTTGATTACTCAAAAATGGAAGAGCAGAAAGGAGATGACAATATTATTGGGTTTAGTTACCTGGCAAAACCTTCCTTAAAGCCTGAAAATCAGCATAGTTGCTGGATTACCTATACCAGCCAGGAAGTTCATGATATTTTAAAAACGGGCTTTGAAAGTAGCCCAATGTTCCAGGGAAGGATACAGGGAACAGGGCCGAGATATTGCCCAAGTATAGAGGATAAGATAAACCGTTTTGCAGAAAGAGACCGTCACCAGCTATTTGTAGAACCGGAAGGATGGAATACGGTTGAGATTTATGTAAACGGATTTTCAACTTCATTGCCGGAAGAAGTGCAGTTAAAAGCCTTGCAAAAAGTCCCTGGTTTTGAGAACTGCAAGATGTTCCGTCCCGGTTATGCCATTGAATATGATTTTTTCCCGCCTACCCAACTTAAACATAGCCTGGAAACAAAAAGAATAAAACACCTGTTTTTTGCTGGCCAGATAAATGGAACAACAGGGTATGAAGAAGCCGCTTGCCAGGGATTAATGGCCGGAATTAATGCCCACAAAGCCTCAATCAATCAGGAACCTTTGGTTCTTAAAAGAAGCGAAGCTTATATTGGTGTTTTAATAGACGATCTGATAAATAAGGGGACGGACGAACCATACCGGATGTTTACGAGTCGGGCCGAATTTAGAACTCTTTTGAGGCAGGATAACGCAGATTTCCGTTTAACCGAGATCAGTTACCGTAATGGACTGGCCAGCCAGGAAAGAATGGATAGGGTAATAGAGAAAAAAGCAGCCGTTGAAGAAATAAAACAAATCTTGTCATCGGTTCAGATTGAACCAGGAGAATCAGCCGACTTTCTAATTAATATTGGTTCATCGGTATTAACCTCAAAACAAAAAGCTGCTCAATTATTATTAAGGCCGGGTATAGACCTTTTATTACTGATAAAAGCAATACCAGCCCTCAATGAAAAATTGGATAAATATGATAGAGAAGAATTGGAACAGGCGGAGATCCAGATAAAATATGACACTTATATTGAAAAGGAAAAAGAACTGGTAAGTAAAATGAGTCAGTTGGAAAACCTCATGATTCCAGAAAATTTTAATTACGATAAATTAGTATCGTTAAGTAATGAAGCAAGGCAAAAGTTTACAAAAATTCAGCCGGGCACGCTTGGGCAGGCCTCCCGTATATCCGGCGTAAACCCAAGTGATGTGCAGATACTGATGTTATATATGGGAAGATAAATTACAAATAAAAATAATATAAAATGTTGTTAAAGAATTTTATAGAAGAGCATTCAAGAGAAGAAGTTTTTGAAGAAGTTGAGAAATATATTTCTTCGTTTGTGCGTATCCGTTATAAAGATATCAGCAGGCCATGGGGAGGATTTTTAGTGATAGAAGAAGACGATGCAGAAAAATTTATAACACAGTTTTTCGGTCATCTTACAAAAAATGAATTATCAATTTCAGGTAAACTGAGTCCCAAGATTTTACTCGTTGAACCCTGCAAAAAACTGAGCTGGCAATATCATCACCGCCGTGCAGAAATTTGGAAACTTATCAGCGGCCGTGCAGGTGTTATTAAGAGCGATGATGATAAAGAAAAGGATGTGATTATTTTAGAACCCGGTGATTTGGTAGAATTAAAACAAGGAGAGCGTCACCGCTTAATCGGTTTGGATAAATGGGGAATTGTTGCAGAAATATGGAGGCATACAGATGTTGAAAATCCAAGCGATGAAGAAGACATCGTAAGGTTGCAGGATGATTTTGGCAGATAAGAATGATAAAAAATGACTGTTCTAAAAAATAAGCGCCCATTTATGGGCGCTTATTTTATGCATGATTTGAAGTATCTTTCTCAGCCGCCAACACCATTTTTATTTCCCCATAACTAATATTCGA
>Ga0105048_10008245_pt1 | contig 16688 bp, 15 predicted proteins | sample MAT05_FD_78382 | JGI IMG/M metagenome (GOLD analysis project Ga0105048, IMG submission 78382) | Freshwater microbial communities from Lake Fryxell liftoff mats and glacier meltwater in Antarctica - MAT-05 | ecosystem: Environmental > Aquatic > Freshwater > Ice > Liftoff microbial mat | place...
AGTTTTTGACCTGAGCCAAATTTCCACGCTATACTCTTGGGCTCAATTCCTCGATAGCTCAGTTGGTAGAGCGCCGGACTGTTAATCCGTAGGTCCCAGGTTCGAGCCCTGGTCGAGGAGCCAAATTTTACGTTTTATATCAAGGACTTAGCCGCGTATCGGCTGGGTCCTTTTTTTTGCCTGATCGTTTGGGGTTACGCCGGGGTCACATCCTGGGTGCATCTGGGTGTATCTTGATCCGGCGATGACACTCAGCATTGAGGCGTCGCCAGAAATTGGATAGACATGAAAAAGACATCGCCCCCCGTCCTTGACCGATCCCTGTTGGACTGGTTCAGCCTTGATCGCTACCCGAGGGAGCGCCTTGAGGCCCTTGGCGTTGCAGGCTGGGTCCAGGTGCTGGCTGATCGGCTGTCGATACGGGACATGGTGAAGATGGGCCGACAGGATGTCGCTCTCGAAGCGTTTGCCGAGCTGCAAAAGGATCCGTTTGGTCAGCTCGGCTTTGACCGTCCCAGAGTGCACGGCGCCTTGCCAGTTGACACACCCACTGTGCTTCCCATTCGCACAGCCTTGCTCGTGTACTACGCCGACTTGGCCAAGAAGCATGGGTTCGACAATTCCAGTGCCTTCGATTTTGCCCTGCTAGGGGTTACTCAACAGCCTGCAATTCAGTTGGCAACGATCCAGGTTGACCTTCGTGCCAGGCGCCAACAAATCAAGGCCGACTTTGCGGCTTGGCTTAGGGGCATCGACAAACTTCAGCCTTCCCCTGACCAGTACGACTACACCGCCGACAAAGCGTTCGCCAGGTGGATCGATTACAAGTACCTACCCTGCTTTGACTTGGTGCTGTTCGAAGAGCTGCAAGGCCGCAAGATGTCTCCGCAGGTGAGGTACGACTTACTCAAGATGTTCGAAGGGCAGGACGCAAACCACCCCCACGCTCCTTCGGAGATGCCCGACGCGCTGAAGGCGCCCTTGAAGTGCCGGCAAGCCTTCAGTTGGGACAACGTGCATGCGATGTGGCGGCAGCGGGACGCACAGCCGGAAGCACCGACTTCACCCTAGAACGCGCTGGCAACGCTCGTGCGGCCCGTCGGCAGGCTCCTTGTTCGCCTGCACCCCGGGGAATTCGAGACGCAGTAGCCTGGCTGTTCACTAGCTGGTCCATGGCGGAGCCGTGTCTGAGCCCTGCGTGTCTGAGCCCTGCGTGGCGGAGCCGTGTCTGAGCCTGTCCAGCGCTGGACGGTCCCGAGGTTGGCGAGGCCTCTCGATTCGGAACGATATTTGGTTAAATATTGCTCCTTTCGGTTCCGCCCGAAATCAATAAAATTTCCTTCTGCTGTTTTAGCTAACCCGCCAAGGTGTTAGCTGATAAATCTCTCATTGATCAAGCAGAACGCCAGAACGAAATTTATTTTCATATCGATCTTTGTCCATTTTCACCTGATTTGACAAAATGATGCCTGCAGTGCCAGCGGGACCACCTATAGGGGGTGACAAACCTTACCCTCAAGCCATTCAAGCAACCGAATAGAACGAAATTTAATTTTGAATCGCTCCTTTTGATTTCATGCTTGAACGGGGATAGTTGAGCCCGCTGTCTCAGCCGACATTCCACCGAAAGGTGGCCTGACGAAACCTCAACTTTTAATTTAAATTTTCAAATACATGACCAATATTTCTATTCCCAACGACGCCAAGCCTTTGCTGTCGCGTCTCGAAGCTGCCACGCATCTCGGTGTCAGCGCTCAAACCTTGTCCGCGTGGGCGTGCAACAAGCGCGTCTCGCTGCCCTACGTCAAGATCGGCCGCCGGGTCATGTATCGGCACATCGACCTGGACGCGTTCTGCGCTGCCAACCTCATTGGCGCTGTCAAGACTGGGGCTGCATGATGCTGTCGATCACCACCGAAACCAAAACCGACAGCAACGGCAAACTGATTCACACCATCATCAAGCGGAGCTACCAATACGACGCCCCCTTCCTCGTGCAACGGCCCAACCACAATCAGTCCAAGGACCCCTCGGACTTGGCCAGTCTCGAAGAAGCCATGAGTTGGGGCTGGAGCCCCCGGATGTGGGCGGATGCCGACATGAATCGTCGCGGCATTGACGTCAGGTCCGAAACCACTACGACTGAGATCACATCGGCCGAATCGGAACGGCGGCTGAATGTCCACGGACGTGCGCTGGACGCCTACGTGGCAGCCCATGCCAGCGGCGCCTACTTGCCCGGCAGTATTGAATTGATCGCGGCCGTCAACCGCCAACTTGCCACCCTTTGCTGGGTGCACGAGGAGGGTCCGCGCAATGACCAAGACGAGGCCGAAGTGATCAGCGAAGCCATTCGCACGTCCCATGCTGCTGTGGCTGGCACTGGCGGTCAACATGAGTGAGGCCACCAACAACCAGACTGCCGGCAACAGCAGCCATGCCACCGCCTTTAGCCAAAACATTGACTTTGCCGCCCTGAACGAACGCGCCTTGCAGTACCCGGAAGAGGTCTTGACTGACCTTCTCAAGCTCGACATCAAGCAGGCTGGCAAGGAGTTCCAGTTTCTCAACTGGCTGCGCAAGGACTACGAGTTCGGCTCGGCCTCGATCAACTCGGAAACCGGAAAATGGGCCGACTTTGCTGTGCCTGACTTTGCCGGCGGCGACTTCGTCAGTTTGGTCGCTAAGCGCATGCAATGTTCGCAGTTGGCCGCCGCTAAGTTGCTCGCCAAGTTCGTCGACAAGCTGGAAGGCGGCGATGCTGCCGAAAGCCCTCCTGCTGCGGCCAGCAAGTCCAACCGGGTATCGGGGTCCGACTTCCCGCTGACCGTCACGACCAAGCAGTCCAGGATGCCGCTGGCAGTTTGCTTCGACATCGATGGCCAGGCGTCGCCTGAACTGGAGTCGCCGGCCTACGTCGGTGATGCCCTGATCGAGCTTCGCCCCTCGTTGCCGGAGTGGGGTCGGCCCAAGTCCGTCTACTGCTACCGCGACCGGCGCAGTCTGCCCGTCGCTGCTGTTTGTCGCTATGAGCACGATGGAAAGAAGACCTTCCGATCGCACCAACTGGTCCGGGATCCCGCCAGTAAACGCCTTAGCTGGGTGTCGGGTGCACACGAAAGGCTTCGGCCCCTGTTTAATCGTGACCAGATCGAGAAGAGGCCGGACGCGGTGGTGCTGTTCTGTGAGGGCGAGAAAGCCGCGCTGGCCGCCCAGCAGTTGATCCCCGGCGTAGTCGTCACGACCACCATGAACGGCGCCATGTCGCCTCACAAGTCTGACTTCAGGTGCCTGAAGGGCCGAAGGGTAATCGTTGCACCGGACTGTGATGACCCCGGCGAGGCCTACAAGGATAGTGTGATCAAGCTGGCTCGGGCCGCTGGCGCCGAAATCGTAGGTGTGGTCCGTTTAAAGAAAGAGTGCTTCGGCCATGTCGTGGATGGCGTCCAGCAGGATGTGCCGAAGGGCTATGACTTCGCCGATGCGCTTGCTGCCGGGTGGACAACCGAACGTATCCAGGACGCCTGGCCCCAAATGCACGAGCCGTACCAGGCGCCACCTGTGAAGGCGAAGGCTGCAGGGAAGTCTGCGGGACCGCCAGGCCAGGAGGACGAGCCGGTCGCCGGTGGATCAGGGCGGCCACCGAATGGCAAAAAACAGCCCATGGCAGTCGCAGCCGAGGAGTGCGTGGCGTCGTTGTACGGCGGCCGGCTGATTCATGACGGCAGTGGCTTTCGGTCCTACGTGGAGGGCTATTGGCCGCAGCTGAACAAGGACGTCGATGTCGAAAACCGGGTGCTGAAGTTCCAGGGCACCTCGGCGACCACCAGCTCGGTAAACAGCATGGTGTCGTTCTTGGCCATGCGCCAGGCCTGTCGTCCTGAAGAGTTCGAGGGGCCGAAGTTGAAGATCTGCGTCAAAAACGGGGCTTTGGATCCCATTACCGGGGTGCTGCATCCGCACAGCCCGGACGACTTCCTGTCAAATCGGCTGAACGTAGATTGGTTCTCAGATGCAAAGTGCACGCTGTTCTTGACCTTCCTCGATGACATCTTCAGGGACGACGCCGACAGGGTGCAGAAAATCGCCTTCTTGCGGGAGTTCTTCGGGTACTGCCTGGTGCCGGACACGTCGATGCAAAAGTTCTTGTGGCTGATCGGCAGTGGCGGCAACGGTAAGTCGGTGCTGCTGGCGATACTGCAAGCGCTCGTTGGACGCGAGAACGTCAGTCATGCCCAGCTTGACCGCATTCAGGACAAGAACGTCAGGGCTGAACTCAAGGGCAAGCTGCTGAACATCAGCTCCGAGATGTCCGCCCAAAGTACGGTCTCGGACGGGTACTTGAAGCAGATCGTTTCGGGCGACACGATCGAGGCCGAGCGCAAGTTTGAGCCCTCGTTTTCGTTCAAGCCCTACAGCCGCCTTGTCGGGGCCACCAACGAGTTGCCACGCCTGCTGGACAACTCAGACGGCTTCTTCCGGCGAGCGATCATCTTGACGTTCAACCGGCGCTTCACCGAGCAGGAACAGGATCGAAATCTGGAGACCCGTTTGATGCAAGAGCTGCCGGGGATCCTGGCTTGGGCTGTGGCAGGATTGCAGTTGCTCAAGACGCGTGGTGGCTTCGAAATCCCGCCAAGCTCGACCCAAGTGCTGGCGCGGTACCGACTCAGCAGCAACCCGGTGCAGCAATTCGCCGAAGAGTTTCTGTCCCATTCAGCGCGGGAGGCAGACTGGGTGTCGCCGATGGGCCTGTACGCCGCCTACCGAGACTGGAATTCGCAGGCGGGGTACAAGCAGGTTTCAGTCGCCACGTTCAAGGACCGCCTGGAGGCGCTGGGGTTCAGGTCTGGCCGAACGAAATCGTCTCGATTCTGGCAGGTGGCCTACTCGGGCAGCTTTTACCTCGAACGGGCCATTTCTGCAAACCCGCCAGCGGCAAACGTGAGCCCGATGGCTACAAGGTACGTCGTTTGATGACAGCGATGACGGCCAGTGACAGCGGAAGGTTGCCGACCGTCATCGCACATCACTACCATCGGCAGGAACTTCGGGGCCCAGTGACAGCTATGACGTTTATTTCTTAAATAAAAGTAAAAATAGGGTAAGGACTAGCGCTCAAGCCTGCTGCCGCACGACTCAACTTGCGGAGTATATTAATACTACTTTTATGGATTTGCCCGTCATTGCTGTCATTGGCTGCAGGGCGGCGACCATCTTGGCAGCGTCTACTGGGAGGATGAAAGCCGCTCACGGTGACAGCTAGAAGGCTGGTCTGTCACCGGCCCGTCATCCAGCCTCAACCACAGGCACGATCCACTCTCAGCGAGTTCATTGCTCGTCGTCCCCGTCTGCAGATTCACCACCTGAGCTAAACCCCAAACTTCAAGACTAGCTGCCCATCCTCGACGTTGACACTGGTCAGCATCTTTGTGGCGAACTTGTCGTCGATGCTGTAGATGGGATAGTCCGCAAACTTTGTTGCCGCTATGGTGCCGACCAAGCTACGAATAGCGCCTTCGAGGACGGTCGGAACGCCTGCCACACGAAGATCGACAACATCCACGTTGCTGACGTAGATGACCCGCTTTTCCTTGTCCAGGTTGATGGTGGCCCTTGTCTGGATCGCCCCAACTTTCGTGCCAATGAAAGGCGCCTTGAGGTCCACGGTCATGCTCAAGCCAATGTATTCGTCGCCAGCAGTCAAGATCACGATGGGGCTATGAAGCGTGACCGTTGCACCTGACCTGTTGAAGGCCAGTGGAAATTTGTCAGATATTTTGGCTTGAAGCTCATCCCTCGACATCTTCACGGTGAATTCTGGGGTGACCGCCGACATGAATCTTTTGAACATGAAAGTGCCCTTCAGCTTTCCGACATTGCGTACAACAGGCTTGGTTTGACCATCGGGCAGAGCCGGTAATCAGTCACCAGAACAGCCTCAGTTCGTGAACAGCTAGCCCTCACGACAGCCACTTGCGCACCTTGCCAAACATCGACTTGGCCCTGGCGGCTTCACGCTCCGCCTTCCTGCGGCTGTCCTCAAGTTCTCGCTTTTGCCTGGCCTCTTCTTCGAGGCGGAGCTTTTCGGCCGCCTTGAAGGCCTCTTCGGCAGCTTTGCGGGCTTCCTCCGCGTTTTGCCATGCATGGATCGCCCAAAGCACCAGCCCCGCGCCGATGGCTCCACCAACGATGAATCCGCCTTTGCCGCCCAGCACGAGGACGCCCAATATGGCGCCAACCCATCCTGCACCGACGACCACGGCGATTAGCAGACCGATCCCCGCCACCATCGCAAACATGCTGCCTGCAACCAAGACCAACAGCACAACGCAAATCACACCTACGATAACCAGCACCCGTTCTCCTCAGCGGGCAACCGGCCCGAATCCCGATGATCGGTGCCCGCTGGCTCAAGGAGTGAGCCTGTCATGGCGTGATCGTCAATTTTGTGCTGAACCATGTTGGACTTCGGCCAGGCCGGCAACATCGTCGGCAATCGCTTTAAGGCACAGCTAGGCCGGTAGGGCTTCATAGGCGAGACGAACACTTTCCGCCCCGTATTTGCGTTCGAGCTTGCGGACTGCAAAGTGCCCGTTGCTCATGTCCTGAAAGTGATCCAAGAACAGATAGTTCACCGCTGCACCACCAGCTGCGCCGAGTATCGGCACCGCTTGAGCCGCTGCCTTCTCGGCTACTTGAACATTAAATTGGGTAGCGATCATTGTTATCAGGCGCAGGATAGCCGGTGCTGCCTCTTCCACAATGGTCTTGCCGGCCATGTACTCCACCGCTTCCGTGACCGCTCTGCCGAGAGCTACCCGAGTTGCGAAGTACGTCGAGTTGATCTGGTCGTCTGCCTTGCTCGTGCCCCCGAAGGCGAACACCATCAGACAATTCAGCCGGGCTTCTAGTGTGACCAACTGCTCTCCGTGCGATCTGCCGATGTCGGCAATCGAACGCATCATGATGCTTGTCGAGATCGGTAGCTCAAGTACCAGTGCCGGCAGCCCAGCAAAGCCACCAATCGCTCCCGATGTGACAACGGCAGCTTTGTGCCACCAGGGGTAGGACGCGGTCGCATCGGTCCCCATGGTCTTGATTGCCCCCTTGAGGCAGAACATCAAAGCGTCTTGTGTTGCTGTCTGGACCTTGCCCTTCCAGTTGGCAGGCAACATTTCGATGCCCTTCTCAATAGGCAAGCCGATCAAGTTCGTGACCTTGATCGTGAAGCCTGGGTTTTCCAGTAGGCGCTTGGCAGCACCCAGTTCAACAAGGTCTTCGGCCGAGATTTTGACCTTGGGCATATCGCTTGCATTCATCGCTCACTCCCTCGTTATTGGCTAAAACTAAGTAATCCTTAGTGTACAAAAAGCTGAAACCCAAGACCATCCCGCCCCTGTCAATGACTGGCTGGGGGCATGTCTGTTTTTGCGAAGCGCTTGAAGGAAGCCCGGCTGCGGGCAGGCTTGTCGCAGGAACGACTTGGCGTCTTAGCCGGCATCGATGAGGCGTCGGCGAGCGCCAGGATGAACCAGTACGAACGTGGCAAGCATGCCCCGGACTGGCTCACCCTTGAACGACTGGCCCAGGTCCTGGCGGTCCCCCTGCCATACCTGTACGCCGAGGATGACCAGGTCGCCGACCTGCTTCTGGCCTTCCATGTTGTCGATCCTCAGCGCCGACAGCAGGCCATCGATGCGGTGAAATTGCTGGGCCAGCCGCCATCCCGGTGACTGGACAAGGCCTTTGGCATTGACGCCCTCAACCTTTACCCACGCTACCCGAAGTTCAGCTGCCCGGCATCAACAACATGATGCATCGTCCGACAACCAGCCAAGCCAGACCAACCAGGATCAACAGGCTGGGCACCCCGATGCACAACGCCCAGACGATGATCACGACGCTGCTCCATTCGTAGCGGTGTGCCTGGCTTCCAATTTCGCCTTCAGCCCTGGCCGTCCCGCTGGCAACGCGACCGGCTTCGTTTCGATCTTGGTGTCAGTCTGGTTGCCGTCGATGACCGGGAAGAACTCCTCGACCACCGAGACGCCGTCCTCCTCGCCATCCTCGAATACGCCGGCCTCAAAGCCCAGCCAAGCTGCGTTGTCCAGCGCCGCCTGATCGAAGCCGCTACCTTGCCGCCGTTCGTTCAACTCTTTGGCCTGCTGGACCGCTTCCTCGATGGACAGGCCCGCCCGGATGACCAGGTCCACGTAGAAGATCGGCCGGCCGAAGCTCTGCGCGGTGGACTTGCCCCGCAACTTCAACTCCAACGGCAGGCAGGCCAGCAACCCGCCCGACAACGCCGAGAAGTACGCCAGCCTGGCCGACAGCGTCCGGATCGAGTTGAAGCCCGTCGTGCGAAAGATGAAGGTGCCTGTGCAGTCGTCGTCGCCTATGAGCACGTTCAGTCGGCCATAGGGTTTGCAGGCGCCGCCCTGGGCCATTTCGCACAGGTCAGGGCTGGGGCACAACAGAGCCTTCATCCCGTCAACGGTGGCCCGCTGGCAAGTCTCGCCATCGCCGGTGCACACAGGCCTGCCGGTCTGGCGATCAAACAGGCTGTACGCACTGCGCAGGTTCAGGGCTGGGTCGTTGAACAGCATGCGCACCGGAATTGCCCGCAGCTTGCCCGAGCAGGCCTGACGCAGCGCCTCGTCCAGCGGGTGCAACCGCCAGCCGTCCTTGTCCTGAACCTGGGTCGTGATGGTGAACTGGTCGTCCTTCTCTGGCAGGCGCTTGCCATTTCGCTCGACTACGTGGCCGATGGAGATCCTGCCGATGACGGGCGGTGTGATGGCCAGGCCCTTGAGCCCGCGTCTTGTCCTTGTCTCAGTCATGTTCTTTCCTTGATGGGTTTTGGCACGCACCCACCCCCTTCTGGACCGTCGGGGTGGGCAAAGCTGAGCCCGGCGGTCGGGGCGGTGGTGGTCGAGCTGGTGACGCTGGTACAGGTGACACTGTTACCGGTGACGCTGGTACCGGCGGTGGCCTGGCCGGTCAGCTCAGGACGTTGAAACGGCGACTGCCAGCCCGGGTGACCAGGTAGGCCGGCAGCCAGTCGGGGCGGTCTTTAAGCAGCTTGGCGGTGTCCACGGCGGTCCCGTCAGCCGACCGCTTCCAGGTGATGCCGCCTTGATCGAAGACGGCTTTGGTGGCTTCACCCATGGCCTGCTGAATGAGCTGCTTCAGGCCAGCCTCCCGGCTTTCAGCCAGGCTCAGGGCACTTCGGGCGTCGATGAGATGGGAGTACAGCTTGTTCATCTCGAAGTCCCCGGTGAAATCGACCGTGGCACCGCTGTCTCGGGGATACAAGGCTTGCAGGGCCTTGCCGGCGGAGTCGGAGCCGTCGGGCGTGGGTGCCAGACCGGTATCAACCAAGTTCCAGAACTCGGCTTCCAGCTGGATCAGCCGCTCGATCAGCTCATCGTCCCGCTCGATCCGGTAGACGTTCAGCTCATTGCCGCAGATGAGCACGGCCACGTCGGCAGCCTGCTTGCCGGTGACGGCCAGTTGGTGCTGAACTTGCATCTGGACATACTCAGGGACACCATCCCGCCAGAGCCTGGCACCGTTCATCCCGGCGGTCTTGCACTCCAGGATCTGAACATCGCCGGCACCGATGACCTCCCGGTCAACATTGGCCAGCATCCACGAATTGCCTGGATGCTGCAGGACGGCATTGATGCGCCGGACCTTGTTGCCGGTGCGCTTGGTGTAGTGCGCAGCGACGATGGGTTCCAGCAGCGTGCCCCAGTACATCGGGGACGTCTCGTCGTTCGGGTCCGGCTTTGGCAGGTTGGCATCCTGGCCGGTCTTCTCCATCCACAGTTCCAGCTGGGACTTGTACGGGTTCAGTCCGACGGCGGCTGCTGCATCACTGCTGCCGATACCCTTCATCCGAACGGCAAGCCACTGATCGCGGGACAGAGCGTTGGTCTTGACCAGCTTCAGGGCCGGGCCTGACTTGGTTGAGCCTGGCTTGGACGAGGTCGTGGCCGGTGCGGTCGTGGTGGTGGCGTTGGCGATGCTGGTGGTGGTTTCCGGTGTGTCCGCCGGCAGTGCCGCTTGGGCTTCAAGTGGGTTCATTGAAAGTGCTCCTTCAGAATGAAAAGCGGCCCGGTCTACCGAAGCAGAACCGGGCCAATCGAGGTTGACGGGATGACGTTGCGTGACGCTGGGTGACAGGCAATGACGGCCAGTGACGGGCTTGGTGACAGCCCCGAAGCAGGCTCAGGCGATGAGCTTGACGGCTCGTTCCAGTGCACGGCCTTTGATCGCCGCACCCTGACCGAACCAGGCCGAATCCAAGCGGTAGTCCTGGCTGCGAGCCCGCCGCTGGTGATCCACGTACTCCGTCACGGCGTTCAGAAGCCCCCAGACGGTCCCGTCGGCAGCGGCCAGTGCTGACCCCTTACCGTTGCCGGCGAAGAGCGCATGGACGCTTTGAAGGGCCTTCTGGTTGGGCTGGTCTGCGAGCGGAATGTCCCGGTCGCCCAGCACGTCCACCAAGTAGCTCATGGCCTCGAACTTGTTGACGCGACGGTCAGCCATGGTCTTGATCGAAGCCATGAACGAGTCCCAGGCGGACAGGCCGATGCCCAGCTCCAGCTTCACCGCCGACGGGTCAAACTTGGTCGAGTGCGGAACCTTGACAGCACCCGCCCGCTCCCCTACAGCCAACTGCAGCGTGTTGTTGCACACCACCCGGATCGAGGTGAACTGGGCCGTGGTGCACAAGGTGCCGTCGCAGGACGTTGCCAGCAGCAGGTAGGCCCTGACCTTGTCGCCACCCTTGAGCAGGGTTTCCTGGCCGGTTCGAGCCAAGGCCCAGAGCTTCTTGCCGCCCTTGAGCACGCCCGCAGTCTCCAGGTCGAACCCGCCTGCTTCGACCAGGTCCCGGTAGAACTCCAGCACCTCCCGGGGTTGCACCACCTTGTAGCGGTTCGAGACCACCGACAGCGGGGCATGGGTGTCGCTGCGAAACAGCACCTTGCTGTCTTTGGCGGCCTTGATGTGCAGCCCTTCATCGGCGACCGAGTACAGGACCTCGGCTTCCTTGATGGACCAGTTCATGCCGGCAGCCTGCTGCCAGGTTTCGATGGGCTGGCGGGCTGGCAGCTGGTTGCCCAGACCGTGCCAGGGTGTTTCATCGACGTAGGCCATGTTTTCAACGAGATGTGCCATGTGTGGCTCCTGAATGAAAAAGAGCCCCGACGCAGGACTGCGAGGGGGCTCGGGGTGGGGATAGCGCCGGTGGTGGCCGGCAGGACGGGGTGTGAAACTGAACGTTGGTTGCCTTACGGCGGATCACCTGGCCTGCTGCGCTGGACATCCTCCAGGAAGACCGTTATAAGCGCGGCGACGATTTGGTCAATGAACAGCCGGACGACCTGGCTGAGGAACAAGAACATGACGAACTCCTAGGGTTGGTTTTGTCATATTTCTTGTACCAATAAAGGCCCGAAATGTTGAACATCTGCTGAGCTGTGCCGGTGCCAGGCCTCGCTGTTCCGCCTACGGGTACAAGCCCTTACCTGCGCCAAATGCGGTGGCCGCGACTGGTCAACTGAACGACACTTACAGCAAAATTGGGAGGGAATTCTTGAAAACCAAGCTCGTCATTGCGGCTGTCGCAACCGTGGCCTTGCAGCAGCCAGCCATGGCATCGCCGTTGCTGTTGATCTTTTCGGCCACCAACTTCAACGAGACGCATGGCATCGCCGCTCCGCCCGAGCCCGTTGTGCAGGGCTCAATCGTGTTTGACGCCCCCGACATACACAGTTATCCGACGTTGATTTCGGCAATCAGCCTCAGCATCGATGGCCATGTCTACACCGCTGCCGAGATGGGTGGCACGCTGCTCAATGGCGCTTACCAGGTGCCCGGCGTGAACATTGGCTACATCTTTGGCGGCACGCTCGATGGCGTGAACACTGTCGGCAGCGGCCAGAACGACTTCTTCATTCAGATCACCGACTTCATTGACCCGAGCTGCCCAGCGTTGGGTTGCTACGCCCCCAAGCTGGGGTACTCGACCAGCAAGTTCTCGCCGGTGCCAGACACGTTTGACGCCACCCACTTCTGGCTGACCAGTGACCTCACCTGGACACTGTCGCCCTATTCGGCGCCGCTGCCTCCTGGTCCCGGGAACAATGCTCCTGAACCTGGCTCGGTTTGGCTGGCACTGCTGGGCCTGGTTGGCTTGTGGGCGGCAGGGCGTGCAAGCAAGCAGGTGCGTATTCCGATAAACCCACCAGGCAGTTCCGGTTCAAGTCGGCCAGCATGTCCGGCGTAGCCCCCAAAAGTTTCTGAGGGGCTGACTGCTGTCAACACAGAACGGTTGGCGGTTCCCGACCCGCGAAGGACCGCTGCGAACCACAGACCTGACGGCCAGTGGATTTCAGCAATCGGCCAGAAGCAGTTGCCCGCCAGTGGCGGCATTCAAGCCGGTCGCTAAGATGAGCTGATGAGACGCGTTCCGGGCCTTCCGCGTGAAGCGATCATTTACCTTAATCAAATGGTTGAGGTGAAACGACGCTTTCGTGCCATTGATCGAATGGTTGGCGCGAAGAAGCACAGGACATTCGACAGCGACACGGACAACGAGTACCTTTGGCTGCAAGTTCGTCGAATCATTGAGCACGTCACCTACGCATCCATCGCCCCCGACATCGAGCGCTACAGTGCGGTTCATCCAAGCGGCGACATTGGTCGGGATCAGAAAGCCAAGAAGATTCTTGATCGCCTTGAATGCATCAACCCGAAATTCCTACCCTTGCCACTTGGCATGCTGACCACGAATGCAGATGGCACTAAGCAATTCAACGGACTTGAAGAAGCTCAGCAGGCGACCAAGGATCGCCTGATTGAGATCTTCGACGAAGCCAGCGCACACCTTCACGTCGTCAATCCATGGGCTGCCGATGCAGAGGAGGGGCTCGTGAGGCTGAAGGAAAGGTCGAGAGCGAAGCTTGATGAAGCTCACAGCTACTTGCGCACCGCCCTATGGGAGCACTACAAGATGGGCCTGGAGTTCAGCGTGGGAGAAGATCCGAAGGCTCTTGATACTTGGTCGGGCGCCTACATCGTCGCTCTCGGAAAACCTGAGAACGCTGCCGTCAACTTATCGTTGGCAACTCCGAAGGGTGAAGTGCCGGATCCTTAGCGCCCTAGCTTAACGTTGAAGCCTTTGGCCCTCACCATGCGGTTAGGGGCCGTCATTGAGGGCCGAATCCGGCAGATCAAATGTCTGATTCGGGTCGAAGGTTGTCGCAGGGCCTCTAAGATGAGTGAACGGTATCTGGTCCGGGGCGGTCGCCCGACAACACCTCGACAACCACTGAAACGAAGTGTCAGTCCCCGATGTGCCGGTGATCGGTTGATCGGCCGGCCGGCATAAATCGAAAGCTCCGGTGCACAACTGTGGAATACGCAAGCAGGTCCGGCGGGAACCAACAACACCGCTGATGGCGTCGTCAAGAATGGGCCTGTCCCCCCATGGCCACCAACGATGAACCAACAAGCGCTGTCCTCCCTCATCTGGTCCGTCGCCGACCTGCTCCGTGGCGACTTCAGGCAGTCCGAGTACGGGCGGGTGATCCTGCCATTCACGGTGCTGCGCAGGCTTGATTGCGTGCTGGCGCCCACCAAAGATGCTGTCCTCAAGGAATACGCGAAGTGCATGGCCAGCGGGACGGTTTACGAGCCCTTCGTCCGGCGTGCGGCCAAGGAGGACTTCTTCAACGTGTCCCCGCTGGACATAGGCAAGCTCATGGGGGACCAGGACAACATCCGGGCGAACCTTGACAGCTACATCCAGGGCTTTGCGCCAGACGTGCGGTCGATCTTCGAACACTTCGACTTCGCCGGCACCATCGAGCGCCTGCACAAGACCAAGCTGCTGTACCTGGTGACCGAGAAATTTTCGGCCATGGCGTTGCACCCGACCGAGGTCAACAGCGTCCAGATGGGCCTGGTTTTCGAGGAGCTGATCCGCAAGTTCGCTGAAATCTCGAACGAGACTGCCGGCGAGCACTTCACGCCCCGTGAGGTCATCCGCCTGATGGTGGACCTGCTGTTCGTGGAGGACAACGATGCCCTCAATAGGCCCGGCGTGGTCCGTACCATGTACGACCCAACCGCCGGCACCGGGGGCATGCTGTCAGTGGCCGCCGAGTACCTGGCTGAGCTGAACCCAAAGGCCAGGCTGACCTTGTTCGGGCAAGAGCTGAACCCCGAGTCGCACGCGATCTGCAAGGCCGACATGCTGATACGGGGCCAGGACATCAGCAACATCATCTTGGGCAACACCCTGTCGGACGATGGTTTGATGGGCAAGCTGTTCGACTACATGCTGTCCAACCCACCCTTCGGCGTCGAGTGGAAGAAGATCGAGAAGGCCATCCGTGACGAGTACGAGAAGCACGGCTACGGTGGTCGCTTTGGGCCAGGTCTGCCGAGGGTGTCCGACGGCTCGCTGCTGTTCTTGCTGCACTTGCTGTCAAAGATGCGTCCGGCTGAGCAAGGCGGCAGCCGCATCGGCATCGTGCTCAACGGCTCACCGCTTTTCACTGGCGGCGCCGGCTCAGGCGAGTCAGAGATCAGGCGCTATGTGCTGGAGAACGACCTGGTCGAGGCCATCATCGCCTTGCCCACCGACATGTTCTACAACACGGGCATCAGCACCTACGTCTGGATTCTGAGCAATCGCAAGGTGGATGACCGTAAGGGCCTGGTGCAACTTATCGACGCATCGAGCTTCTGGCAGAAGATGCGCAAGAGCCTGGGGTCCAAGCGCAAAGAGATGTCCGAAGACCAGATCGCCGCTGTGACCCGGCTGTTCGGGGAGTTCGCTGAAGCAAACCAAGTGACGGTGCTCGACGTTGCCGGCAAGGAGGTCAGCCGGTCTTTGGCAATGCCTGGCGAAGCACTTCCACCGGTACCCGCTGGGGGCAAGGCCAAGACGGTACCGATCAGCAAGATTTTCAGGAACGAGGACTTTGGCTACCGCACGATTACCGTTGAGCGACCGCTGCGGGACGAGGCCGGCCAAGCGATCCTCGGTGAGAAGGGCAAGCTCAAAGGCAAGGTTCAACCCGCCAGCAGCCTGCGTGACACCGAGAACGTGCCCCTGTCTGACGACGTGGAGGCCTACTTCAAGCGAGAGGTGCTGCCGCACGCGCCGGACGCCTGGATCGACCACGACAAGACCAAGGTTGGCTATGAGGTCCCGTTCAACCGCCACTTCTACGTCTTTGAGCCGCCGCGTGAGCTGGCCGAGATCGACACCGACTTGAAGAAGGTCACCGACCGCATCAAGGCCATGATCGAGGGGCTGACGGCATGAGCTTTCCGAGGTGCCCGGCGTACAAGAATTCGGGGGCTGAGCGCTTCGGAAGCCTACCTGAGCACTGGGCTATCGTGCGCCTGAAGAATGTCCTGCTGCAACGCATAACGGATGGCCCGCACACGACGCCGGTGTTCGAGGACGATGGGGTGCCTTTTCTGTCTGTGGATGGCATCCAGGACGGTGAGCTGCAGTTCGATGGCTGCCGCTTCATTTCAGCGAGAGACCACGAGGAGTACCGAAAGAAAGCGCTGCCAAGGCGTGACGACTTGTTGATGGGGAAGGCAGCCTCGACGGGAAAGATCGCCCGAGTCAAAGTTGACTTCGAGTTCAGCATTTGGTCTCCGCTCGCGTTGATCCGTGTTGATCAAGCGACAACGTGGCCTGCGTTCATCGAGTACGCGCTCAAGTGCCCCATCGCCCAAGCGCAGATCGACGATCTCTGCACCTCGAATACTCAGAAGAACATCAGCATGGACGACATTCCACGCTTGATGTTGGCACGCCCACCGCTTTCCGAGCAGGTCACCATCGCCGCATTCCTCGACCGAGAAACCGCCAAGATCGACGCCCTGGTCGAAGAGCAGCGGTGCCTGATCGAACTGCTGAAAGAGAAGCGCCAGGCGGTGATCTCGCAGGCCGTCACGAAGGGCCTGGACCCGAACGTGCCGATGAAGGACTCGGGGGTGGAGTGGCTGGGGAAGGTGCCGGCGCATTGGGGGCTTGGAGGACTGACCAGATTCATCGGGCCAGTTGTGGACTATCGAGGTCGTACGCCAACCAAGGTCGACGAGGGTGTATTTCTGGTAACAGCGCGGAACATTCGGAACGGCAAGATCGACTACACAGCCTCGGAGGAATACGTTGATGCAGAGTCGGCTGAGTCACTGCTTGATCGCGGTAGACCAGAGATTGGCGATGTGCTGTTCACGATGGAAGCGCCTCTCGGCCAAGTCGCACTGATTGACCGAGTCGACATCGCCCTTGCACAACGAATCGTCAAGTTCCGTGGAAGACAGGGCGTCCTGCACTGCAACTTCCTGCTGTACTGGTTCATGGGCGACCATTGCCAAGCTCGCCTCACAACTCTGGCAACCGGCTCGACGGCGCTTGGCATCAAGGCAAGCAAGTTGGGGATGATCGAGTGCTTGCTGCCACCGCTTGAAGAGCAGGCGGAGATAGTCCAGTACGTGGAACGAGAGATTGAAGCGCTGGACGCTTTGGTCGAGCAAGCGCAGGTGGCAAGTGCGCTCCTGCTTGAACGTCGCTCCGCCCTTATCTCGGCCGCCGTCACTGGCAAGATCGATGTTCGCAACTTGGTCCAGCAACAAGAAGC
>Ga0105048_10008246_pt1 | contig 16687 bp, 14 predicted proteins | sample MAT05_FD_78382 | JGI IMG/M metagenome (GOLD analysis project Ga0105048, IMG submission 78382) | Freshwater microbial communities from Lake Fryxell liftoff mats and glacier meltwater in Antarctica - MAT-05 | ecosystem: Environmental > Aquatic > Freshwater > Ice > Liftoff microbial mat | place...
GAGGTTTCAACCCCGGGCGGGGGTTCTGCTCGGTACCACCGGGCGAGGGTGCGGGTCGGAACCGGGCGGGGGTTCTGCTCGGTACCACCGGGCGAGGGTGCGGGTCGGAACCGGGCAGATTACCGGGGAAATTTGAGATGTGACCAAGGATGAGGTTTCAACCCCGGGCGATGGGGGCAATCACCGATGACCCGTCTATCCTGTCCTTTACCCCGCCGGTTTGCCCCCCGCCGGTTTGCCCCCCGCCGCCGGTTTGCCCCCCGGGAACCCGAAAAGAACCGCTTCCGGCGGCGTTTGCGCGCGTTGGTGGGCTGACAAACCCGCAAACCAGGCGCCGGCGCCCTCTGGTCAACCCGTCAGGACGCAAAGGTCGGCACCTGCGCGCCATTTCGCGCTCACCAGGACGCAAAGGTCGGCACCTGCGCGCCCTTTCGCGCTCACCAGGACGCAAAGGTCGGCACCTGCGCGCCCTTTCGTGCTCACCAGGACGCAAAGGTCGGCACCTGCGCGCCCTGGTGGGCTCACCAGGACGCACAGGGAGCGCCGAAACGACCTTTTGTCCTGACCAACACGCGCGGGGACCTCCCGGTGCGCCCTGGTCAGCTCACCAACGTCGCCCATCCCGCGCCGATCCGGCGTGCGCGACCGTCCCGCTCGAGCTTGATCAGGTGCGCTTCGAGGCTCAACCGCGCCAGCGGCCACACCACCGGGGGCGTGTCGGCATAGGCGATCGGCACCAGCGCCTCCCCCGTGGCCCCCGCGGGGCCGGTCTGCGCGAGCGCGGCGGCGACCTTGACCTCGCGCGCCAGGCGGTGAGCGATGTAGAAACGAAACAGCTCGCTCGGCCTTCGCCCGGTCGCGCCGCTCTCGGCGATCGGATCGCCGTGAGCGGGTAAGGCCACCTCAGCGTCGAGCTGCGCCAGGCGCTCGAGCTGCTCCAGATAGGCAATCATGTCGCCGTCGGTGGGCTCGATCAGGATGGTCCCCACGCTCGCCACCATGTCGCCGACCACGAGGGCGCGCTCCGTGGCCTCGTGGAAGCAGAGGTGTCCCGGCGCGTGTCCGGGGGTGTGGAGCGCGGTCCAGCGCTGCGGGATCGCGCCGTCGAGGAGGATGGTCTCCCCGTCGGCGATCCGGCGCGCGATTGGCAGTCTCGGCAGGCGCCCGGCCGTCGCCTCGTGCGCCCAGATGGGCAGTCCAAGCTCCGCGGCGAAGAGCTCGGCCCCGCCGACGTGGTCCGGGTGATGGTGGGTGAGGGCGATGGCCACGAGCTCGCGCCCCTGCGAGGGGAACGCGCGCGCCCACTCGAGCCAGGCGCGCCGCTCGTCATCGTACGGCGTCGCCGGCTCGATCAGGAGCACCTCGCGATCGCCGAGAGCGTAGCTGTTGGTGTGCGTCGCGGGCAGCAGCGTGGGCGTGCGCGCGGAGAAGAGCTCGACTCCGCGCGACACCGCCCGGGCCCTCATTTCAGCGCTCCACCACGAGGGCGAGGGCCTCGCCGCCGCCGATGCAGATCGCCGCGCAGCCGCGCTTGGCGTCGCGATCCTTCATCGCGTGCAGCAGCGTCCCGAGGATGCGTGAGCCGCTCGATCCGATCGGGTGCCCGAGGGCCACGGCGCCGCCGCGGACGTTGACCTTCTGCGGATCGAGGCCGCAGAGCTGGTTCACGGCCATCGCCACCACCGCGAAGGCCTCGTTGATCTCGTAGAGATCGATCTGGTCCGTCGTCAGCCCGAGCTTGCCGAGGGTGCCTTTGATCGCCGCGGCAGGAGCGGTGGTGAACCACTCCGGCGCCTGCGCCACGCCGCCGTAGCCGACGATGCGGGCGAGGGGCTCGAGGTTGTGCTCCTTCAAGGCCTTCTCGCTCACGAGGACCAGCGCGCTCGCGCCGTCGTTGATCGGTGAGGCGTTGGCGGCGGTGATCGTCCCGTCCTTCTGGAACGCGGGTTTCAAGGAGGGGAACTTCTCCGGGCGGCCGTTGGGCGGGCCCTCGTCGTCCTTGACGATCACCGCGTCGCCCTTCTTCTGCGGCACGCTCACGGGCGCGATCTCCGCGGTGAACATGCCCTCTTTCTGGGCGGCGAGCGCGCGGCGGAAGCTCTCTTTGGCGTACTCGTCCTGGGCCTCGCGTGAGAACTTGAACTCTTTAGCGCAGAGCTCTCCGGCGTTGCCCATGTGGTAGTTGTTGTACGGGTCCCAGAGGCCGTCGTGGATCATCCCGTCGATCATCTGGCCATTGCCCATGCGGTAGCCGGAGCGCGCCTGCTGGAGGTAATATGGCACGTTCGACATCGACTCCATGCCGCCGGCGACGACGATCTCGGCGTCCCCGAGGGCCACTGTCTTGGCGCCGAAGATCACCGCCTGGAGGCCCGAGCCGCAGACCTTGCTCACCGTGGTCGCAGGCACGGTGTTGGGGATCTTGGCGTAGATCGCGGCCTGGCGGGCGGGGGCCTGGCCGATGCCGGCCGAGAGCACGTTGCCCATGAAGACCTCGCCGACCAGCTCGGGGGCGATCCCGGCGCGGGCGAGGGCGCCTTCGATGGCCACGGCGCCGAGCCGGGGCGCGGTGAGGGACGAGAGCGAGCCGAGGAAAGCACCGATGGGGGTGCGCGCGGCGCTGACGATGTAAACCGGTGCGTGGGACGTCATGGGAGCCTCCGGAGCGCGCTCGGCCTGGGCGGCACGGGGCGCTGTTTCGCCGGACTATGGAACGGATCCGGGCGCGGATCGGGTAGAATCGCGCGACCATGAGCGACGAAGAGCCGAAGCTCGGCGAGGGAAGCGCTCGGGCGCCCGCGCCAGATCCTTACGAGGCGAAGTACATGTCGGGGCCCGACGGCGCGCTCTACTTCGCCAAGATGACAGCCCCGCGCTTCTTTCATCTGCTCTTCCTGCTCCCGCTCCTCGTCAGCACCGGGAGCGCGCTCGTCTCCCACGCGCCTTTCTTCGTCCCGCTGCTCTCGGCGATCCCTCTCTTTCTCGTGTGGATCCTCTTCTCCACGCTGCGGATCAGCGTGACGGCGAAGGAGGTTCACGTGCAGTACGGCCTCCTCGGGCCGCGGATCCCGATCGGAGCGATCGAGGCCTGCGAGGCCTGCGAGTACGACTGGAAGCAGTACGGCGGCTGGGGCATCCGCTTCGGGCGCGACGGGAGCGTGGCCTACAACATGCTCGGCGACGGGGGCCGCGCGGTGCGGATCACCTACAAAAAAGGTGCAAAGCTGAAGAAGGTGCTCCTCGCCGCGCGGGACCCGGAGCGCCTCGCCACGGCGATCCAGCAGGCGCGGGCGATGGCGCTCACGAGCAGCCCGGCGGCTCGGTTCGAAGACGTCGCCGAGCCCTTGCGAAGTGAGGCGCCGCCGCTCGAGGAAGGCCCGGCGGCGGACGAAGAGGCGCCGCCCATCTCGGAAAAGCGCCTGCGCTGAGCCTTGCTATGCGGGACCATTTCGGCGCGCGGCGGTGCCTGCTACGCCGCCCGGCGGAGGTATCGGCGCGCCCTCGCCGCCTTTCCCTTCGCCGCACCCGACCACCCGAACGAACCTCGCTGAAGGAGCCAAAATGAAGCCTCTTTACACCGCCGTCGCCACCGTCGAAGGGGGCCGCACCGGCCACGTCCGCTCGTCCGATGGGATCCTCGACCTTGATCTCCGCATGCCCAAGGAGCTCGGCGGGCCGGGCGGCGAGGGGACGAACCCCGAGCAGCTCTTCGCCGCGGGCTATTCGGCCTGCTTCGAGAGCGCGCTCCGCCTCGTCGCGCGGCTCCAGAAGATCACGCTCGAGAAGGGCACGATCACGGCTCACGTCACGATCGGCGCCACCGAGGCCGGCGGCTTCGCGCTCGCAACCGAGCTCCACGCGAACTTCCCCGGGCACCCGCGCGAGCAAATGGAGGCGCTGCTTCACGCCGCGCACCAGGTGTGCCCGTACTCGGTGGCCACGCGCGGCAATATGGAGGTCAAGCTCGTCGTCGACTGATTGATTTGCGCACCCGGTGCTGCTCCGACCGCCTCCGGATGGGACGCCTGAACGTCCCGCTCCGGCCGCGCAACTAGCAGGCCATCCCCAGGCCTTGCCGCGAGACTTTGTTGTGACCGCTCACTCCTTCCCACCCAACCGCCAGCTCGGCCAACCCGTCGATCGCCCGGAAGCGGGAGGGGGAGGCAGCGCCATCGTCTGGCACACCGTCCGTAAGCACTGGACGACGGCCGTCGTCACGGCCTTCGCGGTGATCCTCGGCGTTACGTTCTATACGCTGGGCCAGACCAAGATCTACCAGTCCGGCGCGACGATCCAGTTCGACCCGAACCCGCCGCGCCCCCTCGGCGCCAAGGTCGAAACCGTGGTCGACATGGGCTCCGGCAACTACTGGGACAATCACGAGTACTACGAGACTCAGTACAAGATCATCCAGTCTTCCCGCGTCGCGCTCGCCGTCGTCGCCCAGCTCGGGTTGAACCACGACGCCGCGTTCTTGATGAACGCGGCCCCGGGCACCGTGCTCCCGCCGTCGACCGCGTCGGAAGAGTCGGCGGCGCAGGTCGTACGCGGCCGGATCAAGGTCGAGCCGGTGAAGGACAGCCGCCTCGCCACGGTGAAGTTCGAAGACGCCGATCCCGACCGGGCGCAGCGCATCCTCGCCGCCGTGGTCGACATGTACATCTCGATGAACCTCGAGGACGCCCTGGCCTCGACGTCGACATCGGCCGACTGGCTGCGCAATCAGCTCGAGGTCCTGAAGAAGGAGCTCGAGACGAGCGAGATGGCGCTGCACGAGTACAAAGAGAAGAAGAACATTCTCTCCCTCGCGCTCGACGACCAGTCGAACATGCTCCGCGAGGAGATGAAGCAGCTCAATGACACGCTCACCGCCGTACGCGCCAAGCGTGAAGAGATCGCGGCGCGCCGCGGTGAGCTCGCCAAGGTCAAGAACGATAACCCGACCAACCTCCCCGCGAGCGAGCTGCTCCAGAGCTCGGTGCTCCAGGGGATGCGCCGCGCCTACGAAGACTCGGTGCGCGATCGCGACGGCCTGCTCGGCAGCGGCAAGGGGAAGAATCACCCCGAGGTCCTCGCCGCTCAGGGCCGCCTCGACGCGACCCGCGAAGCGCTGCTGTCCGAGGTCCGCAACATCCAGGGCGCCCTCGACGGGGATCTCAACGTGATCAAGCGCCAGGAAGCGGGCCTCTCCGGCCTCTTCGAAGGCGCCCGCAAAGAGGCCTTCGAGCTCAACCTCCTGGAGATCGAGTACAACCGCCTTCACCGCGCCAAGGAGAACAACGAGAAGCTCTACTCTCTCGTGCTCGAACGGACGAAAGAGGCCGACCTCTCGCGGATGCTCCGGGTCAATAACATCCGCCTCGTCGACGCCGCCACCCGCCCCGGCGGCCCGATCCGGCCCCAGGTGCCGCTCAACATCGGCACAGGCGTCTTCGTCGGGATCTTCCTTGGCATCGTCGCCGCGATGGGCCGCGCGATGCTCGACCGCAGCGTCAAGACACCTGACGACGTGGAGCGCGAGGTCGGCGTCTCCTTCCTCGGCCTCCTCCCGGAGATCGCCGACAAGAAGCAGCTCACTCCGGCCTACGCCCGCGGCCGCAAGAAGCCCGGCGCCGGCTTCATCGAGGGCGGGCCCGAGCTCATCGTCCACAACTTCCCGATGAGCGGTATCGCCGAGGCGTCGCGGACGATCCGGACCAACCTGCTCTTCATGGCGCCGGATCACCCCTTCAAGACGCTGCTGGTCACGAGCGCCGGCCCGTCCGAAGGCAAGACGACGGTGGCCTGCTGCGTCGCCATCGCCATGGCGCAGGCCGATCAGCGGGTCGTGCTCATCGACTGCGATCTGCGCAAGCCGCGCATCCATCGTATCTTCCGCAAGGGCTCGACGGTCGGGATCACCACGGCGCTGCTCGAGCAGGACATCACCAACGCCATCATCCCCACCGACGTCCCCAACCTAAGCATCATCCCCGCTGGGCCGATTCCCCCCAACCCGGCCGAGCTCTTCCACAGCGAGCGCTTCCGCAACTTCCTCGCGCAGCTCGAGGCGAAGTTCGACCGCGTGATCATCGATAGCCCGCCGGTCGTCGCGGTGACGGACGCGGTGGTCCTCTCCACCCTGGTGGACGGGACGATGCTCGTCGTCCGCGCCTTCAAGACCCCGAAGGAGCTCGCTCGCCACGCCCTCCGCGCCCTCCAGGACGTCGGGGCGACGCTCGCGGGCTCGGTGCTCAACTCCGTGAACCTCGATCGGAGCGAGTACAAGTACTCTCACTATTATTACCAGCGCGACGGCTACTACGCCGACGAGCCGCCGCCGGCCTCGCTGAAGGCATCTTCTCCTTCGGCTCAGGAAGAGGCCGGCCAGCCCCCCGGCTGAGCAAGTCAGCCGATGTGCGGAATCGCCGGAATCGTCGCCGCGGGCCACGCGAACCTCGCCGCCGTGCGCGCGATGAACGACGCGCAGGCGCACCGTGGCCCCGACGGAGAGGGCACCTGGGCCTCCCCGGACGGCGCCGTCGCCCTCGGCCATCGGCGCCTGTCGATCGTTGATCTCAGCGAGGGTGGCCACCAGCCGATGCGCGACGAGGCGCGGGATCTGGCGATCACCTTCAACGGCGAGATCTACAATTACATCGAGCTCCGCGCCCGCCTCACCGCGCTCGGGCACACGTTCCGGAGCACGTCCGACACCGAGGTGCTCCTCGCCGCCTACGCCGAGTGGGGCTCAGCGTGCCTGTCCGAGCTCAATGGCATGTTCGCCTTCGCCCTCTGGGACGGGCGCCGTCGCGTGCTCTTCTGCGCGCGGGACCGCTTCGGCGAGAAGCCTTTTCAATACGCTCTTACCGGCGGCGTCTTCGCCTTCGCCTCGGAGGTCAAGGCCCTGGCGCTCCTCTCCTTCGTCGACCTCGAGATTGACGACGGCGTCCTCGCCGTGGGCGCGACCGAAGGCCTGGTCTGGGTCGACGCCCACGAGCGCACGCTGCTCCGCGGCGTAAAGCAGCTCCTCCCCGCCCACGCCATGGAGGTGCGCGTCGCCGCGGGCCATGTCGAGATCCTCCGCACCTTCTGCTACTGGACCATCGATATCGCCGCGCGCCGCCCCTACGGCGACGAGAGCGGCGACGAGGCCGGGCGCCGCCTCCTCGATCTCCTCACCGACTCCGTCCGACTCCGCCTCCGGAGCGACGTCCCGGTGGGATCGTGCCTCTCCGGCGGACTCGACTCCTCGGCCATCGTCGCCCTGATTCGCCGGCTCTCTCCCGGGGCGGATCTCCACACCTTCACCGGTCGATTCCCCGGCGATCCGATGGACGAGGGGCGCTATTCGAGCATGATGGTCGAGGCCTGTCGCACCACCTCGTCCGAGGTCGTGCCCACGCCAGAGCGCTTCCTCACCGACGCCGAGAGCGTCTATCACCACGCCGATTTTCCGATCGGGGGGATGAGCCAGTTCGCGCAATGGTGCGTGTTCCATCTGGCCAAGACCCAGGGCGTCACCGTGCTCCTCGACGGTCAGGGCTCGGACGAGCAGCTCGGCGGCTACGGGAGCCAGATCATCCAGGCCTTCTTGCACCAGCTCGGCGCCGAGCGTCGCATCGGCGCCTGGCTCCACCAGCGCCGGGCCTGGGCGAAGAGCTATCCTGCGCTCTTCACCTGGCCTCGACTCGCCCTCAATGAGACGCCGCTGGCGCGCCTCCGCCCGTGGCTGCGCAGCGCGACCAACCGAGCCACTACCACGCTCCCGGACCTCTTCCAGCCAGCCTGGCTCGAGGCCGCGGGCCGAGGCCGCCCCGCGCCCTCGCTCCCGGACGATCCCCGCTCTCGACACGCCCTCTCCCACACGCTCTGGCAGCTCAGCTTCCGCGCCATGCTCTCCGGGCTCCTCCGCTTCGGCGATCGCCTGAGCATGGCGCACTCGCGCGAGGTGCGGCTCCCCTTCTGCGATCCGCGCATCGCCGAGTACGTCTTCTCCCTCCCTCCCGAGCTCCTCGTCGGCGAAGGGCAGGTGAAGCGCGTCCTCCGCCTCGCCACCCGCGGCCTCGTCCCCGCCGCCATCGTCACTCGCCCCAAGCAGGGCTTCGTCCCCCCGCAGCAGCGCTGGCTCACCGGCCCGCTCGAAGCGTGGGTGAAGGATCTCGCGGCGGATCCCGGCCCGATCGGCGAACAACTCGACCTCTCCCGCGTGCGCCCCCTCGTCTCCGCGGGGCTGGAAGAGCGCCGCCGGGACATCGCGCTCGTCTGGGAGAGCGCCAATCTCCTGGCCTGGAGCCGCTACTCCCTCACCCGCATGCGACGATCGCCCAAGCTCTCCGCCACCGCCACCGCGGAATTGCCGCTCGCAGCCTCTCCCTGAAAGACCGCTCCTCATGAGAACCTCGCTCCTCGACATCCTCGCGTGCCCGACCTGCCAGATCGAGGCCCCGCTCGCCCTCACGACCACCGCGGCCGACGGCGACGACGTCATCGCCGGCGAGCTGCGCTGCGGCGCCTGCAAGGCCGTGTTCCCGGTCCGCGACGGGATCCCGCGCATCGTCCGCGAAGGGGAGAACTACTGCGAGAACTTCGGCTTCCAGTGGATGCGCTGGAAGGGCCTCCAGATTGACCGCCTCGGCAACCACGACATCTCCGAGGAGCGCTTCTTCGCCAACTCGCCCTGGACGCGTGAATGGCTGAAGGGCAAGCTCATCCTCGACGCCGGCTGCGGCGCCGGGCGCTTCAGCGACATCGCCGCGAAGTACGGCGCTCGCGTCGTCTCCTGTGACATCAGCGCGGCGATCGACGCCTGCCGGGACACAACGCGCATCCACGGCGACCGGGCCAATCAATTTCAGGCCTCGATCTACGAGCTCCCCTTCAAGCGCCACGTCTTCGACGGCGTCTTCTGCTACGGCGTCATCCAGCACACGCCCGATCCGGCGAAGACGATACGCACGCTCCCCCGGTTCCTCAAGCCCGGCGCGCCGCTGGCCTACGACTTCTACGAGAAGAGCGGCTGGGACGAGCTCGGCGTCATCAAGTACCGGCTGCGCCGCTTCACGCCCGACCTCACCACTGAGCAGAACCTGCGCCTCGCCCACGCGCTCACCGCGGCCTTTTTCCCGCTCGGAGCGACGATCGCGCGGATGCCGTTCATCCATTTTCTCACTGGCGTGCTGCCCATCGCCGTGGTCCACGACAAGCGCCTCTCGCTCAAGCAAGAGTACCTCTGGTCCTTGCTCGACACCTTCGATTGGTATGGACCGAAGTACGAGATCCGGCAGAACTACCGCGAGGTCATGCGCCTGCTGGAGCAGCTCGGGCTCGAAGAGGTGAAGGGGCGCTGGGGCGGCGTCGTCACCGCGCGTGGCCCCGCACAGCCTTCCTCTGCCGCGTCGACGACGGCGGCACCGACGACGTAGCGCTTCATCGACCGTCCCGAGAGGTGCGCCCGCGCCTCTATATCGCTTTTTCTCGAACTGTCGCTCCTGCACGATGGTTCCTGACGGCGCAACCTCCCGCCATCTCCCGCCATCCATGAGCAGTCGGATGAACCCGACTGCTCGCTTCCCGCTCGTCATTTCCACGGGCGCGGACGTGCGAGCCTCATGAGGTGTAACCCATGACATTCAGAAAGAACGGGATCTCGCGGTCAACCGCCTTGATCCTGAGCGGTCTCGTCGCGGCGGTGATGCCCGCCTGCGCGGCCTCCGGGCCCGATTTTCCCGAGGAGCCGCTCAGCGTGGCCCAGGCGCGGGTCGAAGGTCCCCCGACGGTGGGCTCGCTCAAGCGCGTCGCCGTTCCGCAGGCCGAAAACCTCGGTGATTACATCAAGAGCACCCCGGCCGCGATCGCCCTCGGAAAAGCGCTCTTCTGGGACATGCAAGCTGGCAGCGACGGCCAGGCCTGCGCCAGTTGCCATTTCCACGCCGGCGCGGACAACCGCAAGAAGAACCAGCTCAGCCCGGGGCTGCTCAACGAGAACGGGCCTCCGGAGAGCGAGACGTTCAACCCCACGGCCACGGGCGGAGGAGGGCCCAATTACACGCTCACGGAGGCGGATTATCCCTTTCATCGACTGGCCGATCCGCTCGACCGCAACTCGACGGTGCTCTTCGACTCGGACGACGTGACCTCGTCGCAGGGGGTATTCCACGCCGAGCTCAACGCCATCGTCCCCGGGGCCTCCGGCGACAACTGCACCCTTCTTCCCGACATTTTCCAGATTGATGGCACCCTGACTCGGCGCGTGGAGCCGAGGAACACGCCCACGGTGATCAACGCGGCCTTCAATTTCCGGAATTTCTGGGATGGCCGCGCCAACAATCATTTCAATGGCGTGAGCCCCTTTGGCCAGCGGGATACCGACGCTGTCCTCCACGCCGTCCAGGCGGGCGTCGTCGTCCCCATCAAGGTGGATCTGGCCAACTCGAGCCTCGCCTCGCAGTCCGTCGGCCCCATCGTCAGCCCCTTTGAAATGTCCTGTGAAGACCGGTCCTTCCCGGCGATCGGCCGCAAGCTCCTCGCCCGGCGCGCGCTCAGCGGCCAGGCCGTCGATCCTCACGACAGCGTCCTCGGCGTGCTCCGATACTCTCACGGCAACGGGCTCACGAAGACGTATGCCCAGCTCGTCAAGGCCGCCTTCCACGACGCCTACTGGCGCACCTCCACGCCGGTCGGAGGATTCACCTTGATGGAGTCCAACTTCTCCCTGTTCTGGGGCCTGGCGATCCAGGCCTACGAGATGACTCTCGTCTCGGACGACTCCCGCTTTGACCGGTTCGCCGACGGAGACCGGCGGGCACTGACCCCGGTCGAGCAAGCGGGGCTGGCCATCTTCCAGGGCAAGGGCAAATGCATCAACTGTCACCGTGGCCCGGAGTTCACGGGCGCGGCGACGGCCCTTCAGGCCGAGAACGAAGAGGACGGCCTGGTCGAGCGGATGATCATGGGGGACGGCAACGTCGCCCTCTACGACAACGCCTTCTACAACATCGGCGTGCGCCCGACGGTCGAGGATCTCGGCGTGGGGCGGCTTGATCCCTTCGGTAATCCGCTCTCGTTCTCGCGGCAGGCCAAGATTGTCGCCGGCGGCGGTGACGCCGTGGATCCGTTCCAGGTCGACCCGGCCACGTTCGCCGTCAACCCGTGCGAGCCTGTCGAGCCGGATGAGCGCGACGCCGTCGACGGGGCCTTCAAGACCCCCACGCTGCGCAACGTCGAGCTCACCGGGCCGTATTTCCACAACGGCGGCCAAGGCACGCTGGAGCAGGTGATCGCGTTCTACAACCGCGGCGGCGACCAGCGAGGCCCGAACGGCGACGACACCACCGGCTTCGGTCCCAACCCGAGCAACCTCGATCCCGACATCGAGCCGCTCGGCCTCACGGACGCGGAACGGGCGGAGCTCGCCGCCTTCCTGCGCTCCTTGACTGACCAGCGGGTTCGCCTGGAGAAGGCGCCCTTCGATCATCCCCAGATCTTCGTGCCTAACGGGCACCCGACCCGCCCGGATGGCAGTCTGGTGGAGGAGACTCCGGGGCGCGCCAGGACGCTTTTGCTCAATATCCCTGCTGTCGGGGCCGCCGGCCGCATGGTCAAGGGACTCCCGCCGCTGGGCGAGTTTCTTTGAGGAGATAGCCGGCTTGCAAGAGGGGGCGGTACGAAGGCCAGGTTCTGTCCGCGCCGTCTTCCTCTGCCGCTCTTCTCTGTGGTATGCGTGGCCGACTCATGGCCAAGACCAAGCTCCTGTTGATTCGCCACGGCGAGACCGACGACAATCATCGCCGGGTCTTTCAGGGCCAGGGCGGCCACGGCCTCAACGCTCGTGGGCGCGAGCAAGCGACGCTCCTCGCGGCCCGCTTCGCGCGCGTCGGGCTCCGCGCGTCGGCCCTCTATTGCTCCGATCTCGCGCGCGCGCAGGAGACGGCGGATCTCCTCGCGGGCACGCTGAAGCTCCAGCCGATCGCCGATCCGGCGCTGCGCGAGGTCCACGTCGGCGCCTGGCAAGGGCTCGGCTACGAAGAGATCGCCGTTAATTTCCCCGAAGAGTGGGAGGCCTGGCGGCGAGGTGTCGACTTCAAGCGGGGTGGGGGAGAGACGTACGCCGAGCTGGGCGTTCGCGTCGCGGGATCCCTCTCCGGCATCGCCGCCGCGCACGCGGGGGAGACGGTGGTCATCGTCTCCCACGGCGCGGCGATCAAGGTGTTTGTCGGCCGGGTGCTCGGCCTCGACGCCGTGGGGTTAAGACGCTATCGAGTGGCGTCGAACACCGGGGTGACGCTGGTGGAGCGCGAAGGCGAGGTCGACACGCTGCTGATCTGGAACGACGCCTCGCACCTGGAAGACCCCTTGATCGAGCTCCAGAGCTGAGCCGTTCAAGGCATGGAGTCAGAATCTTCCTCGTCCTGCGGCGGCGGCGGGGGCCGACGCGGCGGCGGCGGCGGGGGCCGACGCGGCGGCGGCGGCGGTTGATCGGCGATGTCGAGATCCTGTGTCGTCACTTCGCCCTTCTTGACGGTGACGCCGGTGGAGCGCGTCGTCGACGAGACGCTGACGAGGTAGGTGCCCTCCGGGAGCCCATCGAGCTGATAGGCTCCGTCCTTGGCAGTGAGCGGAAACCGGATGTCGACGCCCTCTTCCAGACCGTGATTCGAGGCGATGAGCAACTGCGCTCCGGCGAGCGGCCTCCCCGCCGCGCTGATGCGCCCGCGTAGCTGGCCTGTGCCCCTGGCAAAGAGCGAGATGTTCTGCTCCACCTGCGAACCTTCCTTCACCGTGGAGAAGACGACGGTGTGCTGCCCCTGGTGCTGCGCCTCGATCCGCACCACGGTCGCGGGGATCTGCTCGAAGCGGAAGCGACCCTCGGCGTCGCTCAGGGTGTTCACGAACCCGACCGAGCGGTGAGAGAGGACCAGCTTGGCGCCCGCGAGGGGCTTGCCGTCGCCGCCGTTGACGATGCCTGTGATGCTGCCTCCCAGCGTCATTGTCAGCTTGATCGGCTCGAGCTTGGCGCAGTCGCCCACCTCGAGCGTCGCTGTCGTGACCGCGTGGCTACCATCGTAGGCGCGGATCATGACGGGGCCGGCAGGCACGTTGTCGAGCTTGAAGCGACCGCTCTCGTCGCTCTGGGTCTGCTTCGCCGCTTCCATGGACATGTCGCTCGTGGATCCGGCGCCCATTCGCGCCTCGGCGTCGAGGAACACATAGGGAGCCGGAGCACCCTTTTCGTCCACCACGGTCCCGGTGAGCGAGCAGCCGACAGCGAGCGTCATATCGAGCTCGCGCGTCTTGCCGGGCTCGACCATGACCATCGGGGAGAACGCGGGCGAATAATTGGTCGCGGTGGCGCGGATGCTCACCGGCCACGCCGGGAGGCTCGGGACCCGGAACGAGCCGTCGGGGCTGTCAAACCGCTTTGACCAGAGGGGCGCGGGCGCCGCCGTCTCGTCCGGAGCCGCGGTGATGACGTCGATGGCGAAGTGCTGCACGGGACGGTGCTTTTCGTCGTACACGTGCCCGCTGACGGCGCCGCTCCGCGGGAGGATCAAGCTCACCATATCTCCGCTGTGGGCGATGATCAACGACGGGCCATGGCCATCCTTGGCGCCGGTGAGGTGATACGACCCTTCGGGGAGATCGAGCTTGAAGCGGCCCTGGGCGTCGCTCTCGGCGCTTCCGGCCGTGGTGGGGATATTGCCGGCGAGCTGATAGCTCGTCGCGAGCACCCGGGCGCCCGGGATCGGTGTCCCCGCCATGTCGTAGACCAGCCCGGAGATGTTCGGCTTCTGCCGGGCCCGGGAGCCATCCTTGGCTGCCGGATCGGGCCTCCAGACAGCGCGGTTGCGATAACTACCGCGCGGCGTGGACGGGAGCTGGGCCTCGGGCGCCGGCGCGGGCTTCTCCGGCCGCAGGTACCAGACCAGGAAGACAATGACGGCGAGGAGCGCGAACAGCGCGGCGAGGAGCCATTTCCCCGACCAGCGACGACGAGATTCTGGGCGCAAGAGCGGACCTTGCATGGTGGATCCTCCGTGGAGCACAGGGCCAGTGGGGAAGGGTCGTCGCGGCTGCTCTTCGGTGAAGTAAGGATGAGTCGGGCGCCGCCATGGCCAGCGGCGCCGCCCGACTCACCGCGGTTCCGCGGCGACGAAAGGCGTTACAAGATGCTGATCGAGCGTGGCAAGAACGGAAAGAGCTGGTAGATCGCGAGCCCGTTGAGCGTCGGCGCAGTCGGGCCTTCGCCCAGCGTCAGATCGACGAGCTGCGGGATCGCGTACTGGTCGAAGCTCATGCACCCGGCGGTGCTCTGCACCATCGAGCCGAAGTTGGAGAGTCGGTTGCTCAGGCAGCTCGTGTGACCGAGCACCTTCTGCTCGCTGATCTGACACATCACGCTCCCGGCTGGCTCGTAGGGGCTCGCCCAGTCGACGTCGTAAAGGCACGTTCCTGCGGGGCCATTGACGTTGGTCGTGTAGAACACGGTGAACTTACCTGCAGGCTGGCCAGCGACGAGGATCCGCCGCGACGTCGCCTCGGTGAGCGCCATGGCGCTGCCCGAGGTCGAGAGGGCCATAAGCAAAGCAAGCAAGCTAATTCCATTCACGCGGTGACCTCCAGACGATTATTCGTAGGGGTTCAGGATAAGAGCGTGCGGAGAGCGCAGCTCTCCACGAAAGTGCCAGTCCTCAGCGAGGGCGCACGGCGCGCCGGCCCACCTGGGCCGCGAGCTCGAGGGGGCTCACCCCTGGAACGCTGACCTCCTGCCTATCGCCGACCTTCGGCGAACCTGCTCAGCGCTACCGCGCGCCGCGCGGGATAAAAGCTACATCACAAAAATCCTCGTGCAAGCGACATTCGACGGGCGAGAGAATGCGGAGTGTGTGAGGCCTACTTTCCCGGATATCGCATGTGGAGATATGATTACTCAGCCGGGTGGTGGAGTCGCGAACTCCATCGTTGGCGCGCCCCGACGACGGGCATATCCGCCTCGGGCGGCCTCCGATCGAGCGCTGAAACGGGGTTTGCGCGGCCCGGGGGACGGGGCGCGCGACGCCTGGAGACGGTTGGGAATTTGCGGGTACAGGGCGGAGGATCTGGAGCTTCCGCGGCGGCGATTTCGCTCTCCGCGTTCTCCAGCACAGGCCCGGGGAGGATGCCTTGCGGCCGGGGTCGCCTGGCCGCTCCGAGAGCGATGCTCGTCCCCACACGGCGGGGCGCGCGCTCCCGCTGCTCGGCGCACCGCTAGATATGCTCGGGGGCGCCGGCGGCTTCGGCAGAGCAAGAGAAGGCGATCGACCGGATCATGAACGGAGGGTGGTGGCGGTGAACTTCGCCGTGCCGGCGCGGGATCCGCTGACGGTGATGTCGTATGCCGACTGGTTGGCGTAGAAGCCCGCCATGGCGACGCTGGAGAACGAGGTCGAGGCGAGGGCGGCAAGCAAGAGAATCTTCTTCATGTGTGACTCCTGATCAAGGTTGAAGTTCGAGCGCCGAGGCCATCGCCGGACGAGCGTTGATGTTCGTCACGGCGAGGCTCGGCCATCGCGCGTACCGCGCTCCTCGTGGGTGGGCCGCGGGTCATCGCGAGGCCCGTTCACGCGGACGCGCGGTACGGCGAGTATCAGGGGGCGGCCCGAAGGACGGTTTTCTGCGGTGGCGATAAGAAAGGGGGAGCCACCGCCCTCCGGGCGGGCCAATCACGGATCAGAGGCCATCTTCACGCGCGCCGAACGGTCACAGAATGCTGATGGGGCGGGGGAGGAACGGGAACATCTCGAAGACGGCGAGACCGTTCAAGGTCGGGGAGACGAAGCTCTCCGAGAGCACGAGCGTGACATGCGGCTCGAGGAGGCCGTAGTTATCGAACCCCGCGCAGGCGTTGATGACGCTCATCACGGTCGTGGTCACGTTGATCATCCGGTTGCCGAGACAGCTGGTCTGGCCCAGCGCCTTTTGCTCGTCGACGAGGCAGGGCGCGCTGCCGGCGGGGAGGAAGGGGCTTTGCCAGTCCATGAAATACCTGCAGACGCTGGTCGGGCCGTCGACGTTGTTGAGGAAGAAGAACGAAGCGATGCCAGCGGGGCATCCCGCGACCGAGATCGGGCGCCCGGGGCCCTCGATGAGGGCCATGGCGCTACCGGAGATCGACAGGACCGCAAACGCCGCGAGAAGCATGGATTTCTTCATGATTGACTCCCAAGGAACGAGGAAGAACAGGATCGGGCGTAGACCCGTGTGAAGGCCCGGGGCGAGGCGCCGCGCGTAAAGGAAGAGAACCGCATGGGCGTGCGGCTCCGCGAGGTCGCCTGTTTGCCTGGGCTTTCCCGGAGGCAGGCCATGGATCCCGTCGCCGACCGTCGGCGAACCGGCCCAGCACAACGTCGCGCCGAGCGGAATAAAAGTTACTTCACGTGGGCTCCCACGCAAGGAGCATTTCACTCACGCGCCGAAAGAGCGTTGATGTGCGGCGATCTCGTCGTGGCAAAACAGGGCTCTGATGGCGCTCTACGCCGTGAATTCGCCGATAATCGCGCTCTCGAGACACCTCATGGCCGGGCCCGCCCGTCGCGCGAAGAATCAATATCGCTGGGCCCGCTCGTCCCGGAAGAGGCCTTAGCGAAGAGGCCGCTCGTCCCGGAAGATCAGTTAGCGAAGAGGCCGCTCGTCCCGGCAGAGCCCTGAGCGAAGAGACCGCCCGCCGCCC
>Ga0105048_10008247_pt1 | contig 16687 bp, 13 predicted proteins | sample MAT05_FD_78382 | JGI IMG/M metagenome (GOLD analysis project Ga0105048, IMG submission 78382) | Freshwater microbial communities from Lake Fryxell liftoff mats and glacier meltwater in Antarctica - MAT-05 | ecosystem: Environmental > Aquatic > Freshwater > Ice > Liftoff microbial mat | place...
AAAACCGTTTTCGTTGCTGCAATGGTTGCAGTACCTGCGTCCCACGTTAATGCTGTTCCTAGCGATGAACCAATTTGAGTTAGAGTAATATTTCCATTAAACTGATTTCCCGCAGAATTGTGTCCAAAAATAATTCGATTTTGACTGTTGTTATTAGAAAAAACATCGCCGTTATATATATCAGGACTACCATTACCAAATGACCAATAGCCTACACCACCATTATGATTAACTGTTAGCGTTTGATTAAACGTGTTGCCACCGGCAGTATTATTTGAAAGAGGACCAGTTTTAGTAAAAATAACGGTGCCATTGTACGTTGAATTTGACAATGCGAATTCCGGTGATGTGAAATTTATATTTCCTGAAAATGTACAATTAGCAATTAATAATCTTGTTGTTCCTGTGAAAATTAAATTTTGAGCTGTACCTCCCAATTGATTGAAGCGCACTAAATTTAAAAATCCTGAGCTAAACCCTAAACCACCAACTGCAAGCAATGAACCTGCACTCAAATTATTAACAGAAGTAGCTTGTTCACCAAAACGAATGGTAAATAAACTTTGATTATTAAATACAATGCCACCATTATAATTTGTAGTCCCTGCATAACCCATGCGGATATCAGCTGTCGCTGTGGGCGATAATGTCAACGTTAATTGTCCATTATAAGTGCTTCCAGTTGTTAACTCAAACAACAAATAACCGCTACCGCTTCCAATAAATTCGGTTGCGCCATTAAATGTCATGTTTCCATTTGTTCTAAAATATCCCGTTCCGCTATTTCGCAGGTTGGTAGTTCCGTTAAACACTGCATTACCTGTTCCCGTAGTATTTCCTACCCCATTCATATTCAAATCAACTGCGCCATTAAAGGTTCCTCCATTAATTGTGATTGCTCCTGACGCAATATTGACAACTGCATTGGCGGCAAAAGTTGTATTAGTAAAAACAGAGGTTGTACCCGTAACACTGGCAAGCGTTCCGTTTTGAATAGTGCCTGCGGTAAAAGTATGCACACCTTCAGCATTAAGTGTAAACCCATTCAGGTTTAATACACCACTTGTCATTGTTAGGTTCTCAATTGTAGTATTTACTGTAAGAATTGGATTGTTTGCAGTTGCCACAATAACTACATGATCTGTTGCAAGCGGGACTCCTGCTGGCGTCCAGTTTGCTGCTAATCCCCAATTAGTGGATACAGAGCCATTCCAGGTATAAGTTACTTGAGCCGTTATTGAGGCATGAACAAAAAGAAATGATAAAATAAGAACAACAAACCGATAGTTCATTTGAAAATTAGAAATCATAAAAAAATGTTTTTTTGGGGTAATATTTTTTAAATTCTGCTTTTCCTAACGCAGGTATTTAATTTCCCAACGTAGCTAAAAAAACGCATAAAAGTAATGAAAGGTTGGCTCATCAAACCTTTTAGATAAGGATATTTAGTCATTTTACATTGACAGATAATGTTGCTTAATTCGATTTGACCCTCGCGTAGCATGGATGTCAGGTATATACAAACTTCTTTTGGCACATTATTCCACCCTTAAAATTATTTAAGTGTGCAGTTTATCACACATAAGGTTAACTTTAATTAGAAATAAAACAAATCAAAACTGTAATACCATTACTTAGATCAAATTAGTCCAAAGGACAATTTGGACTTAGTAATGTAAATGCCGATAAAGTAGCTGTTTGAGTTCAATATCCATTTTGATATTGGACGAATACAGATACCGTATCGGTATAAACAAATGGCTACCTTATTTGTTAGGAGTTCATTTACTCAAACCGAAAGTTAAGATTAGTCTATTCAGGCGAATTCAAAATCATGGAGATATTATCTTCAAAAAATAAAATGCAACTTAAAAAAAATTTAATTCGCTTTTAACGTGTAATAAATGTATTTGAAATTGCAAATTACGTTCTAAAAAAAATAACCAAAATCAAATCGAATACAAATCCAAAAAAGCGCACCTCTTTAATCCAACTTTATTTTCAAAAGGAAAATTCTTTTTCATTTTGAAAAAAACACACATACCCTTAAAATAATTCTCCTTGTTTTCAACTCAACATAAGCCACTGCATAACTGACTATTAAATCTTATAATGATTTTGATACGGTGTCACGGCACAAATTTCGCTTCTTAATTTTTGCTTTGATTATTCACAAAATCATAGATTATGAAAACGAAATATCTTCTATTCATTATTGACGACGATACTCGTAATTTACTTCAAGTAAGTAGACAGCTACGCAAGTCACTCAACTGTACAACTCGAATATTCAAATGTGAGACTGATGTTGTTTTAAACGCAAGTGAAGATAAGCCCGATATAATCATTACCAATTATAGAATTAACAATAGCTTATCTAGCAAAATGAATGGCGACTATTTGTTAGACTGGATTAAATTATATTATGAAAAAACACCAATCATAATGTACTCTGCGCATCGAAATATTGAAATGGCTACAAAACTCATACGGAAAGGTGTAGCCGATTTTGTTGTGAGAGATGAAAATTTTCTCAAAAAAATCACTGAACGAACCCGAACACAATTACTCAACATCGTGAATAAAGGAACCGAAAAAATTCCTATTAAAAAGATTGTACTTACCATTTTGTTTGTTGTTACTACAATGCTATTTCTAAGTAGCAATTATCAAAACTTACTACCGCTTTTTAGTACAATACTGTTGTTAGTTTCTGGATTTTTATTATTCCTAAAACAACCGCATAAACGCTACACGTATTGAACAAAAATCAATTCATTCTCACTAAAAATAACGCTATGAAATTTTCAAATCAACTAAAAATTGCAATAATTGATGACAGTGTTTTTTACAACCGATTAGTAACACATCAACTAAAAAATTACGTTAAAGCACTTGAAATAGATTATGGATTTGGATTCGAAATTCAATCTTACACAGATGCAAAAGAATTTGAAAATAACTTAACCAGTAATCTTGATTTTGTTTTTACAGATTACTTTTTAGGTGATCACAAAACAGCCAAAGATATTATTGCACTAACTCAAAGTAATTGCAACGCCTGCACCGTGGTTGTAATTTCACAGATAAGAAATACAGAAACATCAATTGACACATTGGAACAGGGTGCTGCAAAATTCATTCTTAAAGACAAAAAAACGCTTGAAAAAACTTGCTTTTTTCTAACTGATTTTTTAACCAAACCATCATTAGCTTAAACAAGAAAAATGGAAACTCGAAAAAAATATCGTATCTTAATTGCTAGTACAGACACTCAATACTTAATGTGGTTGCAGGTTGTATTGACTAATTTAGAATCGGAATATGACGACTATAAATTTCAAATCAATATAATAAGTTCTATTGATGAGCTAATTGTAGAGTCAAAAACAGACATCGATCTTGCCTTTGTGGATGAATTATTTGTGCTAAAAGAAAATAACGATTTTCTTCATTCCCTTCATCACAATCATCCGTCTTGTTTATTAGTTGTATTATTATCAAGCGAACGCGAACAAACAAACAAATTAATTAATAGATTAACTGAAAATAACTTACAAATTTTTGCCGGATATATTTTAAAGGATAATTATTCGTTGCAAATTCTTAAAACCATTTGCACTGATATTATTGAAAAAATGATTTCAAATAAAAAGTAAACCAACACACTATGCGTAAGAGATTTTCATTTGAGTTTAAAATTACAGGCATTTTATTAATCATACTATCGTTGCTAACGTTAACAGGTGTTTTTGCCTACAAACGATTCTCAAAAATCATTACAGAAATCAGCGAAAAATCTAGGCCAGATAGTCGTCTTTTAACTGCGGAGGCTTTATTAAATGATATTAACAGTGCCGAAATTAGTGTTCAGACGTTTATGATAACCAATGACACTTTATATCTAGAACAATTTTATTTAGCTGCACAAGCAGCTGAAAATAGGCTTTCTAATTTGCAGTTGCTAGGTAAAAAAAACCGTGATTACCCAGTTGAATTAGATTCTTTGGATGAAATGCTTGACCAAAAAATAACGTTGCTCACTGAACTACTATTGTTACAAGATGAATATAGATTGCAAAACGCGCTTGAAAAAGTGGCCGAAAGAGTAAGGAAAAATACGCCTGACATTGATGGCGAAAATCAAAACACTACTTCTTCAACAATCATTGATCGGTTGTTTAAAAAAAGAAAAAAAGATTCGCTCACCACTGCTCAAATTGATTCTCCTAATAAAGTTAGTATCGTTACTGTTGATCAAGAGGTTGAGAAGATTCAGAAGGAAGAAAAGTACATGGATGAAATTATTAAAAAGAAAGAAATTACAAACGTAAAACAAGGTCAAATTCTTCGTGAAAAAATTATAGCAGTCATTGAAGATTTACGTGAATTTGAAAACGACAAAATTCTTCAGAAGTCAAAAGATGCCGAAGCCGCAATTCATAGAACCAATCAACAAATTGCTTTATTTTGTTTTACAACATCTGTTCTACTTTTATTTATGACGCTTATAATAGTGAACTATGTACGCAACAATAATCGGTATAGAAAAGCACTTAGAAATGCCAAAAGAGAAGCTGAAAATTTAGCTGCGGCCAAACAAAGTTTTCTTGCAAATATGAGTCATGAAATTAGAACACCCATGAACGCCATTGCAGGCTTTACAGAACAGCTTGCCGCTGGTCCGTTAACGTTAGAACAAAAAGATCAACTCTCAATGGTCAGTAAATCTACCGATCATTTACTACACTTAATTAATGAAGTTCTTGATTTTAGTAAACTGCAATCTGATAAATTGAAACTCGAAAAAATTGGATTTCGTCCTGTTGAAATTGTGAAAGAAGTTGTGGCAATATTTAAGTCAATAAAAAATAACCCCCAACTAATAATTGAATATGAGTTTGATGAAAAATTGCCCAAAATAATTTTAGGTGATCCATTCCGACTTAGGCAAATACTCCTAAACCTGGTTAGCAACTCAGTTAAATTTACTGAAAAAGGAACGATTAAAATTAATGTAAAATCAAATCAAATTGATAAGGAAAATACATTACTAAAAATTGAAGTGATTGATACAGGTGTTGGAATGAACAAAAATAATTTGACAAAAGTTTTTCATGAGTTTGAACAAGCTGAATCAAGTACCTCTAGAAATTACGGCGGAACCGGTTTAGGTTTATCTATCGTGAATATGCTGATTCATTTGCATAAAGGAACCATATTACTAGAAAGCGAAGAAAATATTGGAACCAAAGTTACAGTAGAGATACCTTATCAAATTGGCGCTTTTGCTGATTTAGAATTAGCAGAGCTTACTGATGAAAATATAGAAGAAACGGATTTCTCTCATTTAAAAATACTAATTGTTGATGATGTTGAGTATAATAGAAAATTGCTTAAAATTATTCTCGCCAAAAATCAAATTAAATTTGGTGAAGCAACCAACGGCAATGAAGCTATTGTAGAACACGTAAAAAATAATTACGATTTAATTTTGATGGATTCTAGAATGCCAGAATTAAATGGAATAGAAGCAACTCTTTTTATCCGTAAATTAAAGGACCCTACTAAGAAAAAAATTCCAATTATTGCACTCACCGCAGCAGTATCTGTCGAAGACCGTTCGGAATATCAAGTAGCCGGAATGAATGGCTTTTTATCCAAACCTTTTAAAGAAAATGAACTATTACTTGAAATTTCTCAAGCCATTTGTCCTGAATTTCAAAAACGCAAAAAAATTGATTCTAAATCTGCAGTTATTGTATCATCCGTTAAATTGAATTTCTACGATTTAGAAGAGCTTAGTAATGGTGATATGAAATTTTACATTGATATGCTTCAAACATTTATTGATAGCACTGCACGCGGAATTGAAGAAATTAAAAAAGCAATGTCTGATGGAAATTGGAAAAGAATGGCTGATCAAGCCCATAAAATAAGTGCTCCATGCAATCATCTAAACGCAACACAATTATTTACATATCTTAAAGAGATTGAAACAATAGGCCGCGATAAAAAAACTTCAAAGCCACCAGCAAGCTTAGTGAATCGAACCGAAAACGAAGCTGCTGCCGTTATCGCTTTTGTACAAAAAGAACTTGGGAAATATTTACATCCATAATTAGATGAAACAAACTAAATGTGAAATAAAATAAAGAACCTGAGCCACAATGCAATGATTAGTCTTTTCAGTTTTTGTACCTTTATAAAATCAATTCAAAACTGCGAACAAATTAATCATGAACACAGAGTCTTTCAAAATTTTTGTTGCAGAGGATAATGAGTGGTACAATAAACTTATTGTTCATAGCCTATCGCTGAATCCTGATTTTATTGTAGAGTCTTTTCATACTGGCAAAGATTTACTAAAAGCACTTTCTAAAAAACCCGATGTAATTACATTGGATTATCGTCTACCAGACTCGGACGGCGGAGAAATTTTGAAAAAAATTAAAGCCTTTGATCCATCGATTGAAGTAATAATAATTTCTGAACAGTCAGAAATTGAAGTTGCTCTAGAACTACTGAAATCAGGTGCTTATGACTATTTGGTAAAATCAAAAGACATTAGAGATAAATTAATTCACATAATAAATACCCTTAAAAAAACAATTGATTTACGCGCACGCATTGTTACTTTACAGCAAGAAGTAAAAGGTAAATATGCTTTTGAAAAAACAATAATTGGAAACAGTGCTGCGATTAAAAATATTTTTGATTTGATTGCAAAGGCTACCACTACAAATATTACTGTAAGTATATCTGGTGAAACAGGAACAGGAAAAGAAGTGGTTGCCAAAGCAATTCATTATAACTCTAATCGAAACAATCAACCATTTATTGCTATTAATATGGCAGCTATTCCTGCTGATTTATTAGAGAGTGAATTATTTGGGCATGAAAAGGGAGCCTTTACTGGAGCCGTTGCTAGACGAAAAGGTAAGTTTGAAGAAGCGGATGGTGGAACGCTTTTCTTAGATGAAATAGGTGAAATGGATATTAATTTTCAAGCCAAACTTTTACGTGTTTTGCAAGAAAAAGAAATTACCCGTATTGGAAATAATATTCCGGTTAAAGTAGATTGCAGAATTATTGTTGCTACTAATAGAAATCTTTTAGAAGAAGTAAAAGCTGGGAATTTTAGAGAAGATTTATATTACAGGCTTTTTGGTTTACCCATACATATACCTCCTTTGCGCGATAGAGACAAAGACATTTTATTACTTTCAAATTATTTTATTCTTGGCTTTTGTAAAGAAAATGGAATTGTACCAAAAACAATTTCCGAAGCAACAAAACAAAAATTACTCAACTATTCATGGCCAGGTAATATTAGAGAATTAAAATCTATTGTAGAACTGGCTGTTGTAATGTGTGCCGGCGATGAAATAAATGAAAATGACTTTACCTTGCATACCTCTGTAATGGCACCCAGCCATATTGATGAAGGCATTACAATGCGCGAATACAACCGCAGAATTGTTCAAATTTTTATGCAAAAATGCAATAACAACACCAAGTTAGTTGCAGATAAACTCGGCATTGGCCAAACAACCGTTTATCGTTTATTAAAAGAATCTTCAGAACCTGACGAAGAGTTAAACTAAATCTCTTGTTGTTTTTTTTTGCTCAATTTCATTTTCAAAATGAAAATAACTTGGGCTATAAGTGCGATGCTGTTGATCGGTTTTAGTAGTTCGCACTCCTCGACTAGACATAATACCAATGTGATTTAGAAATTATGCCAATAATTATAAATCTTACAGTGGTATATGCCGATTGGAAAGAAGTTTGATGCAATGCAGTGAAACGGAATTGCACCATTACTTATTTCACATCGGTATAATCCATTTTTCAAATACTTGAATGGTCATTTTTGTAAAGCCGTATTTTGTTTCCATGAAGTTTTTTTATTTGATCTAGTAAATAAAAACTATTTCTTGTTTCAACTTTTTCTTACCAAAATTAATTTCGTTTTTAGAATGAGCGATTAAAATTGTAATCACTTTACAAATGATTTTGTAGTTGAGCGGAGAATAAAAATTGTTAAATTCTAAAAAAAATTTCAGAAAAATTATGCGCATTTTAATTTCCTAACGTAGCAACTTGTTTTCCAATCGTAACGAAAGATGGAACATAGTTTACTTCCAAAACATTAAACCTAATTCGATTTTGCCGCGTATTATTCCCCTTATTTTTTTTAAAAATATTCTAAAATAGCAATAGAATTTGAAAATTTGAAAATTTATATTGTTGTAATAAAGTTGAAATTTTTTTGTTAAGATTGATGTCAATTATTAAAACAACGACTAGAAAAAATTAGAAATTTTTATTTTTTCTAGTCGTGTGGTTTTCATTTTAAAAAAAATTTAACTCAAAAGAAAAACAAATCTTATGTCAGAACCAATTAAACAAACCTTATTCCGATTTAAATCAATGCGTGCGCCGCAATTAGTCGGAAATCAAGATCTCATTGATTTTTTCGTACAACATTTTGACGGAGAATCTGGAGTTTTCTTCACCGCAGTTGATGGCATGGAACCTGAAGAAAATAGAGAAGTTGTGCTCGAAACTGCCATATCTACTTTTGAAGATAATAAAACAAAAGATGAACTTATAGCATTTGATTCAGATTTGTACGAGCTTGGATTGTATTTGCTGAGAAATAGAAAGAAAACAACTTTGGCTGAAGCAACGACTGCCGTTGGCTCTTTAACAGCCCTGAGTAGTGGGAATCAAGAATTAGTTTGGGATAATCTTTTTTACCAAACTATCACAGGAGAATCCAGTTATGCCCGAGAAGTTTGTTTGGTTTTACTTTTAGCGAATCACTTTGTAGAAAAATTTGCAACTGTTGCTACCGATGATAAATCAACGCAATACTTAGCTGGTGCAAGAGTAATAATGCCTGTAAAGTTATTTGATTTTGATTTGAGCTTTATAAGTCTAAAAGCGGATAACGAGAATAGTACAAATTTCGACTTGCTCAATAGTCATATTGAAAATGCTGAAAAGAAAATGGCAATTGATCAACTCAATGCTCTTGCCACAGAAATAGAAGCCTATAAAAATGAATTCTACAAAACCAATAATGCGCTAGAAAAAGCGGCAATTATAGCGCATCAAGCAGCCTATAAAACCGAAATTGATACAGCAACAACTGAGGATTCCGTTGATCAATTTTCTGAATTCACATTTAAGCGCTACACAGATTTTGAAGCTCCTGTACTGTCTTACTCAAAACCTATTGAGATTGATTCAGACCCGATGGGTGAATTTTTAACAATAGAATCTTTTAACGTTGCAAACCGTGATAATTTATTCAACACAAAAACATTTGAAGAGTTTGAAAATAAAATCCAAGCAAAATTATCACAACTGAATGGTGAAATTTTTCAACGTACGGATTTCCGGCAAGAAAAAATGGCCATTGAGGGCAATTTGATTTCTAAATGCAATTTAACTAAAAAATATTTTGAACCTTATGGCTATGTAGCAAAAGTGGTTGAACGCACCACGGGCAACTACAATTTATTTTTAACTATAGATATTGGAGACGATTGTGATAAGATGACAAAAGCCACAACAACACAATCTACTGCTATTGACCCGATAATATATAACACTGTAAAGTCTGTTGTTGGAAATGGAATTTTTACAATTGATTTGGTAGATGGTGTTGCACTTGATTTAAGCGAGGAAGAAGGAGTGACAATTTCGACACAATTGGAATTTAGTTCAGGACGTAAATTAGCTTTTGATACGACATACATTGAAAAAGGTGGTCGCGTTGTTGGTAATATGATTAGCATGAGTTTACCTAATTCACAACCAGATTTAAAAATCCCATCGGGTTATGGCTTGAGGCAATTAGTTGTGTGCAATTACAAGACGACCTGAAAAGAGTTACAACCACCCGTTAAGAGGGAAAAAGTACTAAACTAGAACTCAAATAAGGTAAAACGAAATTGCAAAAAATTGGAGAGATGGGACTCCATGAATATCCCATAAGTATTAAAACATAAATCATTTTTTTATGAAAACAAAAATTATTTCAGCATTTGTACTCCTCTTTTTGAGTATCGGCACAATTGCGCAAACAATCGTTGATGCTACCGTTGTAGCGGTTATTCCTCTTGGAAACCAAGCTTTTTCAGTATTAAATGAAACGGGTACGGAAAACTACTACAAGACCTCACCTCATGTTAGCGGTGCGTTGAATATTAATCAGCAAATTCAAATTGAATTGCATCCGAACAATAATGTCGGTCGGTTAATAGCGCCTACATTATCTGAGCCACTATTTTGTCGGATAATTCAACCGAACACACCATTGGAGCAAGTGGTGAACGTTTTAGTTTACATGCCTCAATTAGAAAACAATATCTTATTTTTTGAAGACTCAACTCAAATTAGGTTGTTTTACGATGAAATAGTAGAATTATCCGACAGATCAAACAAAGAACTTGATTTGTTACTCAATGGAATTGAAGCTCAATTTAACGGTTTCGTTTCATACCGAACTTGGTTTAACAATCAATATGATTGGTTAAACGGTGCTTTCGCAAGTAAAGAAATTGAACGTATTTCCAAATTAGACTTCATGAATGACGAAATCATTAAAACTTTTTTTAATGAAAATCGTTTCATCGGAATTGGTGATTCTGTTTACTATTATCACAACCAAAACGTCGTTGTTTCTGCTAAAAAGAATTACAATCGAGGTATTTTGGCATTAAGTGCTTTACCTGCTGACTATGATGTGTATGGCACTGGCTCTATTGTTTTAAGTGATACTGCATTGCGCGCTTACTCTGAACTTTACGAATCCGGCAGCGGTCCAAAAGGAGTTGCGATTGTAACAGATTCATTACGCTACGTATCTTCTCCATATAAACAAAATGTTAATTGTAATGTTCATACGAAATTGTTAAGACTTGAAGTAACTGAATATTTTACAAACACTTCGGGTAATACAATATTAGAGCCATATTATAATAATGGAACACTTTCGATTAATTGGGGTGATGGTACACCAATACAAGTTATAAATGGTTATAACGGAGAATGGGTAAGTCATTATTATTCTATAACAGCCCAAACGTACAACCCGCTAACCACATTTGAATTTACAGATCGAAACGGAAATGCCCAAACACTCGAAGATGGTAATGGAACTGATGGTCAACCCATAAACATTCTTGTAGAATTTGCCTGTACCGATATCGATAAGGACCTTTATGGAGAAATGGAATCTGGGTAATGGAGAATGACTAACAAGTTGTGGGTAAATCACAATTTTTGGGGTAAACACATTGGTTCGTACACCCATTTCTGGAAAAAAAATAGCGACGGAGATTGGGAACGTCACAAAGCGGACATCTACACTTCTGTTAATGGCACATTCCGAGATAACAACTGCACATCGGTTGAAACCAAATCAGGCTCTGATTTGGAACACCTTCAAAAGAAAGTTCAAAAAACTGAAACAAAGCTGTTCAAACAGTACGATATTTCTAATGGTGATATAAAATCTCATCACTACTTTGTTAAAGGAAGTTTACTTCTTCAACTTGACTTAGAATTAGAACCTTGTTAATCCATTAATTTAATTGACCGCCCATGAATTTCTCATGGGCGGTTTAATTCGTCTTATCATGAAAAAATTTCTTACTCTCTCGATTATATTATTAGCCCTAAATTCCGTTTCGCAAAAACATGAAATAGGAATTAATTACAGATACGGTGTTCCTACACAAAATTTTAAAATTTTTGAGCCTGATGGCATTACTCGTTATCATTATCTTGAAGCAAGAAGTGTAAGTGACTTTGGAATAATTTTTAAATACAAATATAAGATTTGGGAACGTGCAGGGATTTATATTTCGGGCGGTCTTGAATACTCCAAATCCAAACACTATCAGCCTATCTATGCGATAGGAAATGCAAGTATGCATCTTGACAATATCGTAATCAATAAAAGTAGATATACGTTAAATTGGTTTGGAATACACAAACAATTCAATTTATTTGAAAACAAACTCATTGTTGATTTGGGCTGTGATGTAGTTGATAAATTTTATTCTTCGAAAATTGACAACTATTCATCTGATTATATCAAGAATACAAATCCAGGTGATCAATGGATTGATTATAGCTACAATTTAACGGCTCACTATGATGAATACTACGAAAACAATTTTCACATTGACGGTAGCAATTTCAAATATGTGTTTCTTGACTGGAGTTTACAATTGAAGTTTTTACTAAAACAGAATTTGTATTTTGATTTTGGTTTTAACTATACAAGAAATAATATTTTTTTTTATGATTATACATACTCTGTAAGGTACTACATTGGAGGTAGCACAACTCCAACAAATGTTTATAATCATGGCGGTCTCACGGGACTGTTCGACCCGAAATATGCAGTACGCGATCATTATCTTTATATGCATTTTGGAATGTCGTATAAATTTGGCAAGAAAAAGTAGCGGTACGTAACTGCACACAACAACAAATAAACGCAAGCGGCAGACACCCACTATCCGGGTGCCGCAAGTGTCTATTCACCAACCGGTATTGCAGAATATAAAAGAGTAGAACAAACATTATGTTGCTACGTTCCTGGTGAAGTGTCACACATTGAAAATGTTATGGCGCGTGAGTATAAGGAGCGAAGTACACGCAGACTGCGACGACAAGAAGATACTGTCACTACAAGTAGTTCTTCTGAAGAAGAACAAAGTACCGATACGTCAACAACCTCTCGGTTCAATATTCAGAAAGAGATTTCTACAATTTTAAGCGCATCTAATGAAAGCAACAAGCATCAGGGGATAAGTGGATCCACAAGTTATTCTAATAGTATACCTGTTTATGGTAAGGTTGATGTTCAGCTATCTGCTGATATTTCAAGTGACTTTTCTAACAGTAATTCGCAAGAGACATCTAATTCGGAAACTACTGATTTTGCGAAAGAGATAACTGAAAAAGCTACTCACCGACTAGTAAGTAAAATAAGTGAAGAGCGCGTTTCAAAAATTATTGAAGAGTTCGAAGAAAAAAATCAACACGGTTTTGATAATCGAAAAGGCGCTGAGCATATTTCAGGGGTTTATCGTTGGGTCGATAAAGTTTATAAAAATACTGTAAATAATTATGGCAAGCGATTGCAATATGAATTTATGATTCCTGAACCGGCCGAATTTCACATGATTGCTAAAGCCACTGCCGTTGCTGGCATTTCAGGTGTTCCACTTATTAAACCATTAGATCCAAGAACGAGTACATTTGGTAGTTTAGCACCACTTAAAAATTCAGCACACGTTGTTGAAACAAATTATCACCAATGGGCTGCTATGTATGGTGCTACCGTTTTACCTCCGCCAAAAAAATATTTGATAGTGAGCAAAACACTTGTACGGCCAGATGACGGTTCACCTTGGTACGCTGGCAAAACAGTAGTTGATGAAATTAAATTACCTGAAAGTTATGCAGTTGATGCTGTATGGGTTTCAATTGCTGCATCAGACGATGCTACTTGGAATTTTGTTGATGCATCGGCTGTTGGTATTTCTTATCGTTATTACCAGGATGTTGTTGATAACTGGTGGTTTACAGATGCTATTGCCAAGCCAGACCTCAAGTACATACATGGTTCTGTTCCAATTTCGGCGCATTTTCTAGGACATCAATCAGGTCTTGTTTCATTTACTATGCGATTAGTGCGCAAGTTTGTGCTGGTTGAAGAATGGCAATTAGATTGTTTTAACGCAATAATGGCCGCATATCATGATCGACTTGCGGAATATAAAAATGCCGTAGCCGAATTAGAAGCAAAACAAAATGCTGTGAATGTTGAAAATTCAGCATTTTATAGACAAACTGTAAATTCCGCTCAAAGAGCCCCCTCTATTCCGCACTAAACAGCCCCCTCATTTCCAACTGCTGTTTTTAAGATAATCTCATTCTGTTTTTTGCATTATTTGTCTAAGTTAGTTTTTTAAGTTTTGTAAGTCAATTTCTTCTTCATTTTTTGGTATTCTTTTTTTTCTGAGTGAGTCTCCTTTCATTTCTATTCTGTGTGAGTCATGAACAATTCTATCAAGGATTGCATCGGCCATTGTTTGTTCTCCGATAATCTCATGCCATTTGCTCACTGGTACTTGTGAGGTGATTATTGTGGATGATTTTCCGTGCCTGTCTTCGATAATTTCCATAAGAACAGATCGGCTTTGTGCGTCTAGTGGCTGTATTCCAAAGTCATCAATTATAAGAAGATGTAGCTTTTCGATTTTAGCAAGCTCTCGTAAATAGGAGCCATCTGCTTTTGCTATTTTCATGCGTGCAAAAAGTTTTGTGCTGTGCTGATAAAGAACTCTAAGGGCTAGTGAGCAGGCTTGATGACCAATAGCGGAAGCCAAGTAGCTTTTACCTATTCCTGTGCTTCCTGTGATGATTATGTTTTCTTTGCGTTTAATAAAATCACAATCAGCTAATCGCAAGACTTGATTTTTGTCTATTCGTTTGTCTTCAAAAGTAAGTTCTTCAATACTCGATTTGTAGCGGAACCTTGCCGCTTGTATTGTTCTGTCGAGCTTTCTGTTGTAACGTTCATCCCATTCCGATTCAATTAAATGTGTGATCATTTCATCGGGGGTGTACTTTTCATTCTTGCCCGATTCAATTGTTAGTTGCAGAGCTCTGGCCATTCCGGTAAGTCGCATCTGTCTCATTTTTGTTAAGATTTCATTCATCTGTTTTTGTTTTTATTTATTATTATTTATTTGTGTACTCCTTTATTGATAATAGTCTTGGCCTCTTATGTTATCGTGCGTAGGCATCTCAACTAGCTCTGTATTTTCATCATACTTATCAAGGTTTTTCTTTAAGATGTCATCGATGATCTTGTAATTGTAATAGCCAATTTCATTAGCACGTTTACACGCATTTATGAGCCGCGTATTTCCAACTCGTTTTGCAAAAGATAAAATTCCTTGACACGATTTATAAGCCTGCTCTGGGTGTTGTCGTCTTGCTAAAACCTGGCTGATATAATATTCAACAACCGGGTCCACCGCTTTTGCTTTCTCCATAAAAAAAGACGGACTCCATTCTGTTACATAGCGATGCTGTGGGGCCATGTGTGTTGGATCTGTTGAGTAGTTGTGTCTACTTCGAAGCCTTAAGTGTGTTGCAATGTGTTCGTAGTTTAAATAAAGATCTACTCTGTTTCGAGAGTATTGAACCTGTAATTTTTTGCCAATAAGTTCGTATGGTGCGCTATAGTAATGTTGATCTTCGGTTAAATAAACGTGACCATTTTTTGCTACCGTTAGTTTCTTTAGAGTTCGCATCTCAAAACCTTTTTCCGGTAATGGTTGAAGCGTTGGTTGTTCCATTTCCCATTGGTCAGTTCTGTTACATTCTCTACCTGTTAATTGTTTGTCATGATGCGCTGCTAGATGTTTAAGAATCTCTTTGTTTAATTCTTCTATTGGCATGATTTCTTTCTCTGGTAATTGCGTATAAATTCTCTGATAAGCAAGTTTTACCATTCCTTCCACGAGCGCTTTATCTTTAGGTTTTCTTGAACGAGCAGGAAGAATGGTTGTGCCATAATGATCAGCAAAAGCCTTGAAGTTTTCGTTTACAACTGGCTCATAATTACTTGCTTTAACAACCGCAGATTTTAAGTTATCTGGAACGATTGCTAGTGGTACTCCTTTAAAATAATGAAGAGCATTCTCACAAGCAAAAATGAACTCTTCAACCGTTTGATTTTGCATCGCTTCTACATAAGCGTACTGGCTCCATCCAAGTATCGCAACAAATACTTGAGCCTGTTTTATTTCGCCAGTATCTGTGTCTACAAAAGGTAATGTTACTCCAGCATAATCAACATACATCTTATCTCCAATCTGATGTTCAATATGCATTGATGGATTTACTTTTTTCTTCCATTGTCGGTAATAAGAATAAAAAGATGTTCCGCTGTAAGATTCTGGATGCTTAGCTTTGAACTCTCTAGACAGCATGCCAATCGTCATCCCACGCTTACGTAATTGCTTTTCCATTATTGGAAAATAATCATACAATTGTTGTAAACGCTTTGTTAAAGGTGTTTGCTGTGGTGGATGAAAAAGTTTATTAAGTTCAAAATCTGTGAGCTTTGAAAGTTCATCCCAAGGTGTCTTTAAAGTCTCATAAAAATCAATATAGAATTTTACTGTATGCTTGGACATTCCAAGCCGTTCTGCAATTTTTTTCTTGCCCATTCTTTGAGCAAAAAGCTTTATTATTTGTCGTATTTTACTCATACTCGTTAGTTTATTAGACATGATTTTTTAAGTTTTCTGAAACGTAAAAATTACGCAATCAGATCTTGCAAATCATTCTACAAAAAAACAGTATGATTAATCTATAAAAGCAGGGGGCTCTTTGGAGCGTTGAAATGGGGGCTCTTTGCTCCGTTGAAGTGGGGGCTGTTTGGAGCGTTGAAGTGGGGGCTATTTGTTAGGAATCTCCACTTATGTCGGAGAAAAACAGGATGAAACTATTAATAAATATGAACTCATAAATAAAGTTCACGAAAAGGGATATAGAGCAAATCCACTAACGGATGAGCAAAAAGCGAACAACAAAAATAAATCCAAAACAAGAGTTAGAGTTGAACACATATTTG